>Ga0181597_10005006_pt1 | contig 12886 bp, 10 predicted proteins | sample 041ome_5_FD_148647 | JGI IMG/M metagenome (GOLD analysis project Ga0181597, IMG submission 148647) | Coastal salt marsh microbial communities from the Groves Creek Marsh, Skidaway Island, Georgia - 041403US metaG (spades assembly) | ecosystem: Environmental > Aquatic > Marine > Intertidal zone... | reverse complement strand
GACACAACACGGAGAAAGAGAGATCGTTTCCTCTCGCGTTGTGAAAAGGAGTAAAGAAGGTTTTGGTCGCTCACATCATCATCATCTCGTTGAGAATTTGAGCGAAGCGTCTGTCCAATTCAATTAAAAGAGCAGAGAAAAGAGAAGAACACGCGTTTAAGAAGAAGAAGAGTGTATTATTAAGAAGATGTTGCAAAAAGCAAAATCGATCAAAAAAACGCTCAAAACCGAGGCGAAAGCAATCGCATACGGGACAGAACGCGTCGATAAACGAGGGAAACCGGTCACCTCGATCGCGGATAGGACGAATGTACGTTTTTGCGTGATTTTGATTTGATTTTTGCGCTGGGTTTTGAGATGCCTCTCGCTTTGATGGGGTGACAAGACTTTTCGAAGCGCTTTCGCGCTCGGGTCGTTTTTAATGCCATTTTTTCTTTTCTTTCACGCCGCTGACACTGTTCAATTCTTTCTTTCTTTAACGCGCTCTCTCAAATACGAATAATAACAACAGGCGTTCGTGTCGAAATCGATGGCGCCGAAAGAATACTTGGAGCTCGAAAACGCGTGCGTGAAAGCGTGCAACAACGACCTCTCCGCGCCGAAGGAGAAACACGTAAGGACGTTACTGTTAGCGTGCGGAGGCGGGCAAGGGAATTCGCCAGATCGAGTCTCCGTGGCGGATATTAACTACGTCTTGAATTCAATCACGAAAGTTATCGGGAAAGCGACCGGGTGGATATCTATGCTTAAATCGCACGTGGTGTTACACCGCTTGTTTCAAGAGTGCGGAGGGAAGTTTCAGAGGGAATTTTTTCACCACGCGGAAGCTTTGAGAAACGCGCGATCGGGTGGGAAAGAACAAGATTTGTTTTCGTTGAGATATTGGAAAGATGACTCGAGTCAAACCGCGTTCGAGTTGTCCGGTTGGGTGAGGGCGTACGCGTTGTATTTTGAAGAGTTTACGTGTTGCGCAAAGTTTTGGCCGTTTTTGTGTTCGCAAGGAAGCGGCTCGACGCCGATGCAAGCGTATAACTTCGATCAATTGTTGCAACACGTTCCAGTGGCACAAACGCTGATGCGACGATTGACGGATTGCGATCCAACTGGAGAGGTTTTACGGAGAAACGACGTTCCCGTGAGAGCCGCGACGGCGTTGATGTTCAAAGATTCTTTGAAAGTGTTCAAATTAGCCAACGAAGGCGTGTGCGCTTTGGTCGGTTTGTTCTTCGAACAAGATAAGTCGAAAGCGAGGAAAGGGTTGGAGATTTATAAGCGGTCGGTGATTCAACACGAAGATTTGCAGCGGTTATACGCGACGTGCCAAAAGATGCAAATCGTCAACCAAGCGCCGGCGTTGGAGGCGCCGCCGGAGTCGTTTTTAGGCACGATGCAAGAGTACGTGGATACGGCGAAAGCGGGGGAAATGCCAGCCGGAGTTGGCGCGAGACGTTCGAACAGAGGGACGAGTGGTGGTACTGCGCCTCCTTCTGAATCGTCGCCGGGAGCGGCAGCGGCGGCGGCCACGTCGCCGAGTGGCGGAACGGCGTCGCCGCAACAAAACGCAAACGCAACCTTGGACGCGTTGTTTGGAGAGATGAACATTCAAACGCCTCCGCAGAATGCGCGAGAAGCGCCGAGTAGCGTAGTAGCTGGGAGGAATTTTCTTCCCGCGGGTACAACCGCATCGGCCCCAAACGACGATCCGTTCGGTTTAGCGACGATTACTCACACGAATGGCACCGGAGGAAACTCTAATCGAGGTCATCAACCCGCCGCGTCCACGAGCGCGAATCTTCCGCCGGCGCCAGTTCGAGCCCCAAATCAGCAACAGCAACAACACGTGCGAAACGGCAGCAATAATCCGTTCGGCGACGATCTCTTTGGTACGCCTAAGAAAGCAGTCGCGGCTCCGGTTGATTTGAACTCGTTATACGAACAAGCCAACACGCGACAACAACAACAACACCAACAACCGCAGCAGCAGCAGTACGGAGGAGGAATGATGCCGCCGCCGATGGGCGGAGGTATGCCGCAACAGATGATGATGGGTGGTAACCACCCTGGATATTATCAACAACAGCAAACACAGCATCATCATCATTCTTTACAGCAACAACAACAACAAACGTCTCCGCCACAATACGGAGGCATGGGAGGAGGGTATCCCCCGCAAGCGGCGGCGGCGCAGAACATGGGGTACCCCACAATGATGGCGGCTGGCGGGCAATATCATTCGCCGCCGGGGCAAAACTTTCATCCTCAACAACAACAACACTTTAATCCTCCTCTTCAACAACAACAACAACAACACTCTAGCAACAATAACAACAACAACAACAACAACAACTTTTTGATATAAATTATATATACTACCATCACATACAGTACTCGTTCTAAACATCATCGTCTTTCGTTCGCGGCGCGAACAAAAGTAAAAATTCTTCACACGAAAAGCGTCCCTTGGGGAGAGCAGACGCATCATCATCATCATCATCAGTCGCGCAGACAGACCCCACCAAGAGATCATCACGCGGCAAGGAGGAGGACAACTGCTCCCGTCATCAAAACGCTCACACTCTCCCTTAAACAAAGTTCGATCATCATCATTTAGCAGATCTGAGATGAAAAGTCTGCGTTCTCGTCCAAGCGGCGTAACTGTCGTCTCGGGATGTGTTCGCAACTGTCGTCGTAATCATCATCATCATCCTCGGCGGAGGAGGAAAAGAGAAGACTTTCAAGAAGATACGCAAAGAAAACAGACGAGAACGATGCGTTTTTTTACATTCGGAGGTGGGAGGAGGTCCTCTGCATCATTAAACTCCGCAGTAAACTCTTTCGACGCAAAATCATCAGACGAGGAGGACGAAGACTTTGACAAAAATGTTGCAAAGAACGAGACAATCATGGGGATTGAATGTGAATCCGGGATATCGTACGACGAAAACTTGGTCGGTTTAACCAAACCGATAGCGTTTGCGTTGTTCAAACACAAGACGCAAGCGGTGATTACGCTCGGTATCGTGTTACTTTTTAGCACCGCGGATCGGACGATTTTCACGCTGACGGCGTTACCCATCGCCAACGAGTTGGGTTTGTCCATCGCGCAAATCGGGTGGATACAGAACGTTTTTTTGATCGGGTACATGAGCACGAACGTTATAGGTGGGCAACTGGCGACGAGTAAGAAGAGCGGGAGCATAAGTCCTTCGAGTTTGTTATTTTTGGCGCTGTTTTTTTGGTCGTTGGCCGTCGCGGTGTTGCCGACGTTGTTGTGGTTGAAACGCGGAGGCGGTTTGCTTTTCGGATTGGAGACGATTTTGACGCCGTTTGCGATATTACTCATCAGTAGATTATTGTTTGGGTTAGCGTCTGGGGTCGCGTTACCCGCCGCGGCTGGGTTTTGTGGCACGTCCGCGTACTTTCTCGACGCGGAAAGAGGAGAAACTTTTACGACTTTATTGAGCATGTTCAACGTCGGCTCTGGGTTCGGGATGTTGTTCGGAGGATTTTTAGTTCCCGTGATTGGTTGGAAAGGCGCGTTTTTCGTGTTTGGTTTGAGTGGGATGGTGTACGCCGTCATCGCGTTTATGCGTTTGAGAAGGTTAGATCGTTTCATAGAAAAAGTAGAGGAGCGGCATAATCCGTTTTCTTCGTCCATGGTTGGCGATATCCCCATGCTCTCCGAAGACGAGTGCGTCGCGTTAGACTCTTCTTTGACCGAGGAGACGAACTCGAACGAGGAACAAGCGCGTTTTGACATCGCCTGCGAAGACTATAGCAATCGAACGTGGCTGAAGAATTCCCCGCTCTCCGTCAAATTCCAACTTTTAGTGGTCACGCTCGCCCACATCATGACGAACATCGGCTTCTTCACCTTTCAAAACTGGCTCGGAATTTACATGCAAGGCAGTTTAGGCTTTTCCGTGTCAGATACCGGCGCGTATTTGTTCCTCCCTTGGTTCATGACCGCTTTAGTCGCGTATTTCGGCGGGAAATTCTGCCAAAAAGCCATTCGAGACTTCCAAACGCCTCCTTGGAAAACGCGACAAATCGCCATGACCGTCGCGACCATGATCCCCGCATTCGGCTGCCTCCTCTTGGCGTACTTCTCCCTCGCGCTCTCCTCCACGCCTCTCTTCGTCAGCGAAAACATCCAAATCCTCTCCGTCTCCATCATCGCAATAATCGTCGGTGCTCAAGCCGCTAGCGTCGCCGGCGTCCACGCGTACTTACAAGACTACGCCTCCGACCGCGCCGGAAGCATCCTAGGCGTCACCAACACCGCCGGCGTCTTCAGCTGTCTCGTCGCTAACAAAGTCATCGCCAAATGGGTCGGCCAAAGCGCGACACTAGGGTTCGCCAAAGTCTTTCTCGGATTGGCAGGCATGTACGTCTTTTGCGGATGCGTTTGGATACGGAACATGAAAGGAGATAGATTGGACGGTAAGATAAAAATCTAAGAGAGTATTTTTGAATGCATTACGAGTACTCACCACAAGTTTTGGATAAACTTCGCTACAAATTTCGCACGCGTTTGCTTTTCTATTTATTAGTATTTAAAGAAGATGATGAGAACGAGGACGGTACCATCATCATCGCAATCGTTGTTTTTTAGGAGGAGGAAGTTGTCTCCGAAAGTTCTGCGTCGCACACAGGCTGCGAAAGCTTCTTTAACTTCTTTAAAAACAACTGAATCTTCACTCTTTCTCGCGTTGGACGAATTCAACGCGGAATGCATCGCGGGCGAAACAAACGCGGTACACGGGCGCCTGTACGCACACGCGGATATATTTCGACGGGCACAAACGAAAACGAACGAAATGAAAGAAGATTTAGCGCGAGAAATCGAAAACGAGATACGCGCGAGCACGAAGAGAGAACACATCGAAGCGGCGAGAGCGAGGAAAAAAATAGACCAAATGCAAGAGGCGTTTCAACGGTATCGGGAGAACGTGGCAGCGCTGACGAGGATTCAGACGATTCAGACGACAAAAAGGAAGTGCGATGATGATAACGATGATGTAAATGGAAGCGAGGACAAAACTGATGCAGAGAATAGATATAATACGATAGACGTGATGCAGACGATGCAGACGAAAACATCCGGTAACATTCAGACCAACTTTTTCATTCGCAAAGACGACTGCGACGAGTATGGCCGAGCGGTTCGGCTCGTCGGAAGCTGCAAAGAACTCGGCCAATGGGATGTGCAGAAGAGCACGGAGTTGAAGAAAGTGGACGAAAAAGATAACTTATACGCGTGTTCGTTGGATATGAGCGCGAAATCCATAGACGACGGGTTCAAGTTTAAGTTTTTTACGTGCTGCGCGAAGAAAGAGAACAACAACGTCGAAGACGTCGATTGGCAAACGTGCGAAGACGGTTCTTTCCGGAACGCCATCGACGGAAGCGGCGAAACGATTGCGTTGAACTTTACCGTAGATTGGATGGGAAACAAAGAGGAAGAACGGGTATGGGTGTGTCAATCGTTAGAACGATGACGACAGGCGCTGCGGTGTATGTATTGTATAACGTTATTAGGTAGAAGATGATATTTATTATTAGTCCCGCTCGCGGTGTTCGATTACAAAACAATTCTCTCTTTTGTTTGCTTCATAAATAACTGTGCGTCGTATTTTTCTCCGCCTGACTTACAGCGAACGCGAAAACCATCGATTCGATTGGATTCTTTCGCGCTCTAATCGCCAGATTGAAAATTCAAACACTCGCTCTACTACTCTCTCCTTTTGACTTATACTTTTGATGATGAATAAATAATTAATGTTCTGCGTCGTCGTGCAGATTTTTGTGCGAACTCATCACGCAATGGCGAATAACACACTAAGTGCCGTCGCGATAGATACGCCGAACGTCGCAACGATCGCGTCTCTCGTCGTGATTGCGCTGGAATCCGCGAATAAAGCAGAAGGCGTCTTTCTCTCCGCCTCTTCTTTCAAATCGGTCACGCACTTCTTCTCGTTATCGGCATTCTCCAACGCCGCGCAGTTTTCGTGCGTCACGTAAATCGCACTCTCGTCCGCATTTCGAAAGTATTTCGGACACGCGTCGTCGTTGGACAACGTTCCACCGTACACGTTGGTCACGAGATCGTTCAACAACAGCGCCGGTCGAACTTCGCCGGATTCTTTGAGATCGTCCGTCATGCCGTTGCCTCGCGAAGCGTCCACCCGTAAGAGCAAACCGCCGTTGCCATCTTTCGCTTTGACCGTTTGGCCAGAGAGTTGGTCGAACGCCAAGTTGCTTTCGTAAGCAGAGCGATTTAACGAGGAAACGTCGTAAAAGTAGCTCTCGTCCACGACCACGTCGTAATCGCGAATGGCTGAATGAAACGCTTCCTGTTGCGTGTCGATGGCAAACGCCTTTTTCAAAAAACCCGCTTCGCCTTGGTACGCAAGCATCCCTGCATCCACACACAACGAAGTGCGAAAGGTGTCGTGTAAGATTTCGTAATACGAGCCCATCTTTTGCACCCAAACGCATGTCTTTTTCTCGGACAAACTCGCCACGATGCCCTTCTCCACGTACGTCTTAATAGCCTCCACGGCGTCGCTTTCCAAGGCGAAATACTCGTTCGCAAACTGTTCCTTATCGAAGAACAAGCTCACAAACTTCACCCATTCGGCGCGTAAAATCGCGGTGTCGTCCGCGTTCCCGTGAAACAAGACGTTCACTTCTTCTCGGTTCCCGCACTTACCGGTGCCGTACTCATCCGTGAACGTCAAATCGACGTTCAACTCGTCGCACTTCGCCGACCACGCCGTCGTATCCACACTCCAATCCGCTCCGTATACAGCATATGCATGATCGATAATCTCTCCATTTTGCACCGCCAACTGCATGCACGGCGAGTGCATGTACTGCGAGTCGATCAACTTCAAAGTCTCCGCGTCCACATCCAACGCTTCCAAATACGCCAACGCGAACGTCCCACCGACTGCAATCGACGTCGCTGGAATTTCAAAATGTCTCGTTTCTGTGCCATCGTCGCTCACGAGTTCAATCATTTCGTTCGTGTTCGGATCGATCGTCGGTACCTCCGTCCCTCGTTTCCTCAACACGTACGTGTTTTTCGTGCATTTCCCTGGATTTTTCCTCGCGTGGTCAAACCCGCACTTCATGCGTACGATTTTGAAATACGTCCCGTACGTGACTTCGTAATCGTTCTCGATTAAGATTTTGCGTTCGTTCGAGCCGATGTTGGTGGTATCGGAGGATAAGCGAACCGAGCGGGACGAGTAATGGTCCGTCGTCTCATCCGTCATCGTTTGTTTTTCCCCGTCGTTTTGTTGCGCGCTCGTTGCTCTTAAACGCGTTGAAGCCGCCAAAATCATCATCAAGAAGAACCTCATCGTCGTCGTTCTTTTCGATGATGGATTCATCGTCGTCGTACTCGTCGTTTACGGATGCAAAACAAGAGATGATGATGAATGTCTCTCTAGGGTAAAAATGAGGAAAATTAGGTTTTACTTCAAATCTAAAACACAGGTGTGGTGGTGTTCTGGCGGTAAACGCTCTACTCTCGCTCAACACAACATCGATTCATTACTCTTAATAAATAATCGAAAATTAATGAGTTCTGGGTTTAAACCCTTTTTATTTCTCTCTCTCGCGAGGAGGAGGAGTCGTTTGTGCGCGTAAGTTAAGTGGTGCTCTTTGTTGTAACGAGTCCCGCTTTGGCGGTCGTTCAGACTGGCGCTTTCTCTGCGCGCGCTTCCTCGAAAGTCTCGTCATCGAGCGATGAGGATGGATCTCTCTAACGATGCCAAGGCGTCTTTAATCGCGCTTAGTTCTCTTCTAAAAGTCGTAGTTTCTTCTTCGGCGTTTGTTTTCCTCCTCTCTCTCGTATTGTTCTCGTTGTCGTCTTCGTCTTCGATGTGATGAATACTATTTTCGTGTCGTCTCTTTTCGCTTTCGATTTCCGCGAAGGCTTTCTGCATGATAGACACGAACGTAGAAATGATGGTGTACACGAAGATGACGACGAAGATGATGATGTAGACGTGACCGATAATGCCTCGTTTCATGTCTCGAGCGCTTTCGAAAATGATATCGCCATTCATCACGGAGAATAACGTCAGAAATCCATTCTCCAAGTTTTTAAATTTTTCCGTCTCCTCGGCGAAGAGCGCGACGCCTAACGTCGTAAATCCCATCAAAAGCGGCGCTGAACCTACGGCAAATTGTAAAACAACCGGTAAGCCTCGACTTATGGCACGAAATGCGACGTCGTACGGAGGAAGATTTGTCATGTGTCTGCCTAAAGACGCCCATATTAAAAAACATCCAAACCCGTTTAATCCTCTCGCGAAGTTGCGTCCTAACCCAAAGCCTTCTTGCGGAAGCACTTGCCACGATATCGACGCCAAGCACCCGACGAACAAAACTAAATTCGCGCACGTTTCTAAAGCTATCGAACGGTTGAACAAAGATTGCGAAACGAGACTCCTCATCCGCCGAGGAAATCGAACCCTCGCGTACCCACCATCGCCGTCCGTCTTCTTCTTCGCGTTAAACGTCGATCTCAACACGGCGACTTGCGTAAACGCTATTAAACTCAACAAAAAGCAATCCTCGAAAACCGTCTCGACGCTTTTAAAGCTCTCCCCGCCGACGTGATTGCCACCTATTATAATTTCAATTTGCACTCGCCCGCCTCGGCTTTCCAAGCTATAATTCACGCTCACGTCAAAATCAAACAAGACCAGTTTATCCATCTCTCGATGAAGACTTCTCGCCTGAAACTTCAACTCGAGCGATAACAGCGAGCGTAAAAATTCTCTCTTCGCCGTCTGCGCTCCATCCACATCCGCATCATCAATACCTAAAATACGTTTCTTCCACTCCTTTGCAGAGGTTTTTGAGGTTATTCGGTACGACTCTTCGTATTCGTCCACGTTAATCTCGTTCCCGGGAGCAACCCCTAATCCTCCTTTTCCTTCAAAATCGAGATTTTTTAACTTATTCAGTCGCACTTCAATCCCATCCTTTTCGATCAACTCGAGTTCATTTAAAGCGAGTTCCGGTAAATGAAAATACCTCTCCACGGTGGATTCGATCGACCGTATCAAGGCGTTTGAATCGTACACGAACGCGACGTTTCGCTTCGTGTTCGACACTCGAACGCCACCATTGGCTTCGGGAAAGAAAAACAATTCGACGAGAGCAGCTTTGCTCGAAACGACAAAAGGGCGGTCCTCGGCCACGTCTTGAAGGACAGATTTCGTCGACAACACCGCTAATAAAAGCTGCAACCAAACGAGCGGATTTGTCTTTGCTTTTGTCTTCTTCTTCGCGTAAGAAAGGAGCATAGAGTTTGTATATATTAGGGGTGTTAATGTGTTCTAAATTTGTGTGGTACGAAGCAAACGTTTACATGCCTGAATCTCCAACATCTGACGCAAAACACGTAACTGTTGCTAAAAGAGCTTCATTTTGTATGGAATTTGATTTCGGTCACTCTGTGCGGCCGATGTGTTGGCCATCTTCGAAAGTCTCAGTCTCTCGTACGACGCTCCTCTCTCTGCGTGCGAGAGCGAGCGAGAGAACGCTTTCGCCGCCGACGATACACGCGCAGTATTCAAAAGCCCCTCAAAACTCCGAGCTCCTCTACACCCTGTTCTCTCTCGTTCTCTCCCTTTCTCTTTTTGTTCTCTTCGCATCAAAATCACTTCTTCGGCGGTTTCGTTTTGCACGTGATATTGATCGCATTCTCCGCTTCGCTCTCGCTCAGAATCTCCGTTTGGCAGCTCAATCGATACCCTTTATTCAACTTTGCTTCCCCGAGTTTCTTTCGCTCCACCTCGGTCGGTGCGCTCAACACATCTTTTCCATCGGTGGTAATAATCATCCCGCACGTCCCGCATTGGCCGTTTCCGCCGCAGTTGAGGAGTTTGTTGAATCCTTCGTAGATTTCAACGTTGTTTTCCAGCGCGAGATTTCGTACGATTCCACTCGAGGATGAGGTTGAGATTTCCTTCCCGTCCGGGTCGACGAACGTTATCTGCGCGGCTGAAACTGCTTTCAAGGACGACACTCTTTGTTGTTTTCGTTTCCTCTTCTCTCTGAGCGCGAGAAAAGGCTTTCGTTGCCGTCCAATCGACGCGGAAGTGTTGTTTATGCTTTGGAACATGACGGGGAAAGAAATGAAGCAAACTGAAACGTCATTACACAACGAGCGCGTTCATCGCGATAATGAAACGTTTCCTCGTCAAGAAAGAAGAGGAGGAGGACGAGACATCGATTCACTTCACCAAGAAGGCGAGAATCAAACGAAAATATCCGTCCACTTTTCTCGCGGTAAACGTGAACGGTTTACTCTCGAAAATCAATTCTTCGGACAAATGGAAGGAAAAGCACGCGTTGCTCTCGTATTTACGAAGCGCAAACGCGGACGTGATTTCAATCACGGAGACGTGGATTCCAGGAAATGGATCGTCGTCGTCGAGCAAGAAATGCACGCAGCCGTATTCAAACGACGGCACGAATAAGAGCTACCGGGAAAGCGCGAACGGAATCGAATCTTTGCTCGATTCGAACGGATTTTTACGAAAATACGCGAGATATTATAACTGTTTCCATCAAAAATCCGCGGGCGTGTTGACGCTGGTGAACGCGGAGGAGGTGGAGAAACCGAGCAGAGTGCGTTTACGTTTTACGAACGAAGATAAAGGAGAAGAAGAGTGGCCTGGGAGAGTGATAGAGTGTCAATTCGGCGACGACGAGGACGCGAACAGATTGGTCGTTCTCTCGACGTATTCGCCGAATAACGGGAGCGGAGCGGAATCGCGAGAACGAAGGCGGAGGTGGGATGATTCTGTTTTGAAACGGTTGACGCAGTTGAGAAAAGAAGGGGTGGATTTTATATGGAATGGAGATTTGAACGTCGCCCCGGACGGAATCGACGTGAAGTTCGACGATATTAAAGCGATGGAGAATAAGAAAGCGTCGGATCCAGATTACGGCGTGGCGGGATTTACGAGGAACGAACAGAGACGGTTTCAAAAAATTCTCGAGGCGTCGGAGGCAAGCGACGCGTATCGAGTGGTGAACGGCGAGCGACGATCGTATACGTGGAGGGCGTATACCGTGAATAAAGTAGGCGGGAAGGTTTTTAATACCGTGAACCCCGGGATGCGTCTCGATTTGATGGTTGTTTCCAAGAACTTGAAAAGTAAAATCCAAAGATGTTATCACGCCACGGACGATTTACCGGATACCGAGGCGATGAAGATGCCCATGGAAAAATTCTTCGGCTCCGACCACTGCGCGGTGCACTTAGAGCTCAAGAATATGGACAACGACAACAACAACAACAACAGTGAAGAAAACGAAGAGAACGAGAAAGAGACGAACGCCACGAAAGAAAAAGACGCCTCCGATCCCTCCGATCGAGGCCCCCGATCGATTGAGGCAATTGAATGAGCAGAGCAGAGAGCGCACAAAGTGAGAAGATATCGACTCGTAGATATTACCGTAGGACTATAGAATATAACAATGGACAAACACAAACACGCCGCTAATGATGTAGATAAAATAATAATATTTTCTTCAAGAAGAAGTCAATCACTTCACTTCTTCGTGTCCTCCACCATCGTTATCGTCGGCTTCTTCGTCCTCGACGTCCCCATCCTCTTCGTCGTCGTCGTTGGAAGAAGACGAACTCAATCGGTTTTGCTCCAACTTTTTATGCGCGACGACGGAGGATTTCAAATTCTCTCCAGCCCGTCGCAACCGTTGCTTCGCTTTATCGACCTCATCCGTCACTCTTGCGGCATCCCCGGATACTCGAGTTCTCTCGCCGCTCGCGCGTAATCGCTCTTCTTGTCCCATTCTTCTGTCCAACGCGCGTTGTTCTCGTTCCATCTCTTCCACTTGCTCTCTCGTCATCGTTCGGTATTTCACGACTTGGTGCCTCAACGACGACAATCGATGCCAGGCTTGTTGTTCGCTCATCTCGTCTTCTTTCAACGTGTCCGCTTCGGCTTGTTCACGCTGTTGCGCCAACCTCGCCGCGGCGTCCACCTTCTCTTGCGCCTCCAACGCCTTCTTCGTATACACCATGGCTTCTTTTTGAATCGCGTCCTCCTTCAAAAACGCCTGGTGCGCCGTCAACAGAGTCATCTTCGCCTCCTGTCTCTTCTGCGCCATCTCTCGCCAGTATTGCTCGGCATCGTCCAACTTATTCGCCACGCCGCCGCCTTTCCCGGCTGGGCCTTTACACCACCTCGGCATGTCGTGCCTCGTCCCGGAACACACCTTATCTCGGTACGATTTATCCGAGTTCCTCCCCCATCGTCTCTCGTTGGTCGATTGTTGCATCATTTCCGCGTCGCTGGTATCTTTACCGAGCCCTAACGCCGCTCTCAAGTTATCGTCCGCCACCGTCGTCGTATACAACCCGGACTCTGGATTCTTAAACGCCTCCGAGTGCTTGCTCACAAACGCGTGGTTCTGTCCAATCTGCACCCACGTCCCGTGTTCGTAGTTGTTCCCACTCGTCGCTTTCCTCCGCTCCGACGCTCGCCTGGTGACAATTTTCACTCGATGGCCTTGATTTTCGTCCAAAAATCCCGACCCTTTCCTCGCTTTCTCCCACGCGCGGTCGCGGTCTCTTTTCGCGGTGTACAAATCCGTGTGATCGGTGGCCTCGAAATCGGTCGGATGTTGCATCTCATCTGACGTTGAATCCGCTTCCTCGATCGCGTCCATGACTGCAGATTCGTCCACTTCGTTCGTGTCGTTGTTCTCTTCGTATTCCTCTTGCTCTTCGTCTTCGAGTAATTGTCTTCTTCGTGCTACACTCGCACCAACGTGCTCCTTTTCCATAATCTTCTTCTCCGCTTGGTGTTTGAAAACGGATTGAAGA
>Ga0181597_10004991_pt1 | contig 12915 bp, 17 predicted proteins | sample 041ome_5_FD_148647 | JGI IMG/M metagenome (GOLD analysis project Ga0181597, IMG submission 148647) | Coastal salt marsh microbial communities from the Groves Creek Marsh, Skidaway Island, Georgia - 041403US metaG (spades assembly) | ecosystem: Environmental > Aquatic > Marine > Intertidal zone... | reverse complement strand
GATGCCTGTAACCAATCCCCGATGCCGTCCCCATTAATATCTTCAAACCATACCCGTTCTGGCCATGGGAGGCTCTCAAGGACCGTTAGCGTCTCCACGACCTCCAGACCCTTTACGTCGACCCTAACTAAGTCTCCATTGCCATCGTTTTTATAAAAAGAAACTGGCAAGCCGTTGTGCGCCTGAATACTGCTCAGGTCTCCGTATCCATCGGCAGTCATATCACCGCACACGAAAGAGTATGACATGGGATGATTTCTTTCTTCATCGAATAAACTCAGCTCCTCGATGGCTCCGTTGCGAATCGCGAGCGCCGTATATATCTGGTCGAACTCCAAACTATCCATATCAATAGGTTCGACAGAGTTCTCAGGGACAATATTAGAGTCAAGTTTTATCACGAAGACAGATTCCGTATCAGTAAGGCGTATCTCGCAGCTATCAGACACTGTGAAACTGAGCCTCAGATGACCGTCATACCAATACAAGTCCTGCTGCTGCACACCATCATTCCATTGATTTATGAAGTCCACGGGGCCCCTGTTTTCGCCGAATAAGTAAGTACCATATTCCAGCCACTGGGAATCAATTTGCTCGAAGATCCTCACCCCTTTATCTGAGCCTTGAGTGATATTGGACATTAGATATTTTGAGTACTTGAGTGCTCCTGAGCTCTCTGGCGAAAGAGCTCGCTCATCCCAGCCACCCAAGTATGGATAGCCAGCAACAGAAATCGATTGGTCTGCCTGATACCGATAAACCACTGCAGACGAGGAGTTGTTTACCCCGTAAATAATGTGCTGGGACCCATCTTGCATCTTGGCGGTAGTGCAACCGTGCTGGTATTGAGGATCGCCACCAAGGTCATCCACGCGGTAAGTGCCATCCCCGTTGGAAAGGATGACTTTCTGTCTGCTTGACCAGTTTAAGTAACCCTCTTCGTAGCTAATCTCTCTGCCGTCTTCTCTGGTCAGACACATTAGAACGTCCACAAAGCCATCAGAATTTACGTCCGCAGTCATTACCTTCCTGCTAAGGTCTCCCATCTCGACCATGTCCTCTCCAAATACTGATTGCGTGGCGAGTTGATACACACCTGTCTCAACTTGCTTAAAGGCCAATCTGATCACGTTAGAGGGCGCATACAAATCTGGATTGTCATTTGGAACAGTGCCGCCCGGGCCATTCCATGCAATTGCTTGCTCTATCAGCAAATCCATTAGCCCGTCGTTATCGAAATCAATAGGAATGGCGAGTTCCAGAGAGCTCTGAAATGCGCTCTCCCAAAGACTCTCTGGAATAACGAGGTCAATGTGTTTTGGATCAAAATATCTGTTGCTGTCGGCGACTGTCTTCGCCGCATATAGCATCCATATAGGAAGCCCCGCGTGAGTCTCCTCTTCGTCCTGAGCATGGCTTGAGGATCCTGAAATACAAAACGCGAGCGTCAGTAACAAAAAAGAAAATAACTCTCTGAAGAATTTTTCTGGCGGATCTTTCATTCGGTCAGTCGGCTTAGGCTGCGGAGATTCATGTTACCCCCAAAATAAAAAAAGAAGCCAATACAGGCCCCTTCGTCTAACAAGGACGTTTAACCAGCAGCCCTCAATTTCACCGCTGTCCAACTAGTCTGCCAAGTTAGGGACTACCTACCGTCTTGATCGTGATGGTTACCGCCCGGATACATTACGGGGTGGGATTGGCATTGGCTACCCGGACAGCCTCGTTTCTTTTCGAACCTGCTCGAACAATAGCTCGGTTTGATCGTCCGGTAACCCAAACTGGTCTTTCAGGTCATCCAGAAGCATTCGCTCATCATCATCTATCTCCCCATCAGCTAATGCACGGCGTAGCTCACCCTCATAGATCACTCTCTTTCGAGCCATTTGATTGCTAAAAGCGCTCGCAGCGATACCTGTCAGCATGGCAACGATGCTAACTCCAAGAAAGGCTGTAAAGATTGAAATAACCTTTCCTATGGAAGTGACTGGAGAGACGTCCCCGCAGCCAACTGTGGTCAGCGTAATCAATGACCAATACATCGCGTTTGGTATTGAAGAAAATTTATCTGGTTGATGCTCGCTCTCAGCGTAGAACGTGATCGACGAGGTGAGTATCAAGGCAAGTAGAAGGAGGTAAGACGCGGCGGCGAATGATCTGCGTTCTTGCCAGATCGCACTGAATAAATCTTCAAGAGCTGTTGAGTAGTGCGAAAGTTTGAAAACCCGCATAAGTCTTAAAATTCTGAGCACCCGTAAGTCAAGCCCTGGAAGCAGCATCTGAAGGTAGAAAGGTAGGATTGCTATCAGATCAATGACCCCATGAAAACTGAGAGCGTATCTGAGACTACCATTACTAATGCCTATTCTTGCTTCATACCGGATTGCTCCATTAGCCCAAAGACGCAGAAAATATTCGACAGAAAAGATAGCCACGCTGAGGATTTCAAAGTAATAAAAAAAAGTTCATAGCGGGCAAAAATAGAGCTTACCGATTCCATTACCACTGCGAGAATATTGAGGAGCACTAAACTTAAAATCACGCTATCTATTAATTTTCCTGCTAGATTCCCGTCTTCGCTTTTTTCAAGTAGAACGAGCGTTCGGTATCTAATGCTCTCAGTTTCTGACATCTGGGATTAATCCTTGGGTGCTGGCAAGCCGTTAATGGAAAATTCTGAACTCGCTTTTATATGGAAGCAAGCGTCATCGGTCTTATTTAGCAATGTCATGCCTTGTGCTTACGGCCGGACTATCTCAATGTGAGAGGTCATGTCAGTGCAAATGCGACAAGTTTGGTCAGTTAAGGTCTTTGGTGGAGCATTGAAAAAGCGGTGGTTCGTGGCGTAGGGTTTCCCCAAGTACACAGTGGTTCAGATATGTCTCAGAGAATTGTGTTGACGACCACGGCTAGTGTCCCAAACAGAGAAAAAAAAGAGGGAGTGGACATTGTCTCTGCCGAAGTCGCAGTAGGGATGAACATCTTTAAAGAGATGTTTTCAGCAGTACGCGATGTTGTCGGAGGCCGCGCCGGCGCTATTCAGGACACGCTACGGGATTTACGTGGTCAGGCGTTAGAGGAACTTCGCCAAGAAGCCTCAAAAGTCGGAGCCGATGCCGTGGTAGGTGTTGACTTGGATTACTCTGAATTTAGCGGTGGAGGTCGTTCTATGCTTTTCATAGTCGCAAATGGCACCGCCGTTAGACTGAAATGAAAGAACCTTTCCACTAGACATGGCTAACGCGTTTGTCCTATTTGGTTTGCTGATCGCAGTTAACGCTTACTTCTTCATCAGGAGCAGGCGCAAGGCTCGTGAGTCTCAAGATGATACAGAGGCGTAGATCGCAATGATGAAACCCCACCGCCTTCTGACACTGGTGTTCCTGTGGATGCTCGCATTACCTCTACAAGCTAATGACGCGTCGGAAACTCCATTATCTGAATCAATTGACTAACCTTTAATTTCAGATTTTTCGGTAGAGCAGTCCTCAGAGGTGGTTAAGGAAATCGTTCAGTAAACGTTAGAGGAATGTGCTGTTGGGGGAGATATGGAAGGGAAGGCAAAGTTGAACCTAGATGTAACCGGTAACATTACGGCGAAGATTGTCTGTAAGGCGAGTAACGACGCTCAAGAAGACTAATTAGCACCAACCGCTTGCGTAATCACCTGCAACCCCCAAACACGCCACCAGAGGGTCTGCTGATACCGTACTGATAAACGCTAGCTGTCTTCCGGTAACGGAGGGGTGTCAAAGGCCCCTCAGAGACACGGCATAGCTCAGCTTTAGAACGCTACCGAAGTAGTGGCTGTAGTTTGACTCAGCATCATCATCAACTGCGACTACGAAGACGGCTATTACGACGACTGCGTCGATCACTCTATCGACCTCGGCGTATCTGGCCTCTGCTGGGATACCTGCGGGTCGGTCGTCAGCCCAGCCTAGGTATGAGAACAGAGCAAGGGCGGCAATGGCGATTATCGACCTTACCACTCGTCCTCGACCTGTTCTGGGTACCCGCGAGCGAGGTTATTGGCAGATGGCGTAAGCCTTAATGTTTCAAGCCCGGCGGGAATTACTCAGGCTCTTCTTCAGTCTCGTCGCTTTCCCCTTCACCCTCGTCGGCTTCCTCTGCATCGGCCCCGTGCGCAGAGTGATCGCCCGAGTCAGCTTCTGTCTCAGCGTGGTGGCCCTCTTCGCCTGCAAGGTGAGCATCTGCAAACGCAAAGCCCGTGAAGCACATCAATAATATCGCAAAGATTGTTTTCATTTTTCTGTCCTCTGTGGTCTTAGCCCCATCCTGCGCCTTTCTGACAAATAAAGCTAGGATGATTTAGGAGTCCCCCAACCGGCCACTAGGCTTCTTTTCGATCCCCGACAGCTTCAGCACGAAGTTACCCAGCAGAAGGCATGGAATCAGCATTCCAAGCGCCAAAAGCGAGTTGATCTCGCGGGCCTCGCCTAGAGCAACCCACTTAACAGGCCGTCGGTAGACTCCTTAGGTTTTATTGGCGGAGTTAACGTGGAGGCGCCATTGCCTGAAGCTTCTCAACACGTTTTTCAAGCTTCTTCAATTTAGAGATGGTGTTGTTCTGCGCAGCCACTACCGCAACGAAACCTCCGCAAAGGCCAGCCAATAACGACGTTACTGTCGCGAGATCACCATAGAAAACAATAACCATGAATGACGCAGCCAATAGAATGGTAAACAATCTCATGTAGATCATCGCTTACTCCTTCGCTTCACATTTGCCAGATATAATACTCTGCGCACCAAATTCACGGAGTACGAAACATGATTACTGCATTGTATGCGTCCCTGTTAGCCACCCTGTTGTTCATCCTGTCCATTAGAGTCATTGGCTTGAGAGGTAACCCGGCGTTCGCCTTCATTGCACAGGGGAAGGGTGACGATGAGTTACTTCAGAGGGCCATTCGTGCGCACGGTAACCTCACTGAGTACCTGCCTACGATGCTCATTCTTTTGTTCTTTCTTGAGAGTTCAGGAGCAGCAGACACGAAACTGCATGTTCTAGCTGGTGCGTTCTTGCTTGGGCGTGTGATGCATGGAATCTGCATGGGCTTCATGAGATCCAATATGCCTATGCGTGTCGGTGGTACCGCTTTGACGTTGCTTCCGTTGGCTGCTGCAGCTGTTGCTCTACTGATGCAGGTGCTTCAGCAGTGACTCATTAGCCGTTTTTGTAGTGAGGTGTGATAGTTTCAATTTGGGCATGACACCCTTTTCGATAAACCTTATTGGGGGAAAAACAATGAGATCAATTATTAAGCTTTGCCTCGTCTTATCAGTATTTGCAAGCACACAAACCTTGGCCGCCGCCAACCCTGTTGAATTTTGGGGGTGCAAATTTAATGACGGTATGGGCATGGAAGATTTGATGGAGTGGACTGAGGAGTGGGGCGAGGTCGTAGATGATTTGCCTGATGATGGCTACAACGCTTGGGTGATGACACCAATGTTCAAAAGCAACATGACTGACCTAGATTTCCTCTGGGTTGGCGCATGGCCCGACTACGCAAGCATGGGTTCTGGTCTCGGTGACTTCTTCAACAGCGAAACTGGCAGTACAACGTTTGCTAAGTTCGTAGAGATCAGCACCTGCGAGATCCATGATCTTTACTCGTCAGTTCAGGTACGTGAAAACAACGGCGAATAAAGTTTTCAGATGGCCCTAGTCTCGGCTGGGGCTTTTTGCTTCTTGAGTGGTGATTGGGTTAAAAAAATAGGGGCGTAAGTAGCCTTCAGCGGTCTGCGCTTATGTCGCTGGCGACAACAGGTTCTCAATCTCGTCCGTCAAATGTTGGGCGACCTGTTCAACTGCTACCTGTTTTTGCTCTACGGATGGACCGCCTGAATACAAACCATCGGTCATAGTTTCTTTCTCGTGCCCAAGAATGTCAGCAGCTATGCCTTCAGGTATCCGCAGCTTTTCGCACGTCGTAGCCTATGTTTTTCTCAGCGAGTGGAACACTAGATCCCCACCGCAGCCAGCGGCACTTTTTAGTCGGCCAAATCTCTTTCTCACAGCCATATCATTTGACGCCTGCTTAGGCCAATCGTAGTCCAGCAGGCCGTTACATAAAGGCACGAGATGGTCGCTTGAGGCGTTGGTCTTTGCATCAGATTTGACTTTGATGCACTTGATTCCTCTCTGGGTGATTACTGATTTATGAGTTACCGCTGCAACTTCTCCCAGCCTCAGCCCAGTAAGCGCAGCTATGACAATGAATCTCTCCAGTTCAATGTCACCTTTTTGACGCGCTCTGGCCAATAGGTCTGCAATCTCGTCAGGGTGGGCCTCTCGTCTCTGTAGCTCGCCCGGTTTCTTGAGGTGCTTAGGGTAGGTGAAGCTGTCTTTTGAAACGGGTTAACTGCTGAGGCATCAATAAAATAGTTGTCCTGCAGCCACATGAAGAAAGACCGCATGTATCAAACGTCTTTCTGTACTGACTTTCTGTCTGTTGCGAGTCTCAGATTGCAGCCACAGAGTCCTGTTACCTGCTGTCCAGTCTGCTGTGGCGGGGAGCCCATTTGCCGCAAGCTTTGCCGCCTTGCCGCTGCTTGCTGGTATCCTCATGGTCTTCAACAAATCCTGAGTCAGGTTACGCGAGGAGCCCCGGCCCCGGAAGCGTCTGTGACCGCCCGGCCTTGATAAAGTCGGTTCACATCTGAGATCGATAGGAATAAGTCTTGTTGTTAATTCGCCAGGCACAGGTCAGTGATTTTCCGCGCATACTGGATATCAACGTGACGGAAGAAGAAAAGACCAGCCAAATTGATCTAGCGAGAATTGCTCAACTGGATCGCTGGGCGGACTATCACCGGGTCGCGGTGGTAGACGATGAGGTCATTGGCTTTTTGCTGGTAATGAGTGAGGCATCAGATTACGACGGCGACAACTTTCGCTGGTTTGTCGAGCGGTACAACCGTTTCCTTTACGTCGATAGGATCGTGATCGATCGGACTGCTGCGCGCAGCGGTATCGGGAGTGCGCTCTATGGCGATTTGATTCAGTTCGGAGCGACTCAAGGCTGTTCCAGACTGTGTTGTGAAATCAACGTGTTGCCACCTAATCCTGTATCGCATGCGTTTCATGCGCGCTTTGGTTTCAAGGAAGTGGGGCGAAGCGCAGAGACCGGCGCGTCGAAAGTTGTCTCCTATCAATTGGCAGCGCTTTAGCGTTAAAGGCCGGCTTACGTGTGATGAACAGTCAGCCTCGGGCCTCATTGCAGGGCGAGCCTCGACGTAGTCAAGTTTTAAGAAGGTTTTACCAACTACCCCAACACCGTGAATTTAGACGGGGCAGCTTGTAGCGCGAGCGCTGATGAGTTTTTGTTAACCGATGCGCTAGTAAGCGGCACTCTTTCCGATATGGTCCTCAAGTGGAGGACCGCGGAGCCAGGCTTCGAAATTATGGAAATAAGGTAAATTCAGAAAAAATAAAAAAGCGAGCGAGTTAAATCAGCGCAACACTCATTTGCGAATTTTTAGGCTCCATATCCTCAATCTCCACCAATTCCCCAACGGTATTTAGCGCCATGAGTAAGTCGCGATCATCTCTGCAGCGCTGCCATTTGCAAAGTTGTTCTATGATTTGGTTTTTAAGGAAGGTTAATTCTGCCGAGAGTAGCCCCGCGCGAAGTTCATCGGAATTCATTATTCCCCCAAGCCTGCTTTCTGCGGCTTTTGTTTGAATAGGCATAATAGCCCACTTGAACAGCGTTTACAGATTTATCTAAACCAACCTGAGCGTTAATTACCCCCTTCATGGGGCGAGAGCCAGGCTACTGTTTCGGCGTTGGGCCGGGTGCTAGCGGTTTGCCGCGACCGTACGGATCTTGTCCCGATACACCATCTGGTATTTGCGTGATTTTATGCCCGGCTCTCAGAAAAGCCTTTGTTTCCTCGGCTATTGACTCACGCTTAGCGTCAGATGACAGTTTGGGGGTTGTCTTCATTGTCAGGTTGGTCCGCCTTCTCAGTTTTCTTCAGCCGCTTAGCCTCTCGCTTCTTTTGCTTAGCGACCTCGCGCTGTCTTTTTTCAAACGAATAATTAGTTTTTCTCATTTCTGAGGCTCGCGCAGGGCAGAAAAATTTCGAAGGGATGCGGTGATGGCTCAGACTCCAGTGATGGTGGACACCATCTGCACGTGGAGAGTCAGACAGGGGAAGGAGAATAGCACCAACCGCTTGTTCAGACCACTTTTAACGCCGATGTGTGCCTGCTTCGACTCAAAGATCCTCCAAGAGTCAATCGAGGACGAAAAGCGGGCGTCTAAAAACAGGATTGATAATCCCGATTGGCAATAAGGCATGGCCGCGTTCGCAGAAAAGCGCAAGTCCGTGTTTAATCGCGACACGGGGCGAAGAGCGAGTCGACAGACGCCGTGACTCGTTACAGTTCCGGAGAAAACAACCGGAGTGAATTGTTTGAGAGATGCCCTATGAAAACGATTTTTGCAGCCTCTTTGTTCTGCCTATTGGTAGGGCTTTTAGCCGCCAAAACGGAGGCAGCGAATTCAGGTGAGGGCAAGGGTTTAAATCTCCTAAACCGAATAGATTACTCTCCATCTTTGACGACCTCTGGCCAACCGACCGAGGCTGAACTGGCGCTGATCGCAGCGGCCGGTTACGACCGGGTCATTTTTCTGGCATTTACCAACCACCCCAAGGCAGTCGCTCATGAAGACGACATGGTGAGAGGCTTGGGGCTCCAGTTCATTCACATACCGGTCGATTGGGAGTTTCCGAGTCTTGGGGATTTCGCCGCCTTCGCTGCGGTGATGCAAGCCCGCGGCAGCGGTAGGACGCTGGTGCACTGCGAGGTGAACTTCAGGGCGTCTGTCTTTGGTTTCCTATATCAGGTCCTGTACGAGGGGGCTGATCTGGACGAGGCGATGTCACTTATGCAATCGATATGGGTGCCAAATGCCACATGGGAGGCGTTTATCGCGCGTGTGATGAGCGACAAAGGGATTGACTATCCGCCGCTCTAGCATCACAAGGTCTATCGCTGCCTGTGGCCATGGTGCGGGGCGGCTAGAAAGGTCCTATCTTTTGCAAACGCGTTGATTTAATTTCAGTAGCGTCAATTTCGTAAATCTAATGATGGAGGCAGCAATGAAGAAGCTTTATATGGGTTTGATGGCAGGAATCATGGCGGCGGTGTCTGCCCACGCAGCCGATGAGCCGGTTGTGATTGGTGATGTGACGATGCCCGCTGTACAGAGCAGCGCCGCATTTCAGCAGGTGGAAAAGAAGCTTGGCAAGTGGGAAGGTAAAATGACCCAGGGCCTGACCGGCGCGGTTATCGATGTGTCCTATGAGTGGCGGCTGACCTCCGGGGGCAACACCATCACCGAGACGCTGGTTGAGGACGGGGTGGAAATGCTCACCACCTACAGCGACGACAATGGCGAGCTGGTGGTGAAGCATTACTGCGCTCTGGGGACGCAGCCCGTGTTGAGTGTCACTAGCGTGTCAGATACTGAGCTGGCGTTGGCGCTCGATGAATCAGCTAGTGATCTTCACGCGGAACACGAGAGCTTTGTGACGTCGATGAAGTGGACCATGCAAGACGATGACAATAGCTCCATGCTTTTTACCAACACGATCATGCTTGATGGCGAATTAACTGAAAACTCCGCAATGCTCACCAGAGTGGAGTAAATCGCTGAAATCGCCTGAGGCCGCAGCTGACCTGAGGCGAATCTAGTGGGGAATTGGCTGGCGCGCTTGCGTCAGCCAGACCTGCGCCGCTCGGTTGGCGTTATTTCCCCGCAGAATCTTTTCCGTCTCGTGGCGAAGCACGCCAGCACTGCCCAGCCTGATTGCGAACGTCCGCTGACATACTTGACCATGTAATTGGCGTATCTAGCCAATCTCTCTCTGGCACTTCGCGCTCTAATGTCTTCTGAGATTTCAGCAACAGGAGACAGCCGATGAAATCACTGATTACAGCCGTACTTTTCGCGGTAGGCGCCTCTGCCGCCATGGCAGCCCCGGGCAACATTCAGCCTGGCAATGCCGATGCCAACTTGAGGTCGTTGATTGAGCAATTGGGGGGAGGCACTGATACCAGCACCTCTGACCTGTCACAGCTTTTAACGAGTTTGTTGGGGCTTTCTGGCGAGGGTTCGGCGGATCTTGAGGCGTTGGTGGAGCAGCTGGCGGCGCTTGATTTTCAGGTGCTGGCCGACGAGATTGCCGCGCTGCGCGAGAGCTTGGGGATGTATCGCTACAGCTATGTGGGTGTGGCTGATGCGCTGGTGACGGAAGACGAGAGCGTGCCGGCTTTCTGGAATCTGTCAGACATGTGTGAGGCCACCTTTGGTGAAGGCGCCCGTTTGGCGCGCACCAGTGATGTTGCCTACCTCCTTGAGGGCGGTGATTTCCCGCTGGCAGGGGTCGATCGGGCCATTTTTAAATCAAGCCTCCCTATCCCCTATGGCGACGGCCTTTACGACACCTTGGTCAATGCAGAGGTCGATCTTGACGGCGTGGTGATTTACGACGGTGCCGCTGATCGCTTTGTCGCCAAGGATCCCACGCAATCGGCAAATCCCGCCTGTAGTGCCAAAGGCGAGTGACAGCAGACCAAAGCCTGATTGAATCGGCCCTCATTTCTCACCTAGTATAGGTTGAGCATTGAGGGCCGACTCTGTTTATGAACTTGCGTTATCAACAGCAAGACTGCGACCTAACCCTCCGGGAGGGTGTCGCCGAATACCACGCGTATCTTGATGCCATCGGCAGAAAGGCCATGGTCGATCGCCCAGATTCTCGTTTAATCCTTGAGCATGACGCGACTCACGTGATGTTTGGCATGGATACGTCGTTGGAGCAGGAGGCCGGTCTCGATACCTGGCTGATTTTTGGATGCCAATACCAGTGGCGATACCTGCGCGGTTATGGCCAGCTCCCCGAGATTCAGGCCCTTTACAAGGCGCTCATCAAGGAAAATGGCTGGTGGTTGTTTCCCAAGCTTTACTGGAAATGCCTGAGTTTAAAGTGGCGGATTATCCGGCGTACCCGGCGCATGACCCATAAATGGCCCTTTCAGTTCCCCGATAAATGGCTGGATCAGTCTGTGACCGCGTTGCGAGCGCAGCACGGCATCAGCATTCTGACGGAGGAGGAGCGCGCCACAGGTGATCTGCTGGAGTGGAGCGGACAGTACTGAGCGATCGGCAGCGAGTCGCTCACCAGAGCGGCGTGAAGCTCGTCAGCGACATCGCGTTACCCCAATTGAAAAATAGGCTAGACACGCATAGCGTAGGCCAGAGCAAAACAGCCAAGCACAGCAAGGAATCACAACAAGCAAGCCCAACAACGAAAGGGGAATTCAGCATGTCGATCAGATCATTCATTGTTGCGGGCATTTTTTTCGCGCTAGCAGGGTGCCAAGCCGACTCGGGTAACCAGGATGCCGCGGTCATCGCGGCTGCCAAAGCGGGCTACGACGCCTTTGCAACGGGCGACATGGAAGCATGGGCTGCCACGCAGGCACCGGATGCACAATGGGAGATGCCCAAGGGTTTTCCCTATGGCGGCAATTACGCGGGTCCTCAGCAAGTGATTGATGAGGTCTTCATGCCCATCGGTGAGCTTTGGCCGGACTTCAAGGTCGAGCCCACGGCGTTCCATGCTGCGGGCAACGTTGTCTTTATCGAAACCAAAATGACGGCGGGTGGTGTCATTAGTGATTCCATTCATAAGGCGGTCATCGAGAATGGCAAGTACGCCGCGTTTCAAGTCTACGACGACGCCGGGTTCATGATGGCCCACTCCACGGCCGGCGCGAGCGTCGGCAGGCAATACTTTGGCGACGGCTCATCCAAGCCCTTGTTGGCAGGTAGCGCTGTAAACGCACAACTTTGGATTGACTACATTCAGGCTCACAATGAGCGTGATTTTGACAAGATCGCCGCCATGAATGCGGCTGACTTCAAAGGTATTACCGCCGGTGGGGAGGTGGTGAGTGGCTCAGAGGCGCAGGCTGCCTTTTTACGAAACTGGGTTGCGACAGAGAATCCTCAGTGGGCGGTCTGGTGGGTGATTCCCAATGATGGTGAGAACGAGGAAGGCGGCATGGAAGAGTGGTTGGCCACCGGAAATGTGATTACCGCCACTGGCCCTGACGGCACAGAGCGTAAAACCTATGAGACCGTAGACGTTTTGATCGAGGATGGCAAAATCAGGCTCCTTAACGTCGCCTCTCAAACCATGCCTGAATAGCAGCTAGAGGCTTGACCTCAAGCACCACTGACGTACATTGATAGGCCTTCCCGCCCAGCAGGCGGGCCGCTAATAAGCATAACAAGGAGGTGAATCCATGATCACCGTACTCAAGAAATCAGGGCTGCTGTGTGTGATGTTGCTCACTGCTTTTACCCAATCGGTCGTGGCGGAAGATCTTCGTATCATTGGCGAGGATAAAAGCTTTGTCGCGACCCTGCCTTCCGGTGAGACCATCACCATTACCCGTCAGATGACGGATTGCGCCAAGAACAAAGGCTGGTTGCAGCCGCTGGTCCCCGAGCCGGGCATCGTGCCGGTGACAGAAATCGAGGTGTTGAACGCCATCAGTGACCCCAGCACGATTTTGGTCGATATGCGCACCGAGGAATGGTTCCTCGACGCTACGATTCCCGGTTCCGTCAACATTCCCTATACCGAAGTGGCCATGCGGATGGACGAGCTTGGGTGTAGCAAGAGTGACGCGGGTTGGGACTGCAGCAACGCCTCGAACGTGGTCGGCTTTTGTAATGGCCCGGTCTGCCCTCAGAGTCCCACCGCAATGAAGGCGATGATTCGCGATGGCTTCCCCGCTGAGAAAATCCACTACTATCGTGGAGGAATGCTCGACTGGGACGCGCTGGGGCTGACCACTGT
>Ga0181597_10004981_pt1 | contig 12931 bp, 15 predicted proteins | sample 041ome_5_FD_148647 | JGI IMG/M metagenome (GOLD analysis project Ga0181597, IMG submission 148647) | Coastal salt marsh microbial communities from the Groves Creek Marsh, Skidaway Island, Georgia - 041403US metaG (spades assembly) | ecosystem: Environmental > Aquatic > Marine > Intertidal zone... | reverse complement strand
CGTATCTGCACTGGATTCCAAGGCTCTTTGAAAAGCGACATCTTGTGCTTCTAACAGAGGCTTGCGTTCCTGTCGGAGAGATTCCCTTTTTATCTCTTTAGCCTTGTCAATATTGATCGTAATCACGCACCTACTCCATCGTATGAATTGGTGAAATCATAGTCCCACGCATTCCTAAATTCTCGGTCTGCTGGGAGTTCTGAACTGTCGATGATTTTGTACTTTACTCCGGTCGGTACGTCTTTAGCACAGATCTGTTCTAAAGTAAGGCCACAGTTTGGGGCAGGTACTAAAACAGAGATGGTTTCGTCATTGGGGAAAATTGCTAGTTTCATTTAGCTCCTAATATAGAATTGCTACAGAAAATTCATAACCATAATAGCTACTACTAGTAGCATTAACGTAAAACATTGTTACATCCACATAACCAAGTTGTCGATCTCTCACCATCACGTCTCTATTATACCCCCCACCCTCAACATCAACCCCACCAGTTAATAAAAGATAATCTGTTGAAGGCATATTCTCTGTAAAAGTTATTCTAATCTTGCCTTGAGCTTGCCATGTAAAAGAGTCAATGTTCTCCGTTTTTAAAGCGTGGGGGGCAGTGCCGGAAGTGCTAGAACTCGTTTCTCCAAATAAAGCATATCCTCTTAGTGCGTAAATTGGAGCATCATCTCCGTTAGTGATATCTGCTATATTCCGTGCATTACTCATGTTGCATCCAGTGCTGTGGGCCAATCATTGCTTGATCTCTTGGATAATAATCGTACTTTGTGCAGAGTTGTGTTGAGCCTTCAAAGCATTACCTCCCGATTTTGCAATTTTAACCGAATATGTTATTGGGCTACCTGCGGAGGCTGGAGTGATCCAAGCTATAAAAGGGTAACGTCTATATGGTCTTTCTGTACCATCTGAATTTGCGTACCAAGTGTAGTTAGTTGGGTCAGCATATACATTGCTTGCCCCATCGTGGATAATAGCACCCAACCCTACATCCAGACTTTCTTGCCAAAAGACAAAATTTACTTGAATCAAAAGTTTGTTTGAGGTTGAGCGAGGTGTAATTGTTGCTGCTAACCCAACTGAAGTACCCACTGTTATGTCTTGTGAAGTTACATCAACACCTGTTGTCGTAGTATTCACAACTGTATTAAGTGTAGTACCAACAGGAACACCCGTCCCATATACTAGCTTATCGTTCGCAATGTCGTGCGATACTAGTTCGTGTCCTGCTACTTTGATTGATCCTGCCATTATGCTTCCGGTTTAGTAGGCCAAGTCACATTAATTAAATTACCCTGTTCATCCAATGCTGCATTTGGTGAATTAGTAGGGAGGTCTCGTAAGGCTTGACGATAGTCTAATTGCGCTTGGGTTGCTGTTCTATCTGGGAGTACCCACCAATCTGTTGCAGATAAGAGTTGGTTTCGCTCAATGCGCAACCGATTACCTAAATCAAGATTTTTTCTTTCCTGCTCTTCTGGAGTATTTGGGTCAATACTAAAATTATCATATTCTGGAACAGGGTCTAAGTATGCTGTGCGAACGCCATTTATTAAATAATGATAATGTTGGTCATAATGTTTTTCTGCCATTATCCCACTCGCTTAATAGTGACCATTGAATTTTTATGATCCCCAGTGCCACTGGTAGTGACATAGGTTCCGCCCCCATTTGATGACCATAAATACAACCCGAAAAGTTTTTCACTTGCTCCTCCTGTAATTTCAGAACTTAAAACGTCAAATCTATATCCGTTACATGCAGTTAAACCACTACCAACTTCACTACTTACATAAGCAGACCATAACCCATAAAATGTTATTGAGCCGTCTACACCAAAAGCTAAACGAGTGTAATCGGTACGATACACACTCAAGATAGCGTCCATAACATAACTGCCTGACTGATCAAAACTCCAACGATTTGAACTAAATGTAACTGCACAGTTACTAGTGTGCGTTTTAACATCCATATTTCGCAAAGACCACGCATTAGTAGATCCAGATTGCCCACTTGTATTTGCGTACCACAGTGAACAATTCCCAATCTCAACACCAGCAGGAAACTGCACCCCACTATTCAAAGTTATTGTGCTGCCAGATGCAGTTGCAAGAGTTTGTCCGTCTAGTTTAATATCTGCCATAGTTAATAAGCGTAAAGGGTTCCGGTAATGTTTATTGAGCCAGTAAAGTTTGGAGATCCACCCGCATTGATTAACTGTCCATCCACCGTGATCGTTCCACTAAATTCGGTGTCACCAAAATAAACTACATTCTGGCTACTAGGAACATTAAAACTTTCACCAATCACATTCCGTTGCTGCATCCCAGAAACAGTCACATCAGCATTGTCTATACTCGTTAAAGAACTAGAGCGCTTTGATCCTAAGTATGACATTAGTTCTCCAGTAAAGAAGCAGTTACTTGAATCGTGTTTGAAACGGAAGCATACACATAGATCTCGTCATACTGATTCAAAACAATCTTTGAAGGCAAACAATCTAATGTTGACCCTACTGGTACAGGAGCATTTTTAACGATGAATACATTATCGGCTGAATTAAATCCGGTGTTAGCACTTGTTGACAAACGCTTGTAGATCGAGACATTCGCAGTCGATGCACCGATATTTGAAGCAAATAGTCCAATGACCACTGCCCCATTCAAAGGTGCGCCAGTACCACTTCCATCATAAATCACTGTCTCAGTATCTGCCGCTACAGAAATACCTGATGATTCACTTACAAATGCCATATCCTATCCTAATGCGATTGCGTATGAGATTGCTTGCGCTTCCGTAATTCCTCCTCCACCACCTGACGGAGTTTGATATTCTAATGCGTTTCCTGCTGTGTTGACGGTTAGTACCTGTCCTGCTGATCCCAAGGCAGTTAGTCCGGTTCCACCAAGTTGATACGGGATTGTTCCTGCTGTGATCTCCTGCCCACTGAGACTTAGATAGTTGTTGCTAACGGTAGCAAGGCTTACGTTGGTGCTATTGTCTGTTCCTACCGGATCGAAATCTGTCCCAGAAACTGGGATTGACGGACGATTGCTGATGTCTGTTGTCCAATCAACCTGCCCAACTGTGATGGCCTGACCAGAGATCGTCAGGTAATCATAGGTCGTATTATTGAGAGTGACATTTGTACTATTGTCTGTGCCAACTGGATCGAAATCTGTTCCACTGACAGGGATGGTTGGTTTGTTTGTTATGTCTGTTGTCCAATCAATTGACCCTAGTGTTATCGCTTGACCTGTAATTGATAAGTAGTCGTAGTTTGTAGTGTTTAACGAAACATTCGTACTATTGTCTGTGCCAACTGGATCAAAGTCTGTCCCAGAAACAGGAATCGTAGGTTTGTTTGAAATGTCTGTTGTCCAATCAATTGCACCTAACGTAATCGTTTGACCAGCTAAAGAAAGATAATCGTAGGAGGTGGTTACTAGACTTACGTTTGTGCTATTGTCTGTACCAACCGGATCAAAGTCAGCTCCACTTACCGGAATACTGGGTTTGTTTGTAATGTCTGTTGTCCAATCAATTGCACCTAATGTTATTTCTTGTCCGGTAAGGGATAAGTAATCATAACTTGTGGTTACTAAACTAACATTAGTGCTATTGTCTGTGCCAACCGGATCGAAGTCAGTTCCGCTTACTGGGATCGATGGCTTATTTGCAATGTCTGTTGTCCAATCAACTTGTCCTAGTGTGATTGTTTGACCAGCTAAAGAAAGATAATCATAACTTGCAGTGTTAAGTGTGACGTTTGTACTGTTGTCTGTTCCAACCGGATCGAAATCCGTTCCCGAAACAGGAATACTTGGTTTATTCGCAACGTCTGTCCAATCAATCGCTAAATGACTTTTTAGTGTAGCAGCATCTACGGTTGTGCTAATTGTGCCACTAGTTGTGATCGGACTTCCTGAGAATGTGATACCATTCGCACCTGTCAAGCCTACACTGGTGACCGTCCCTGTCCCTGACCCAGTAATCCACTCGATGTCATTTGCAGTGCTATTAACTGCGAGAACTTTTCCTGCGTTATTCGTGTAGCTTGGTAAAATGGCAGAGGCAGAAGCTGAAGGAAGGGTGATGTTGGAGGTAGTGGTACTGTCGGATAGGCTGAAATTAATGGTAGTGGCGTTGACTTGGTTGACTCCGGTGACCGAAACTCCATCGTCTCCATCTACTCCGTCTGCTCCTCGTAGGTCACCAGTTGTAAATCCTAGCGAATTGCCGTTGCTGTCAACATCATCGGAAGTAAAAGTGACAACGCCAGTGGCAGCATCGTAGCTTCCGCCTGTAAATCCGGCTCCGTCTGCTCCGTCTGCTCCGTCTGCTCCGTCAGCCCCTGGCACTCCAGTAAAACCCTGCTGTCCGGCTACTCCAGGGACTCCTTGAATACCTTGAATACCCTGTTGGCCTTGAGGCAAAGTAAAATCGTAAGTGGTATCTGTTCCGGCGTAGTCTGTTACGGTAAAGCGAATTGTGCTAGCGTCTATCTGCTGAACATTGGTAACAGAATCCCCGTCATCGCCTTTGTCGCCTTTCTGCCCAGTAGCTCCAGTAACTCCTTGTATTCCTTGAAACCCTTGTTCACCGCTTGGCCCAGCGATTCCGGTCAGACTCTTGACATAATTTAGCGCGGCAGAAAGATCTGTCGTGTTGTTGAAGGCTGCCGAATCCGTACTAGATAAAGGAATGTGGCTAGCATTTAACTCTGTGCTAACCGTACTTAGGTCTGAGCCAATAATCTTACGAGTTTCAACCGTGACCGTCTGGCCTAGCGAAGTAACAAGATCAACCATTAGCGCCACCTCCAGCTAACTCGCATTCTCTTTTTGTTAATTCCACGATTTCTAGTCAGTGAATGTTGAGGCTCGGTTCGCCTAGCGTAACCGACTTGCTCCAGAAATCTTTGGCGAAACAACGAGGATTTTTCAATGTTTCGTAGTTCATTTTCTTTTAGATACGCTCGCTCTGCCACACCGTAGACTAGTGCTTCGTGGAACATCGGGCTGATTAGCGGAGTCTCTGAGTCGCCGTAGGTAGTGCCATCATGACCTGTTCCGCCTTGAGCAGTTGTGTAACGAAGTCGATCCCTCGGCGGATCAATCACGCCATCAAACTTTAAAATGGCCGTGTCGGTAATCGAGGTAATGATTCCAGCAGTTGTGGTCAGAATGTCTGTAGAACTATCCCCTGTGACATCAAATACTGGAACAGGAGAAACTAGCGTAGAGCTAAACAGCGGGTCAGTAGCAGTCGGGGTGGGGTAAACATCGAAGGTTGGAGCCGACATATGCTCCAGAATAATAGCGCGAATCGGGCCAGTTTGACCTCTCCAGTTAGCGTCTACTAGCTGGCCCATCACTACATTGTGTTCGTCAAGCACATTCGGCGCAAGAATGGGAATCTCAACAGAAGTATTGTTGATGCGTACTCTTGTCAGATCCATCAGCGGAGGAGTAGCTGGCCGATTAAAAGTCGAAGTAGCCTCCACGATTGTTACGCTAGAGGTAACAATCGGAAACTCTGTCAGCCGAATAAACTCATGCTGAGCATCATAAAGGTATTGGCGTAGCTCGGCGGGTAGCCAGCGCTTGCCTGTGCCTCCAGTGTAACTTCCATCTTGGAGTAGAGTGCTAACCCTATCCAGGATTTGTGCTTGCGTCAGGCTCATTCTCTCCTACTTCTAAAGAATGTCTGGTCTTGCGTGGAGCTTTTACGCTTTTAGCCTCTGCTTTGACCTCGCTGCCTGTCCGAGAATCTATCAATGTTCCTTGAGCGTCTTTTACTGGAACAATAATACTTACCGGAAATCGAGGTCGTTGGTAGCCTTCGGGTGGCTTGTAGTATTGCGTCTGCGTGTACTCGGTGACTAGACATTCCAGTAGCCGATTAATATGAATACCGCTAACCACTCTGGCAGACCCACGGGGTATGACAGCTTGAAAGCCATTGACCGAAACACCCACAGCATCATTTTCGTATTGCTCACGGCCCATCTCTACACGAATAACTCCGTAGCCTGGTGGAATGGATTCGGTCTTACCGTCCCATTCTGGCGCTAGATTGCGGTGATCTTGGACAGTCTGATAGCGTCCAGTGCCACTATTGTAATAGCTTGAAGCTTGGCGAGGTTCGTATGTGTAATTCATAAATCTTTAATAAAAGTGCAGGGCCGCTTGCACGGCCCTTAGATTAGTAGTCTTAGACTACTCTGGTTGGGGTATCATTCTTAGGAAAACGATACACAACGTAAGCGTAGACGGCTCCTGTTGAGGCAGAACCTGCTGAGTTGGCTAGCGTAAATCGAATGACACGATCTGGTAGCGTAGCCACTGAAGTCCACATCATCTGAGGAGTTGCCTCGGTGTTGTTGCTTGCTCCGTTTACATCAATTGCAGTTGGTGTAAAGTAGTCATCGTCAGACTTATGCCCGATGTCTAGCGTCACACCAGCTTGGTCAAAGTTGTCTTTTACGATAACAACAACTTTTTCCACAATGCACTCAGGGGGAACCGTAATATCAACAGGCGCGGCTGTTGTACTTGCGGCAATGCTGGTAAATGAAACATGCTCCGTGCATTGAGGAACATAGCTCATTTGTTGTTTATCACTTCGCATAGTAATGCTCCTATAAGTGAGTAGCTAGTGAGATTCTCACTAGCTACTGGGTAATAAATTAGCTATTTGAGCCGTAAGGTGCAGGAGGATTAAACCAGTTAGCGCCTGTTCCAGCGGTTACGGAAGCACTTAGATCAGTCACTGCTGTTTCTACAGACACCATCCAATCTTCATTTAGGATGACACTGCCAAACATGAATGTATAACCCACGGTTCCACGCTGTCCCAAGGGGTCGGTTCCGCTTGGGGTTGGCTTAACTACTTTAGGAACAATGCTATCCATTCCGCCAATTGTTGCTGTACCCACGCTGTCTTTTGCAAAGATCACAATTGGGTAAACATGAGCGTATCCGGTAGTAGCATCTTGCAATACATTAGCTCCGCCTACTGCTCCTGCTCCTAGCGTAGTGTTTCCATCACGATCAAAGGGAACTGCTTGAGTTGTGGCGATAAAACGAATTCCATTGTAGGAACCCATTTCATATTCCATGATTGCACCAGTATCGGCGTACTTTTCCACGGGAACAAAGCCAACAATGTCTTCCAGATCTTGTCGTAGATTCGGGTGACAGATGGCAATGTAGCCAGCGCGGATTGGCTGAGTCTCTTGACCTGGAGAAGCAGAGAGCATCTCGGTCATTTTGACTGCATCATTGTTTTCTAGAAAACGAATGGCAGCGTCGAACTCTACTCCTGTAGTAGATAACTTGGTGTTGACTACGTTTCGAGCAGCGCCATTGGTAAAGATCACATTGCTTGGAGAACGGAAATGCTTATACGCCAGCATATCCATTGTTTCAGCAGCTTGGATCGCTTGTCTCTCGGTAATAATTGAGACATATGGATCTTGGCCGAGAAGCTCCATGAGATCAGTTACTGGCGTGTAGCGCCCGTATTGTCTTACAGTATGTGAAATTACTTCTGATTCTAGCGTGTCGAAATCAGGAGTTACACCCTCACCTAGCGGCGTAGTATTAATCGGGAACTTCTTGTAGCGTCGGTGTCGAATGACATTGCCTTCGTTGGTTCCCTTGCTGTCCTTTTGCGCAAACCTAGCAAATGTCAGGTTCTTTTTTGCAATCGGCAGCATCTTGGATTGAATCGTTAATGCGTCTTCCTGCGACAAATCTCCGTAAAGAGATCCGGCAGTGGTCGCAAAACTATTTGCTGTAATCGCCATGATTAGCTCCTATTCTCACTAATTAGCTTATTCCAAAAAGCTTGCTTGTCTTCTTCCGTTTGAATCCCTCTGACCTCACGATTGCGAACAATTGGGCGAGAAGGAATGGAATGACTCGCTGCTTTTCGTTTTGGATTTTCTGGTAGTGGTTCGGGCTTTGGCTCCACGGCTGCTTGAGGTCGAATCCCCTTGTCTGGATAGTCAAACAAGAAAGAACGGACTAGATCCACAAAGCTAGCGGGGTTATCAAAGTCCAACACAACATTCTTGCGGTGCTTATTGCTCAACACCCACTGCGCAAACACCGGATCATCAAGATCTAGCTGCGCTGAGTTGGTAATTCCTAGCTGAGAATTGGCTGCCTGATGTCTTTCATTCAACCTTTGTTGCACATTCCGCTCATGGTTTGACTTGCGTAGCGTCTGAATGTCCTGCTCAAACTCTTTGTTTGCGCTAGACAGACGATGCTTGATGAGAGCGTCAATTCCTTTGAACAATTCGGGGAATGTGGTGACTTCTTCACGCACATTGTCCGGTAGCGAGTCTAGAATATCTTGAAACACTTCATTTGCTTGCGCCTGGTCTACCTTGGTCGCCGGAGGATCAGGAGTTTTTGCTGCAGTGCTAAGCTGTTCTACGCTTTTCGCTAGGGAATCAACACGATCTCGTAATTCTTTGTTCTCTTCCTTGAGCGTGGCAATAAAATCTTGGGAATCTCTAAACCGCTTTACTAGCGCTGGGTCATTTACTAGTGGGTCTGCTGGTTTTTTTGTTTCCGCTGCTGGTTTCTCAGGCTCCTCAACAGGAGTTGCCTCTATCTCTTTAACTTCTGGCTCCGAGTCAGTTGGAACCTCTTGTTTTTTGGCATCTGGATCTAGAATTTTTGCCCAGATTTCTTCTTTCGACAGTTCGACAGGGGTTTCCTGCACAGTTTCCTCCGACAAAGCCGGATTCTGGTCAAGTACTTCGCTCATAAAGCTCTAGTTAGGAGTTTCGTTCGGGGTACTCCAGCAGTTCACGGAACGCTTGAAGCTTGCCGACTCGTAAATTATGCTCCGACAGCCTGTCCTGGGTCACGGGGTGGGCTAGTCGGGCCGTTTCCTGCAACATTCGTTGCTGCAAATACTCTTTGAGGTGCATCCACAGCTTTCCTCGACATAGGACTTGGAGTTCGTCCCTCGACAGGGGTGTCTGCGGCTGGAATTGTTCGTTCATTTTGTTGCTGTTGTTCTAGTTGGGCTTGCGCCATCATGCGTTGCTGCTGAAGCTGTAACAATTCTTCCTTCAACATCACACTTAGCTCGCTAAAATCACCGATTTGACCTGGATCACCCCCTTTCTCCAGCAGTGCCATTACTCTTTTGATTTCTAGCTCGCGTCTTTGCTCTCCGATAGAGAGTCTTTCGTCTAGCGCGGCTTTCAATTTCATCTGTTGCTGCTCGATCTGAGCTTCCAGCCCCTTGACCTTGGCTTCCATCTCTAGTTTTTGCTGCATTGCCATCTGTTGAGCTTGCTGTGCTTGCTGAACTTCTTCGGGACTCTTGAGCATTTCGTCTGGATCTAGGGAAAATGCTCGCAGCATTGGCTTCGCAAAGCGGTCAATCTTCATCATTCCGGCTAAATCCGGCACATTCATCACAATTTGCAGAAATTGCAGCATCTGCTGATTGTGTATTTCTTCGGCAACAAACCTTTCATAGCCTGTGCAGATGGCTTCGGCGTCACAATGCAGGTTTGGGTCATCGGAATCGACCAGCAACCAGCGATAGATACCATCAATGGCTCCTTGCAAAATGCTAGAAACAGATTGAACTACGCTAGCTGTTTGCTTTTGGCTGGCAGTGTTCAAGATCGACATGCCTGTAGCCGTCTTTGTCTGGTACGGAGCCGATTGACCCATGCCAATTGGCGACTGACCGGAAGACAAATTGGCTTCTCGTTGTAAGAACTGCATCATTTCCATGATGCCGTGGGTCACATCAGGAATAATGATAGGTCGAAACGCAGTGCTAATGTCTGTACCTGGAGCAAATTCTAAAATGCCACCTGGCTCTAGGTTCTGAATATCGGTTCCGTGCTGTAACTGGCTAGGGTCAACCGCAATCTGTGGTGCTGACGCGAGTTGTTTGCCCTCGACGTACATCGCCATCGCAAAGTTTAACAATGACTGTATATCTCGGATTGACCAGAAGATACCGTCACCCCAGATGGAGTGCGGGACTTGCTGCCAATAGCCAAAGTGGTAGGGCAACATTCCGTCATAAGGAGAAATCGTGGCCTTGATGGTTCTGTCTCCCAGAACATGAATGCACACAGGAATTAAATTCAGATTGCCAAACTCACTGGTATCCATGAATCCGGTCACATCGTCAGCGTCCAGCATTCCCCAGAATTCTAGAAGCTCATACTCCTTTTCTTCTTCGCCATAACTCTCCTGATGCGGATTCAATGGCTTTGATATTTCTGTTCCGGTGGAGTAGACACGACGATCTAAAACATCGCTGACTGCTTCTGGGTCATATCCTGCGTCTTCTGTCAGTAACTGACGAACCTGTACGGAAGAGAGTTGACGACGCTCGATCAGGTAGCTCAAGTCGTTGACGTTCTCTGCCTCTGGACTAGGGTACAAATCGAAGATGCTGACGAATTTGGCTGCCGGAATTAATTCTTGTTCAATGGCAGATTCTATACGCTGCAAGCGATTAGCGTAGCGCCCCTTGTAAACAGGATAGTTTCTTCGCTGCAACACAGGAGATTTCATCACGCCTGTACCATGAAGAATTAGCTCATGAATTGCCTTGCTGATCTCGGTTGTAAAACGTGTCTTGTCGAGAATGTCACGAATTCGATCTTCGATATTGGCAGCGCGATCCGCTAGGATTTCATCCAGCGGTAGCTCCTTGCGTAGCTCGCTAATGTATTCTTGTCTCTCCCGATCTGACATCTCTCCCATGCCTTGCGCAAACTGATGTATGTCGCTGGGAACAAATCGCGGATAGCGAGAAGGCTGAATCGTAAACGGAATCTCGCCGTTCTTGAACAGCATCGCGTTGATTTTAATGTGGGCGTTGCTGACTTCGCGTCGAGTTAGCGCAACAAAAGGAGGGCGAGGATTTGGCGTTTCCGACGCATACGGCACTTGTTCAAAGACACCGTTAAACGCATCTTCGCCTGGAAGCCAACGCTCTGATTCAATGTTCTGACGGTAGTCTTGAGCTTTCTCAAACTTACCGCGAACTAAAGTAGCGAGATTATCACTACTTACTGTTTGTGACTCAGTGTTTTCGTAGTCTTCGACCATTTAGCTAGATCGGGTGTAACGTGTCTAAAAAGAGTGCGCCGACTAACAGGCTTAGCGTCGGCTAGCGGAAAACTTCTGTGCGGGTGCTTTGCTAAGCCCCACGACGCTAGCGCTAGCGCCATTACACAATCATCGTGTGCGCCGTAATTAGCGGCTTCTTTACCGTTAGAGAGTACCACAAAAGTCATTAGCTCGTCAACTAGCTTCGGCGATTTAATTAGCAAATCTTCGTTTCTTAGCATTTCTCTTAGCGTGTCAATCAATTGTGGCCGAGAGCGCATGGTTGTCAGGAATCCTACACGCTTTGTGCGCTTGGTTGTTTTCTCATCCTGCTTGATTTCCGTAAACAAGTTGGTGTAGTTGTGCTTGTCCAATAAGGCTCTTAGCGTGACCAGCCCATGATTATTGCGCTCTACTATTAGCATCGCCCCGTTGTAGTACTGAGCTAGCGTAGTTAGCTTCCACGCTAACAAGTCAGGATCTGTCTTGGTTCTTAGCATTGCAACCTGTTCGGCTGTTAGCGCATTTAGCACGACGGCTACAGAGTAGTCTGTATCACGCTCGTTGACCTCTATGCCCTCGCTAACGTCAACGCCAATCCGGTAGCTTAAACCAGGAACAGGTTCACGGAAAATTTCCAGTTCGCCAAATTGCTCCGGTTCGAGCAAGTATTTCATGTCTCCTGATTCTTCTCGCCGATTAACTCCTAGCGTATAGCGTTGCGGCTCCTGCTGAGAATCCACTCGCTGACGAATACGCTCCAGTAGATTGCGGTCAAAAACCATGCGACCACTAGCCAGAAAGGCTTCACGGGCGGATGTGGGGTAGTCCTGGTGGAAATCTTCAAGTCGTCCTTGGCAGTTGATGTCGATGGCTTGTCTTCGCCAAAGCAAGTTTTCTAAAGTAACTTTAAAAGTAACTATCCCCTCGTCACCCAGATCATAGGTTATCTCTTCGTTTGCAAGGCGTAGCTCCTCTTCGCCTCCGTAGCGTGGGTCTTTTCCAAGAGACTCCTTGAATTCTTCTTTTTGCGCTTTACTGGTGAACTCTTTGGTGTAGGCGTCGAAGACGTACCAAGGGAAGAAGTCGGCTTCGTAGCCGCTAGCTCCTCCGGCGTCGTAAGCGTCCCAGAACATTGTGTAGAAGAAACCGCCGACTCCTCTGGCCGTGCTTTCAAAGATCACCTCCGTATTGTCTGCGATGGCTACGTTCTTCAAGAGGGCGCTAGCATAATCTTTCGCATTGTTCCCCCAGCGGCTGACCTCGCTACAGTGTAGATAGGAAATCTGGTCGCCGACAATCTCCGAGCCTCCCGCCGTACCTAAACGGAAACGGGTATTGAGTTGCTCCCAGTGAAGCTCTCGTCGGCCTGAGTACCCAACTTTAGGCTTTAGCGCTTGCGGGTGGTTGCGCTCCATAGTGCGAACCATGTTAAACAAAGTCTGATTTGTTTCATCATCATGGGCAACAATAGCAATTCGCTTTTGCTTAGCAAAAGTACTAGCCCGATAGTAGCGAGATAAACAATAGGTAGATAGCCCAGACCTCCGTGGTTTAAGCACAACTCGACGGACAAAACCTTTACGTTTAAGTTGTTCTTCACATTTAAAATGAAGTATTTTTTGTACGTTGTTTAGCCGAAAAGGAATCAGTTGACCCGATCCAAACTCTTCAATTCGTAGAATAGTTTTAAAGTAAAATAGTGGATCTTCTTTTAGCTTACTTACAAACTGTTGGTACTCTTTCTCTTTGCGCATAGATTTAGTTAGATTTTTGTAAAGATATAGGCATATCAATTATTTACAGTCTAA
>Ga0181597_10004977_pt1 | contig 12936 bp, 11 predicted proteins | sample 041ome_5_FD_148647 | JGI IMG/M metagenome (GOLD analysis project Ga0181597, IMG submission 148647) | Coastal salt marsh microbial communities from the Groves Creek Marsh, Skidaway Island, Georgia - 041403US metaG (spades assembly) | ecosystem: Environmental > Aquatic > Marine > Intertidal zone... | reverse complement strand
TACCTAATAAATCTATTTCATCGGCAAGAACCATTTCCTTGCTTCGAGAACTTTCTAGGGTTAATCGCATCAATTTTGCCAACTTCCCCATATATAGAACCGCATCTTTTGGCTGATTCTTAAAGATGAAATTTGAAATGGCATCTAAAGCGTTGAAGAGGAAGTGCGGATTCATTTGTCCACGTTTACTCTGAAGTTCAGCTTCTGCGAGCCGTTCTTGTAATTCAAGGCGTTCATTAGCACGCAATCGTTCTTTACGCTGCCATAGTACAATTAGTGCTGCCAAGAATACTATTACTCCTACCCATGTGCCTGTGCGTTTATACCAAATGGCATGGACCGTAAAAGTATAAGAGGTAGGTTCACTAGAAGCAAAATCGGACCTACTATCTACCTGTAATTGAAGCGTATAATTACCTGGTGCAGGATACTCCAATAATATAGGCCCGTTGACATCCCAATATTCCCAAGTGGCATCATTTACTCTGTATCGTCCCAAAATAGGCGTATTACTCTCTACTTCAACATCAGCTGCAAAGGATAAAGAATTTGGAGCAGTAATTCTATGAGGAATAAGTTCTGTTGGTATTCCGTCTATGGAAGGCTTGAACTTAGTCTGGTAAGGAAGATTTGGTTGGCCTCCGTTCTCAAAAATATACATCCCTGAGGGTGTAGCTACAAACAACTGCTCTGCAATTAAGGCAACATCATAATTCCCTGGACGTAAGTCGGGTAATTCACGATGAGAATCTATGGTATATAACAAGTCATTATTACTTTGAACCGCCACACCTGTAGAAGAAAACGTATAAGTAAGGGTTCCTATAGAATCAACATCGTAAGCTGACTCATATTCTTCTCTTTTGTAGGCTAATGCTGAAAAATCAGTTGATGACCAATTCCCTGTGAAAAGTTTATTGACCTCAATACTTCCAAGAGGTGTGCGGGCCATTTTGCCATCAAAGGCAAAAATAGGAAGCCCTGAACCGATTTTTTTCCAACCATTGTTCCATTGATAATACCCACTCTCTGCACTTAATACCAAACCATATTCGGTTGGTGCTAAGTCAAATAACAATCCTTGAAAGTGCTGTCTATCCAACTCTTCACCTAAATCATTCAAGACGACTAATTCAGAGCCCATCCTTAAAAAATTGAGCCTTTGACCATCAAGAATCATTCGCCAAATTCCTGACGGAAGTGGGCTCATTGCAATGGCAGCGTCACTAAACTTTACCCTTAAACTCTCTTCATTAACAATATATTTTGTGCCAAATTCATTGGTTACCACAATAGGGTAAGCGTTTAATTCACCGCTAAGGAGTGGCACCAACCCAGTATCTACCTCCTGAAAACCATAAATGGAAGACCTATTGAATTTTTCAAAACGCTTAGAATGTTGGATAAAACCTTCTGTTAATTCATAAACACCTGATCCTTGAGTCCCTAGATATAGGCGATCGTTCTCCCAAGTCGCACTAATTACTGGGTCAGAAGGAAAACCTTGTGCTGGACCGTAAATTTGACTAGACAGCGTGAAAGTCATGAAAAGGAAAAAGAGAAGGAGGGCTTTCTTCATACCACAATGTTAGTCAAATTTGAGCTTTACTAATTTACTTCATACCCGATTGATTACATTTGAGCCATGAAAAAAATTCTTCCTTTTTTGATTGCAGTGCTGCTCTTGTCTAATTGTTCATCCGATCAAAAGCGCCTAGAGCAGGAAATGGATGACATTCTAGTGTGGATTGACGATTCGGGGTTAGAATTTACTGCGAGTGGAACAGGTTTATACTATCACATTGAACAAGCCGGTAACCCAAATAGAATACCGGATTCTTCCCATGAGGTAAGTTTCAAGCACATGGGATACCTTCTAGATTCTACTGTTTTCTCTAACGGCTGGTCGCCATCAAATCACTATCCTTTAGTTGGACTTGTTGCCGGTTTTCAGGAAGGTCTAAAAATTGTTGGTGAAGGCGGGCGCGCCGTAGTTGTTTTTCCATCCACCTTGGGATATGGAAGTACAGTACGACCGGGAATCCCTGAATATAGCCCATTAGTATTTAGGCTTGAATTGGTCAATTATTACTGATTAAGGATAAGTTTTTCTTTTTCACATTTTCTGAGTCGAACTCCTAATTTGTCCAACTTATTTGGAAAGCAACAATTATGTTTTCCTCAATTCCCCTGCACGCGCTGTTTTGGACACTGCCTTTTACATTCACGCCGTTTTCTAGTTCCCTGATACACCTAGAAGGACAAAGCATAGGTGAATTCAAACAATTTCAAATTGGCGCACAGCATCGCGGTCTTAGCGGAGCATATTCTCACCAGCAATTAGGCAACTTCCAATCTCTTGCTGCAGATATTGGTGGCAACATAATAATAAACCCCTCGCTCAAAATTACCGGTGGACTCAGTTATGAGCGCAGCACATTTTCATCCTCTAGTTTTTCATCCTTAGGCATGCACAGTGCTTTTCTTTATTCTACTGAAAAGAGCATTACCCATGCCTATATTAACGTGTTTCAGCAAAGTCTTCAGTCTTTTCAACTGCTTCATATTTATCAAATTAATGCGAATTGGAACATATTAGCAGCGTGGGCTTCTAATCCTGAAGAATTGACTTATGGCTTGAATTACAGTCACAAAAACCTGATTATTAGTGCTTCCCAAACAAAGGGAAAGTTTAATACCGCTGTAGCCATTCACCACAAAAAATGGTGGCTAAAGGTTGGTTTACATTCCAGTGCTATACCCATGCCTTCATCCCTTTACTGGCTTCTATGAAATGCCTCATAATGATACTAAGCCCATTTCTAATTTGGGGACAAATTGCAGAAGAGGATCTAAGCAGGAGAGCACTGGAGATATTAGATACAAGCACGCTGAATTCTATTGATCCAACTTCACTTTGGCAAGTTTTCAATCTAAGCAAAGCAGAAATTTTTGCCCTTGAACAATACAAAGATGCATTTGGTCACATCACTCACGAGAGTGAACTATTTATGATTGATGGTCTTGATTCTACTACGGCGGAATATTTATTGGCACTATTCCCTATAAATAGAATGGTCAATGAGTCCAAAAGCCAGTTCATACATAAAATAAGTCTTCGTAACAGCCAAATCAACTCTAGGCAGTCGCTCCTTTTCAATTCTAATGAAATTAATGGTGCAATTCACCTATTTCGTGAAAACCAACATATTAATTACTCGGGATACCTCACACACCGTTTTGGCAATTGTGCATTAACCTTTGGAGATTTTTCTTTGCATGCAGGTCAAGGTCTCCTTTTAGGTAGACGTGGGTTTCCTTCCAGTACCACAAGCGAATACTTTGAAAAAGGACTTAAAGGGAGAACAGGGAGTATAACAGAGGGTATTCAACAAGGAATAGGGTTTGAAAAAAAACTATCGAATGGTCTTTTTTGTATTTCAGTAGACTCATCAAATAGATACTCAGCAACGGTTTTTAAAGTTTATGAAACCACTCAACTGGGAGCCTCTACTTCTATGAACAATTTTTCATTATTCTTTCACCATGCTCGTGGACCGGTAAGAATGTATGGGGAATTAGGCAATAGGGAACAAAAAATTGGAGCGAACTTTTTCATTAACGACGTTCTATTTGAAACCAACATCTATAATGACGGCGGTATTTGGACAGAATCCTACCTGAGTTGGCAGAATCCTATTGGAAGGTGGAATTTGATTCATAGTAAGGGTAGAATGAAACTAAATCTCAATAACCAAAATTTTCAGTTATTCATAAATGAACATCGCAACGAAACCCATTCAACATGGCGTTCAAAACTCCGAATTCCACATAGAAAATGTTTGTATGAATTTCATCTACATGGTAAGACCCATGGGTTTGGGATTAGAAAAGAGCGAACTTTTTCAAATGTTGCAATTAGTGCTACAGCGGCTTTTATAGATTATGAAGGTCATCCTATTTGGCTGAGTATTCCCGCTGCACGCGGTTTTATTGGGGCCAAAGGAGTGTATTCAAACTTTGCGGGAATAGTTGGCAGAATCCATTGGCAAGGAATTACCGCTAGTGTTCAGTTGAATTTTGAAAACCCGAGCGCATCATCAACACAAATGAGCTATTATAAATCTTTATAGTTGAGCAAAGTGTTGCCAGAATTCAGGATAACTCTTGGCAACCACTTCTGGGCGCTCTATGCGCAGCGGAAATAGCAATGAAATAGGTGCTAAGGACATTGCAATTCGATGGTCCTTAAATGTAGTAAAGCAATTGTCTTCCAAAATATATTCATCGGGATATACCATACATGAAATGCTATCCATGGTGGTTTTTAATTCCACCCCAAAACGCTTGGCCACCTCCGAAAGAGCCTCAATTCGATTACTTTCTTTTACCACTAAAGTCTGTAAACCGTTGATTTCAAAAGGGATTTTTTGCATCACTAAAGTGGTAATTAATGGTTGCGCTAGATCCGGTTCCGATATCAGGTTTGCTGTGAACTTACCTAGAGGCAAGACGGGAGCTTTTTGTAAAAACAAGGAGCCTCCTCTAAAAAAGTGCTTAACGCCTAAGGGCTCAAAATAATCCAATACTCGACTGTCTCCTTGTAAACTTTCTTTTTGGAAACCTAAAAGCTCTATCTCTGCCTTGTTAGCCAGGGCAACCGTTTCGCACCAAAATGCAGCAGCTGACCAATCACGCTCCATGAAAAGTTCTGCCTTTTTAGGTTGCTGTCCTCCAGTGATTTTAAATTCTTCCCGTGTCAGTAAAACGTTAAATCCTGCTTCACGTAAAATAGCCGCAGTCATCACTAAATAGGACTGGGAAGGCACGCTGTCCCATTCAAGATGCAACCCTTGGGTCATTTTGGGACTGATAAGCATGAGGGCAGTTATGAATTGAGAGCTTTCCACATGCCCAAATTTGTAGTAACCGCCTGTTAATTCCTTTCCCTGAATTACAAGCGGTGCCTCTTTATTGGTTAAAGCATAACGTACATCACCACCTAAAGCATTCAATGCATCCACCAAAGGCGCGATTGGGCGCTTATTTAATCTTGTTGTTCCACCAAGCTCTTGAGTTGCCCCCGGTTGGCAAGCCCAATAGGCACTCGCAAAGCGTAGTGTAGTTCCGCCGTCACCAACATGTGCGCGTTCGCCCAAATAACCATCTAATACCTCTTTTAAATATTGGCTGTCCTTGGAAGTGCTCATTCCGCTCAAGGTGATTTCCGGATACAGTGCTGCTAATAATAATGCTCGATTAACCATACTCTTGCTGAGTGGCAATTCAAATCGACCAGTGATAGAACCGCTTAGTTTCTTTAACTGCAGAACCTCAGCCATGGACTTTTTGGTTTAACAATAGTATACAATCCATCCAACTTTTGATATCCACAGGATTGTCAATGGTAGGTTGGCCTAATCCATCTATCAATACAAATTGAACACTTTGATTTTGATTTTTTTTATCCGCCAACTGATTGGTCCAGAGTTGCGTTAAGTCATCTTCATTTACAAATTCCCAAGGATACTTGCCGGACAACTCCTTCTGTAATTCATCTTGTTGACTTAATGCCAATGCAAGGTGTAATCCTTGAATAACAGCCATGCCGTGCGGAATTGGTGTGCCTTTCTCCAACATCAAACTCTCCCACGCATGACCAAAGGTATGCCCTAGGTTAAGTACTTTTCTGAATCCGCTCTCTTTGAAATCTAAAGAAACCACATCCGATTTAATTTGCACAGAACGCAGAATTTCCTCCTCTATATTCATAGACGCATCCAATTGTAAGATTGCAGGCCAATCGCTTCCCTTCAAAAGTGAATGCTTGATCATCTCTCCATGACCGCTGATCCATTCCTTTTTAGATAAGGAGCTTAAAAACACAGGGGCAATCACTATTGCATCTGGCTCACTGAAGGTCCCTATTTGATTTTTGAGACCTTGAAAGTTTATTCCTGTTTTACCACCAATTGATGCATCAACCATAGCCAAAAGTGAAGTAGGTACCTGAACATAGCTTATACCACGTTTATAAGTGGAAGCAACAAAGGCACCTAAATCGCAAATCATTCCACCGCCAAGGTTTATCAATAGCGCCTGACGGTCTGCACCATATTCTAACAAGGATGCCCAGAGTTGAACAACTACTTCAATGGACTTACTCTCCTCACCAGAGGGCACTTCTAGTATATCAAAATCGGAATCTAAGCGCGCAAGCTGATTAGAGAATGTACCTATGCAGGAAGCAGTGTTTTCATCCACTAAAATGAATGTCTTGGACGCCTTCTTTTTGAACAAGAATTCATCTAAGACTCTAAATCCTTCTGCTCCAAAGTATGAAGTTATTTCTGTAGTACGCACACCTCAAAAGTAACACTTCTCAGCACTATATTTGAGTACCAAAACACAGAACATGATAGACTTCTCGAATACCGAGACGGCGTTCAAAATGAAAACCAAAATTGACTTGCTGCAAAGCAGGCTACTATTCTCTACATTGAGCAGCCCAACGGTAGTTCGCGTTCTTAAGTCATTCACCCTAGCCGCACTAGCACTTAGACTCCCTATTAAAGGAATTGTAAAGGCAACTGTTTTTCGTCAATTCTGCGGTGGTGAAAGTGTTGAGGAGTGTACCCAACAAATTGATCGGTTGGCTGCCGGAAATGTTGGGGCTATTTTAGATTACAGCGTTGAAGGGAAAGCACAAGAAGAAGATTTCAATCGGACACTAGCAACAACCATTGAAACGCTTCAATATGCTAAGGTTAATGAGAATGTACCTTTTGGGGTATTCAAGCCTACTGGATTAGGAAGAATAGATATTTATGAAAAAATCAGTCAAGAAAAACCACTTGGTGGGGAAGAACAACTCGCGTGGAATCAAACACTTGATCGATGGAAAAAAATTATTGAAAAGGCTGCTGAATTAGAAGTCCCTGTGATGGTTGATGCAGAAGAAAGTTGGATTCAACCAGCAGTAGATGACCTTGTAATTCAATATATGAATCAGTACAATCGCAAGATTCCTATTGTTTACAATACGGCTCAACTCTATAGACATGATCGTTTTGCTCAACTTGAAAAGGCACTTGAAACAGCTAAACAAAAAGGCTACATCTACGCGGTAAAAATTGTTCGTGGCGCCTATATGGAGAAGGAACGAATTAGAGCGAAAACAATGGGTTATCCTTCACCTATACAACCAAATAAAGTAGCGACTGATCATGACTATAATGAAGCGCTAAAGCTTATTCTCAAAAATATTCAGCACATGGCAGTGGTCATAGGCACGCACAATGAAGATAGTGTTCAACTTGCCGCAACGCTGTTAGAAGATGCAAATCTGCCTCTAAACCATCCAAGAGTTCATGTGGCTCAGCTTTTTGGAATGAGTGACCATATAAGTTTTAATGCGTCAAATGCCGGATTAAATACAGCCAAATACTTACCCTTTGGGCCCGTGCGGGATGTTTTGCCTTATTTGTTTCGCAGAGCAGAAGAAAATACATCCGTAGAAGGACAAACTGGGCGAGAGCTGAAATTAATTCAAGAAGAGCTTACCCGCAGAAATGCTTAGTCCCAATCCTGTTCTAGACTCAATACTCTGACGGTGTCGCAATTTTCAAGAACCATTTTGTAAGCATAACTCGCATGCGAAAAGGTATACAAATATTCGCCACATGGTTCTTTTCTAGGGGAACTGCCGCCTAAGTGAATTTCACCATGAGCTACTGCTTGGTAGTAGATGCTGTCTAAACTCATATCCAAAAGTGGATGCACTAACGTGGTAGAATCAACAACCTTGGTACGGAAATTCTTTTTTACACGCGCTTTAGGTCCATAGGCATAGTCAAAATCCCGATCGCCAAAAAATGCATATACCAACAAGACTCCAAGTCCAATACCAATGACATAGAATAACAATCGACGTAAAAAAGCCATGAATAAGTTAGGTTATAGGTTTCCAAAAAGAAGATCGTCACTAGAATAAGGCAAATCAAAATGCTCACCCAAATGACGTTTTGTAAGCAAGCCCCCATAGAGATACAGGCCAGCCCTAATATTCAAGTCAAAATGAAGACTTTCTTTAACTCCACCGTTTCCTGACAGTTGCAGTAGCATGGGACCTACAATATTACTCATAGCAATGCTGGAGGTGTTCCCTACGGCACTGTTCATATTTGGTACACAATAGTGTAAAACATCATGCACTACAAAGGTTGGCTCACCGTGAGAAGTGATTTCGGAGGTTTCAAAACAGCCGCCGCTATCAATACTAATATCAATGATTACACTTCCTACTGGCATCAATTCAACCATCGCTTCCGTGACTACCATGGGCGTTCTTCCCTCAATAGGGGAAAGAGCACCAATGACCACATCAACATGTTGTAATCTGTTTTTGAGTACCGATTCTTGAATTAATTCTGTAACTAATCCGCCGCCCATTTGCTCTGTAGCATAACGCAGTTTGCTAATACTCTGATCCAAAAGAACAACCTCTGCACCCATACCTCTAGAAAGTCGGACAGCAGCCATTCCTGCGACCCCTGCGCCAATCACTAAAACTGATGCCGGAGCAACCCCAGGAACGCCTCCCATTAATTTACCCTTTCTTTTACCGCTTAATCCTTCAGCTAACAAACTAGCGCCTAATCTTGCCGCTTGCTGTCCAGCGATTTCACTCATAGCAATGCGCAGAGCGCTTTGGTCGTCCGCATCACGAATTTCTTCTAGAGCGATACCTGTAATTTTCTTATCTGCTAAAGCTTTAAAAAAGTCTCTATCTCTTGTACGTAATTGCAGTGCGCTAATAAGTGTTTGATTGCCTTTCATCATGGCAATCTCTTTTTCATTAGGAGGAGCAACTTTGGCAATTATATCACATTGAAAAATACTATTGGCATCTGAAGATATACTTGCGCCAGCCGCTGCGTATTCTTTGTCTTCCCATCCAGCAAGTAAACCTGCTCCGCTTTCAATAAGGATTTCATTCCCGTTCTGAACCAATACCTGAACTGCTGCAGGATTCAAAAGAATGCGGTGTTCATCCATATCGCGCTCACGGGGAACACCAATGACCAGCTTGGCGTTTTTAGTATCTACAGCCAACCGCTCTTCTTGCGTTGCCCAAGCAGTCTCTGACCAACTTAAATAATCACTCATGGTTCCATTGTATTTGAGCCGCGGACAATTCTGAGTAAAATTCTATAGTGCGAGTATGAATGTCCTCAATTTTGATGTACACGACTCCTACCTTGTAAGGTAAGAAAGATTCTACTTTTTCCGCCCATTCAATCCACAAAGGGTTGCCAGATTCAATGTATTCCTCAAAACCAATATCATAGGCCTCCTCTTCTTCTTCAATACGATATGCATCTGCATGATAGAGGATTCCGTTTGGGCCTTGGTGTTCTTCCACTAAAGAAAAGGTTGGAGATGACCCTTCGGTTGTGCTGCCCCATTGCTTAATTATCTGGTTACACAAGGTTGTTTTACCACAGCCCATAGGAGCTTGAAGTACATTAACACTACACGTTGCAAATACAAGTATTTCCTTAGCCACTTGAGGCAAATCGTCCAATTGGACGTGTTGGAATCTAAGAACGTTATTTTCCTTCGAGGATAACATAAGGAATGATTAATTCCTCCAAAGATACCCCACCGTGTTGATAGGTGTTGCGGTAATAGTTCACGTAATGATTAAAATTATTAGGATAGGCATAGAAATAATCACTCAATGCGAAAATATATTCATCTACAATGTGATGTTTAGGCAATCCTATTTGTTCCGGTTTTTTAACTACAAAACTGTGTTTTCCTTGGTAGCTCATACCGTTACCGTTCTTGAAACGCAGATTCGTAGTCAAGTCGCGTGTTCCCACGACCTTTGATGCTTTATTGACATTCACCGTTCCGTGATCGGTAGTTAAGACGACTTTAAAACCATTTTCCGCCGCCCATTTCAAGGCCTTGCGCAATGGAGAACCTTCAAACCAAGTGGCAGTAACTCTGCGATAGGCATTGTCATCGGAGGCCAATTCTCTAATTACCTCAACATCCGTTCGAGCATGTGAAAGCGTATCAACAAAATTGTAAACCAATGCTACCACATCCGCCTCTTTATTTTGATGAATGTTTGAAATAAACTTATTGGCCCAACGAATATTAGTGACCTTGGTATATTTCACATTCTTTGATCCAAGCCCCAATCTTTTCAATTGTTCTTCAAAAAGTTCTCCTTCAAATTCATTCAAGCTACCTTCCTCATGCTCTTCCTTCCAATAGTTTGGGTATTTTTTCTTAATGTCCAAGGGAAGCATTCCCGCAAAAAGAGCATTCCTAGCATATTGAGTAGCACTGGGTAAAATACTGCTGTAGATTCCTTCCGACTTGATATTAAAATCCTCTGCAATCATAGGCTTCATAACCATCCATTGATCCAATCGAAGGTTATCCACCACAACAAAAAATACTTTTTCGCCAGCTCTGATCTTTGGGCCAACAATCTTGCCCACGACCTCATGAGAAAGCATAGGACGCTCATTGGATTCAAACCAACGCTCGTAATGATTTGAAATAAATCGAGAAAACAACTCGTTAGCTTCGCTTTTTTGAGTTGCTAAAACGCTTTTCAACCCTTCTTCTGCGCTTTTTTCGAGTTCCAATTCCCACTTCAATAATTCACGATAAAAATCCGACCATTCTTGCCACGTTTCCAATTGTTGCATTTCCATGGTCAATTTTCCGAATACCTGCTGATAGCCTCTAGTAGCTTTTTGGGAAACAAGTTCTTTTCCTTTGAGGAGTTTCTTCAAACACAACAAAACCTGGTTTGGATTCACAGGTTTTATGAGGTAATCGGCAATTTTTGAACCGATCGCCATTTCCATAATTTGTTCCTCTTCGCTTTTGGTTATCATAACGATAGGCGTTTCAGGGCGGATGGTTTTCATTTCCTCAAGTACCTCTAAACCTGATAACCCGGGCATATTTTCATCTAGAAAGACCGCATCAAAAGCAGTATTATCAAAGAGTTCAATGGCATCACTACCGTTATTACAGGTTTGAAATGTATAGCCCTTGCCCTCCAAAAAAAGCAAGTGGCCTTTGAGCATGTGAATTTCATCGTCAACCCATAAAATATTCGGCATAATTGATCGTTTTATTCTTGTTAAAAGTAATGCGTGAGAACCCCGGCTCGCCTTAAGACCTGTAGTATTTTTACGAAACAGGTAAAACTATTGACTTTGAGCACAAAGAACAAAATCATTAACGATCCTATCTACGGGTTTATTACGATAAAAGATCCTCTAATTTATGAGCTGATCAACCACCCCTATTTTCAACGATTACGCAGAATTTCCCAATTAGGCTTGACTTATTTAGTCTATCCCGGTGCCTACCACACTAGGTTTCATCATGCTATTGGTGCCATGCATTTGATGGGCCGTGCCATTTATACATTGCGACAAAAAGGACAAGAGATAAGTAGTGAAGAAGAACGCGGTGTTTTAATCGCTATACTGCTTCATGATATTGGCCACGGTCCCTTCTCGCATGCGCTAGAACACACTCTAATTCCGGGGGTCAGTCACGAGGCGTTGAGTTTAAAAATCATGGAAGAGCTCAATTTAGAGTATAACGGTTCCCTTGATTTAGCAATAGATATTTTCACCAATAATTATTCAAAGGCTTATCTGCATCAACTTATCTCCTCTCAGTTAGATATGGATCGTCTGGATTATTTACGCAGAGATTCTTTTTATTCTGGAGTCACAGAAGGGAGTGTCAATTCAGAGCGTTTACTGACCATGCTAAATGTCAAAGACGACCAGCTTGTTGTTGATTCCAAAGGAATTTACAGCGTAGAAAAATTCTTGGTAGCTCGCAGGCTAATGTACTGGCAAGTCTATATGCACAAGACCGTAATTAGCGCAGAGTTTATGTTGGTCAATATTCTTAAGCGTGCCAAGTATTTGGCAGCCCAAGGTATTGCGTTAGATGGACCCGCAACTCTTAAGCACTTTTTAAAAGCTGATTACACGTGGAATGATTTTGAAGAAAACCCGGAAATTCTAAAAAAATTCCTGAGCCTTGATGACTTTGATATCATGAGCGGTATCAAAGAATGGGTAAACAATAAAGATGTTTTATTGAGTGATTTAAGCTCAAGAATTATCAATAGAGACCTATTGAAAATACGCTTGCAGGAAAAACCCTTTGCTAAAGAGTTGTCCCATAAAATGGCCGAGGGAATCAGAGACCAATACGGTTTTAAACAGGGAGAAGAGCATTACATGTTAATCATTGATAAGGTCAAGAATCACGCTTACAACAAGAAAAAGGGACACATCAATCTGTTGTATAAAGACGGACGAATTAGCGATATCAGTACAGCCGCAGATCAAATGACCATCAATGCACTAAGCGAACCCGTTGAACGTCACTTCATCTGTTTCCCAAGAGAATTGAGACATTTATTATGAGGCACAACCAAAAATCTTTAAAGTCTATTTGCGATTCACTTGGCGTTGATTGTCCTGCCGGGAAAGAAAATATTGAAATCATTGGTATTTCAGCACTTGAAGATGCTCAAAAAGGTTTCTTAAGCTTCTTATCAAATCCTAAATATGCAGCCCAGGCAACCGCCTCTAATGCTAGCGCCATACTCGTCAAAAAAGGTACCGCTTTGGAAACAAGCGCAGCGCTAATCCAATGTGATGATCCATACATGACTTTCATGATGCATCTCGTACATCTTGAAAAAGAAATTGGTGGTATCTCACTAGATGATAGAAGTAATGCGCACATTTCTTCGGAAGCTATAATTGGAAACGATTGTATAATTGAAGCAGGTGCAATTATAGCAGCAGGAGCAGTCCTTGGTGATCATTGTAGAATTGGAGCTGGTGCCAAGATACTCGGCGCAGC
>Ga0181597_10004974_pt1 | contig 12945 bp, 17 predicted proteins | sample 041ome_5_FD_148647 | JGI IMG/M metagenome (GOLD analysis project Ga0181597, IMG submission 148647) | Coastal salt marsh microbial communities from the Groves Creek Marsh, Skidaway Island, Georgia - 041403US metaG (spades assembly) | ecosystem: Environmental > Aquatic > Marine > Intertidal zone... | reverse complement strand
CTTCATATAAACAATGTGCCGGACAGTAGAGCCGTTAATTATTCTTTTAACAGACATATAAACTTGGTCTTCTGCACCGCTTGGAATACTGGCAATACTCTCTACTTCTGCCACACCCCCTAATGCGTGACTATGCCATGCTACTGTTTGGTTTGCTGGGTCATAGGAAAGCCCAATTAAAACACCATCAGAGCGAACAAACCAGAGAATAAGCTCAGGTTCTTGTTGCCAAGTCATGTCGATTAATCCACCCTTGGCTAGGTGTTCCGCAAGAACAGTAAGGTCGCGCCCAACAAGGCCATCAGTGTCTAAGCTAAACTGAACTTCTTTTACTTTTTCGCCACCCTTCTGGATTAAGATTGTGGTAGAGCCTGCTCGCAAAGGTCTAACATCCCCAGACCCAAATGTAGTTTCACGCAACACGTTAACATTTGTGGGACTTACTGGCGTAGAACCTGTTCCACCTGACAGGGTGAACTCTGAGCTTGTCGTCAAGATTTGCAAGAACCGCGCTGGCAACAGATGCTTAATAACATTTACTTTGTCCGAAGCAATCGTAATATTAACTGCATCATCGTCTAAAATGCCGGGGGTGTGGTTCTCAAAGTCAGCAGATACAGAACCAAAAATAGTTTGTGGCTGCCCTACCGTGCCAGCAAAATACAAACGCTGTTCGTAAAAACCTACTGCCCGTGGAAAACCTTGGTCGCCACCAAAAGCACCTAATGACCAACGTGTTGTTGCGTTAGCTGCACCAATAATATGGTCTGGCAAAACGGATACACCTTTGTCATCTTCCTGCACAACAGCAGTAACCGTGGTTGAGTTGGTAAATGCAGTAATCTTCACATAGCCTGTGTCATCATGCTTGTATTCCCAATCAATAGCACCGTATGTTTCTATGCCAGACAGATGCACGGGAGGTGTGTTGCCTGATGTTTGGGTTGAGCCTGTCACTTGTTCATACACATGACCATCATAACGGACACTTTCGCCATCAGCATAGCTTGTGCTGGCTGCCCATTGGTCATGCTCAATCTCAAGGATTTCTCTGAAGCGGATATAGCGTCCTACGTCATCACTAGTAAATAATGCTGCTGAAGCAGTGATAGTTACCGTGCCAGTCGATGCTGATGCGTACAATGTTGTGGATGTAGCGTTCTCATCTAAATATGGCCCGTCAACAAAATCAATGTCGGACAAGGTAAAACTGCTTGCAGTTAATCGCGTTAACTTTGCTGGCTGATGGTCTTTATGCGCTAAGTACAGAACATCCGCTGATTGAGTGTAATTTAACTCAAATATCTCAGTCACTGAATACGGTGTTGCCACCTCAACGGGAGAGCCACCAGACAAAAGCAAGCCACCATCTACATAAAAGCGCATATAGTTTGCGCCAAGCTCGATAATGTAAGCTTGCTCGTCACTAAACTCAAAAGGTATTAAGCGTACCTTACCGCCGCTCTTTGATGAGCCTGCATAATATGTGCCGGGTCTGCGAGTAACACCGCCCTGTGGGAAGACAAGCATATTGCTAATCTGTTGTGCAGCGCCGTTATACTTCTGTAAATCTATGCGTCCTTCTAGGCGCGGAGAGAACTCGCCAGCTTGGAAGTTGGTGACAATAGTTGATACGCGAGCCATATTAGAACCTTATATTTACAAAGTCGTCAGCAATCATCTTTTCCGGCATACCTTCCATGGCATCAATAGACCGTGCTTCGCGTAACCTTTCCTTAAACATCGTTTGCATAGTCTGCATAACGGTAGTGCTTCCGGTAATTGCATAAGCAGTGTCAGCAGCTAAACCGTGCGCAATGCTACTGCGCAGCAAAGAGTCATATTGTTCGGTGTCAGTTATTCTGGCTAGATAGGTAATCTTGCAAGTAGCTTCATTAGTTAAAATCTTACGGCCTTCAATCTTGAACATAACCCGTGAGTCATAAGCAGCAATCTCGCTATCAACATTGCTATCCCAAAACGACAGCACTCTCTCACAATACGGGTCTGTTGGTAATGTATATTGATAACTAAACCCAAAAGCAGGAGTGGCAGTGTCTTGCGGAAGCGATGTTCTGCGGATGCAAGTGTTCCAAGGATGGGAGCGAATAATAGTATCCCGTACTGTCTCGAACCGTCTGTTGCAGAGGCGAGCTTCTTTTGAGTTTTCAGTTAAAGATGCAATGGTAGCAGCGCCAAGCAAATCCATTGCCTCGTTACAAATATCAACTACTGATGCCATTACTTTACCAATCTTTCTACCATGACTAATGCGCCTTGGCTTAAATTACTATCACCGCCAGCCACAACCTTGCCGGACTTTTTTGCCTCATCAACAAGCTTAATAAGCTTTTCCGTAGGCAGTATTATAACAGTTTCCTCGTCAAGTACAAAACACCAGAAATCAGCTTCTGTCGTTGATATGCCTGACGGCTTGCCTCTACAAAAAAACTCCACAAACACTCTACCAGTTTGTGAAGCCTTGAAGTCGCGTTTTATCTCCAATTTCTTGGACTCTAATACATCAGCCAACCATTTCTCTTGAAGCTGACCAACTTTCAAATCGTATCTAAAGTCACTGTTGTATTTCACACAACCCCCTAAAAAGAAGGGGCGGCGAACCGCCCCTACTCTACTTAGTCAGGAGACTCATCGCAGTCAATCTGGACTACTTTGGCCTCTTCCATGCGAACTGCGCCGATAGACATGCAGTAGTACACTTGGGTAGCGTAGCTCTTGTCTGCACGTTCATCAATGCGAGCTGAGATGTCTTTGCCCAATCCAAGGGTAACGCCATCTTCTGCCCATGCAAAACAGTTGCGAACATCGTCTGTCTCAGAACCATCGCTGGTTGTTAGACGGTTGGTCATGATGAACTTGAAGCCCATGAAGGTATCCAGCTCACCCTGAACAAGCGCTTTGACAGAGTTGAAGTCACTTGAAGTTACGTTGGTGTCAGCAAGCAAAGCCTGAATCTGGCTTGGGCCGACAGCAATATAACGCTGAAGTGATGGGTCAACATCACCTGAATCAAGCATATACTTCGCTTCGCGCAGTTTTGCGAGGGTCAGGTTGGTATTGCCATTAGCAATGCTGTTGGTGATTGTAGCAGAACCTGAACCAGTTTCGCCTGTTGCAGCAGTGCCGAGAGCAGCGGCGATGATAACATCATCCATTGCACGACCCATAGCAGCAGCAGCAGCGCGAGCATAGGTTGAGGTTGGGTCAATGAGCATACGAATCTTGTCTTGGTCATCAATCAAGTCAGCATACTCATAGTCTGCCAAAGTTAGACGTCTCCGTGAATGTGGAGTGTCAATCTGTGGTGTATCGGCATGACGAGTTGTACGAGCCTGAGCCGTAGCCACACCAATCTGGTCGATAAATGCGTTTTTGCCAACAACATTCTCAATGCGAACCGCATCACGCAGACGAGAACCCATCTGCTGTGATAGCATCTGCACATTAGCAGAATACTGTTGGACAAACGCGGTAGTTACTTGTGTAGACATAATAAACCTCTTGTTCTACTAAGTTGCGATTGTCATTTGCGATGCGCTACCCTTACGGACGCTTCTGGGATTTTTAGCCCCCCTGTGGCTATCGTCTTTCCGATTGTCAACAGGACGACTTTCATCGCTACCCTGCATGACCCACTCATAGTATTTATCTGCGAGTGAAGCCGGATTTAATACGTCTCGCATAGAACCAAATTCTATGGCAAGACGCAAACAGTCTAGGCGTGTCTGGATTTTATCAAGCTCATCCATGAACCATGCCCATCAATTCTTGCATCCGCTGGATTGCCTGTTGGCGTCCAACAACATTCTTTCTGTCCCAATATGCGTGTGACTTGTCATTCATAATGGCATCAATCTCATTTTGAGCTGCTTGCCTACTTAGAGTGCGAGCCATTGGCGCATCCGCAACAGTGTCTTCAGTTGTCATATTATGACGAAAATCCGCCATTTTTGCAAATGCTTTGATAAAATCTGGATGGTTGCCGACCTTAGTGCCGTCAGCCAAACGCATATCCAGCATCTCTAAAGAGCCAAAGGATTCGACAACTTCCTTCGCCATGGAAAGCTTGTTGCTAAAATTATCGCCCCATTCTTTCTTTAGAGACAACTCAGTATCTTGCATAACTTGTGCATCTCGCTCTTCCATGCCGGATTCACTTTGTGACGCAAGTGATTGATAATACTCAAGAATACCGCTTGCCTGCTGTGGACTTAGCCGTAGCTTATGAGCCATGTCAGAGTATTCTTTAGCAATATCCTCTGTAATGATGTTGCCATCAGCCTTAATCTCATAGCCATCAGATGTTTCTGGGCGACCAAGCCGAGAGTAAATTCGGTCTAAGTCTTCATCTGTTGGGTTAACTGGCAATGGAATCTTATCCGCGCCAATAAGTTTTTGTGCGTTAACGTAAGACCTAGCTAAGTTTTCAACATCCTTGATTGGGGATAGGCTAGGGTGGTCACGCAATTCTTCTGGAATCATTCCTAGAAAATCGTTACCAGACCCGCCTTGCGCCACTTCCGCTGGTGTTTCCATCAGCGTAGTTTCAGGCTGGGCTACCTGTTCGACATTTTCTTCTGACATAGTTACTCCTCTGTCATCATGTTGTAGATGTGGAGGATAACCGCTCGCTTACCCTCCTCGAAAGCTGTGGCATTAGCATCGCCAGCCACATAACTTAAAGCCCTCCAATTACAACGGGCCTCAAGGTCTTTTAGAACCTTCTTGGAAACATCAGTCCCAAAGGTTTGCTTATACATATCCCTAAGCTGCGTTAATTCTTTCACTGATTACCTCCAACCATACGAACCGCCTGCGCTGCTTGCGCAGTTGTGTAGACATCTTCTTGCTCACGCTGGCGCTCCATCTGTTCTTGTTGCGCAGCTTCACGCTGTTCACGCATCTCAGCAATCTCTGCCATTGAGCGCATTGTTGTCTTAGGCACACCTAACGCATCGGTGACATGGCGCACTAACCCGTCAGGGTCAATGTGGTCGCCAACAGGTAAAGCTTCAGACAGAGGCATGAGTATCTCAAGAGCCTTCATTGTGTTGTTCAGGCTAGTTGCCTTTTGAGCCTTAGCAAGAGGTGATACATATTCAATATCCACATTGCGCCCCTGCAATACTTCAGGTGCTGGCGCAAGCATATTGGCACGAAGCATCAATGAGAAGATACGGTCAATTAGAGGCCGCAGCATCTCATTCATCAATCTTCCCAGCACAGGGCCAATAACCCTCATCCGCTCTTCCTGCCTTTGCATGACTTCAGTAGCCGTCATGCTTGGTGAGCCAGAGGAAAGAATCTGGTCAACATAGAACGCAGAACGAATAGCTGAACGTCGCTGCTCTTCCATGTTCAACCCAATAGGAATGTTTGCACCAGTGTTCAACGGAGTAATTGTTTCCCTTGAGCCAGACCGGAAGAAATTTAGACCGCCGGGTTGTGTTCTAATTGGCAAAAGAAAGCCGTCATCAGGAACTAACAAAGGTGGGTCAATCTGCTTTTGTGCGGCCTGAATGATTGTTTTGGACATCAGATTTAACATCTTAACGTCAGGCAGCGCAGTCATTGCCGGGCTTCTTCCCATAACTTCGCCAGTAGCTTTTAAGAACCGTGGCACGACATACGGCAATTCTTCAAAGCCGCCTTCAGAAATAATCTGTTTGTCTTCCATGCTGATGTAACAGGACATGAAAGGCATATTTGATTTATCGCCCTTTGTGACATCTCTTTTTGTGCGCGGATGTACGGCGTGTAGGATGGTGACATCATCGTCTGGGTTCTTTTCAAAAATTCTAGCAATATAATTCCCGACATTCTCTAACCCAAATCTTTCTACTGCTTGTGAAGCTGTCATTTCATATTCGCGGAAGACGGCATCAACCATGCCATACTGGTCTTCAGTCACATAGTATTCCGAAATATGTCGTGTGCTAAACCGCAGTCTGCCTTTATCCATCTCGCAGAACATACAAGCCGTGCCAAACACAACCAAGTCAACATAAACCTCATGAACCTCAGTCTCAAAATTAGACTGGTTCAATGCTCGCATCATACGCATACTGGTGTCTTGCAGCCATTCACGCACTTCATCATCACGGTTAACATCTTCATCTTTTAGGTCAAGATGAAACCAAGGCGCACTGCCGCTTGTCAACATCCCGTGAAGGAACGCAGCCATTAAGTCGATGGACTGTAAAGCTGTGCCGTCATAAATAAACTCCATTCGCTTCTCACCGCGAGAACGCTTCTTAACAATGTCTGCCTTGCGTGGCAGCATATAATCAGCAAGCTCTTGATAATGGGTATCCCAAGTATCTCTGCGTGTCTTAGCGCTGTTGTAACGCTTTATGAGGTCTTCAGCTTTAGCCATAATCTAACTCATCAATGTTGGTTTTTTGGTTGTCGGAGCAGCCGTATCGCCGAGAGCGCCTGCAACAATGGTCGAGCCAGTACCCTTACGCCGCTTCTCTTTCGCCATCATAGCCTCTTCTGCCAAAGCCGTAGCTTTGCCAATATCCGGTTCAGGCGGAGGGGGTGGAGGGGGTGGAGGTGGTGGAGGAGCTTTTGGTGTTAAAAATGACATGATGCTACCTATACTATTCCGGGTTTGATTAAATCTACGTTTTCAATAAAATCTTCTGTGCTAGGGGGTGCTGCTGGTGGCGCTTGAAAGATTGTTCTTGTTGGCTGAGCCTGAAAGATTGTTGATGTTGAAGGTGCGCGATTAAAAGATGTTCGAGCTGCTTCTTGGCTTGACCTTGCTTGCATCTGGTCAACCATAAGAATTGATGACGCATCATTTTGTCTAAAGTTTCCGGCCAACAACATAGCACCTTCGTTGGCTTTCTTGCCCCTACGCCTCGCCAATATAGGGTCTGTGACGTTGGATTCCTGCCCAGACAAAAACACCTTACGAGCGTTCTCATCATCAAGAGCAGCCATATCATCGCCGCCATCCCTGTACATCATTCCAGCCGTCAAGTAACGAGCAGCTTCAATGTTAGCTTGCGCAACATTAGGCTGTACATTTTCCCCATATTTTTCAACAACTTCCCTAGTGGATGCTAGTCTTTGAGCAGCGTCAATGACATTTTTTCGCTCTTCATCGCTGGCATTTGCAGCAAAAGACTTAATAGACTCTTGTTCATTTGGCTCTAACTTGGCGTATTGTTCAGGCGGCAAGCCATAAAGGTAATCTGGAATAAACGGGATTGTTGTTCCGCCTTGTCCCGGAGGAGTAGCTAAAGGAGCTTCCTCTTCGGGAGCAGTTTCCATCATAGGCTCTTCAGTAGGCATTTGAGCCTTCATCTCTTCGTATTTCGTAGCAACAATTTTTGCATAAGCTTCATTGGCCTCAGGACTCTCATTCCCATGCCACTTCTTTGCAATGTTGTATATATTTATCTCTTCGCTGTCAGGTATGTACAAAATCTTTTGTTGCAGAGCTAAGTGAGCGAGGGTTTGGTAGTATTTTTCGTGGTCTTCCCTACTTATTGTGCCAGTTTTTGTTGGGCCATAAACTTCTGGTTCTAATTGCCTTCCGTCAACAACCTTTCTGCCTAAGCTAAGGTTTCTTTTGCTTTTGGAGTCTAATATTAATTTTGCAAGGTAGTCTTCAAATCCGTCAGGAACGTCAATACCTGAAGCTTCTGACAGCCCATTTATGTCTTCTTGAACATCTTCCATAAGACCGTATTGAATTTGATACGGCCCAAAGGCAGAATTTTCACCCTTTTCAAATATATACGGGTATCCCGGAGTACCCTTCCACTCTTCGTGAGGCATTTCTTTTGCCTCTTTCAAAGTGTTTAAGATTAGATTTCTTTCAGACAATTCCATTAGAACATCCCTACTTGTATAAAACGCCGCCGCCTTCAAGGACGCTGCCACCACCAAGACGCCTAGTACGCCTACGATACTGCTCCGGTGTTTCCCCCGGAAGCATTTCAGAAGGTGATACAATCTCTTGCTCAGGTTCTAGAGCAACAGGTGTAGTTGTGTCTTTGCCGCCGCCCGGCGATTCTTGCTGCTTTTCCCCTGTCGGGCTATATCCAGTTTTGCCAGTAAATGTTGTGAAATCTTTTCCAAACACTTGCCTTGTCAAGCTAACGCCAGCAACATCACCAACATAACCCATCCCAGACTGATTGCCGGGCTTTGTCGCTGAATACACGCCGATACTTCCGGTCGGCCCTTGCTGAGACGGTCTTCCTTGAGAACCTACAGAAAATCTTTGCCCAGCGTTCTTTGCACTAGACTTCATGCCGGGGGCTTCTGTATAAGCCTGACCTTGAGGGGCATAAGATGTGCCGGGAACAGCTATTGCTGTGCCGCCTTGGTCTAACGCTTTTTGCTGTGAAGACAAACTTAGATTACCCATAGCCATCGCCAAAGCATTACCAATGCCGGGGGTCTTGGCTAAGGTGCTATTCTGTATAGCTTTCTGCCTTGCCGTTAATTGAGTCTTGGCTTTTGATGTCGAAATTCTTTCTGCACCACCACCGCCACCAGAACCACCGCCCATATCTTAACTCCTATCCATTCAAAATATGTTTTCCAACACGGCCAGTTTCAGTCCTCAGCCCAAAGCATCGGTCATAGCCTAGGTACATGAAGTACCGCTTCAATTCCTTAAATGTGAATAATACATCTTCTTTGCCCGAAAGGCAAATAAAGTCAATTATCCACGGGTCTGGCCCTTCGCCATAAAATCCATCTGCCGGAAACATATTCAACATCTTGTATGTAAAAATGTGTTGTTCTTCTGGAAAAGCCCATGTGACAAGAGCAATAGGCTTATTGTTTTTCCAGACAATTAAAAACTGTTGTAAATGCAGCGGAGGCGCTATACATCTCTCATAATCTTCTTCTTCCCAGTTCCTATGGTAAGGACTTCTGGAAAGTAGGCTGTGAACAGCCAAGTTAATCATGACAGGGTTTTCTTCAAACCCCAAACACGTTGTAATCATTCATAGCTACCTGTTGTGGAGGTTTAGTAAAGTTAGCGCGGTTTTCTAACCCAATAGCTAAATACCTAAACGCATCAGCCGCGTGGCTGGTAAAGTCATGGTGAGGATGGTCACGGAACACTTTCCGTCTTTCATCCCATTCCTGACGGTATTCGCGCAGAAGGTCTACACCTTCTTGGCACTTATCCCTGTCAAAGTAGCATTTAGGGATTAGCATTCTGGTTGCGTTAATCCCATCAGCTACCTTCATCTTCTTAATTACTCTGAATTTGATTCCGAGCGAGTAAGCCGTTTCCAAGCGGCTTTTACCCGAACCAAGCTCGCGCACTTCAATGTCGTGAGGAGCGAGGTGGTCGCCGTAATTATAATCTTTCTTTGAGAGTATATCTGCGTAATGGTTGAGGCCAACCCCAGAACTCTCGTAATAATCGATAACATTGACCGCACCTCCTCTGAAGATTTGCGCGAACCAAATAGCCGTTGCATCGTTAACACCTAAGTCCCACGCCGTATGCACCGGATACATTGGGTCGTAAGGCACTCTGGTTATTCTACCATCTTCATCAGCTTGAGCCAACAGCTTCCCGTAGTAAGCGCCAATAATAGCCGCAGTGAACGAACATTCAAACTCCTGCTCATAATGCTCAGGGGTCATAGACAACTTAGCTGCCTTTAACTCTTCTTCCTTAACAATCCCTGTCTCGCTGGCACGGCAAACCTTGTAATACCAGTCTTTAGAGCCATTCTCCATTTCAGACTTAGCAACTTCCAGCATATCAAAAAAATGGTTATGTCCGGCTGGCGTGCCTAAAAAGCAAGCTGAACCCTGCCTGTCGGAGAGAGCTGGTCTAACAACCTCCCCCCATACCCTTGGGTTCTGCATACCAAATTCGTCAAAGATACATTCGTCTAAATAAATCCCTCTAAGCGAATCCGGATTCTCAGCGGATAGCAGCATGATTCTTCCACCATTAGGAAAGTCAGCCCGTAGTTCTGTTTCGTTAAACGTCACCCCCGGTATAACCCCGGCATAATGCTTGACATAATCCCAAGCAATCCGTTTAGCCTGAGCAAAGGTAGGGGCAACAAACGCTGTCCTAGGCCGTGGCAATGGGCAAGTAAGTGTAGTCTTAATTAACTGATTAACCGCCCATACCGTCTTGCCAAAGCGTCTGTGCATCACTAGCACGTTCCAGCGCCTCAAGTCTTTGTGCATATCCGCCTGTAACGGACGCGGCTTATAGGGTATCTTAACGTCTACCATTAAGCTTATCTATCTGGCCTAGCACATCAATATGAATCCGCCAAAAGTAATTACCAATCTTTAGAAACGGTTTTGCCACAGCCAAGCTTAACTTAGCCTTACGCCGTAGCATCTTCAACTGCTTGTCTTCCATTACTCTGTCTCCCACAAAATACGAACAGTACCATCACTGACCTCAACGCCAGCACGGTTCTTCTGCTCACCATAACGCTCAGGCATAGCTACCTTAGCCTTCCATCGAACGTGCGCCCCGTAGTCCCTAAGCACATTAGGGTCATAGGACTTACGCCCCTCTAACGCATTTATGTAAATCTCGTCAAGCTCGTCTAAGGCTCTCTCAGCGCTTTGCGCTCTTGCAGCATATACCCTGCCCTCCAGCTCTTTATCAGCGCCCATGCGCTTGTAAAAGCCAGCACGGGATACGCCAACGTCCTTGCAAGCCTGCATCAGGCTGTAACCGTCTTCCAGCATTAATACGACTTGTTCTGTGCGTGATTTGGTTATCTTAGTCATGCTTGCTCCGTGTGTGTAGGTAATAGGTATTTAACACAGAAAACGCGCGCCCGTGCGCGAGGGGCATGGTCGGGTCTGCGCATCCCCCCCGTACCATCTTGGATGCCGTGGGTAATCATGCCTTGTATCCGTTCCGGTACTGTCTGCCGTATGTAATATATATATTACTATGCAATGCCGCGCGTGGTTGTGTCTCTTTCAATGTGTATAAAAATGCTCCGCCATCCATTTAATCACCATAAACCCTTGCAATTCCTAGCATCATAATAACACAATCACCAAGACTGTCCACTAATATATGCCATGAAATGACCCTGAAATTACCTTGAAATGAACACATTGTGCCTCATTCTGGCCACATTGCTGGATATAATGGGACACAACGAAACGCGAATATAGGAGACGCGACAATGAACAAAGAACAGCAAAAGAAACTAAGCTTTGCTTTTATGTGGTACGGCGATTGGCAGAAGACATTTCACGCCGGTTGGCAAGGATTGTCATTCAAAGAAATGATTGACCGCGAGGAAACCATGCAATGGTACGCACACATGGCAGTCAGAGAATGTTACGAATTAGGACTAGACCCCGAGCTACTGTTCAACAGCAGTCTAATCAGACACGCATGGCAATATAGAAACGAAGTTTTGCCTAAGGCCTTAGCAAAGACACGCAAAGAACTTCAGGCATAAGGCATAATTTAAGCAAGGGAGTTGATTATGATTAGGTACGAAGCAGAGACACCGCATAAAGCTTTTGTCGGATGCGAAGACACCATTGAAGAGGCAAAGGCTTACATCCAATCACTGATTGATTGTGGCGTTGAGATTATCCGGGTTGATTACTATGACCGTGACCATCGCTTAGAAGAAATCAGAAACGGGAGGGTTTAACCATGTTAGAAGGCTTTCAATTACCCGAAGATGTCGAAGTCAAAGAGAATTGCGGAGTGGTTGCCGTTGCCGTTGCCGCAGGCAAACCATACAAAACCATTGAAGGGCTTTTCCGTCTACATTGTCCCGGCACACTTGGCAAACGATGGAAAGGCGGCACTAGTCATAGTGAACGCTTAAAAGTCATGGCCAAGATAGGTCTAACCTATGAGGCCAAAGAGATTAGGGGAATGAACCTAAACACCTTTTGCGATAAAATCATGCGCATAAACGAGCTTTATATGGTCACGACAACGCGCCATGTTCAACTTGTCTATAAAGACCATTTTGGCGTTGTCTGGTATCTTGACCAAAGAGGCATAGGAACGCGAGATGAGAGGGCAAGGTCATTCAGGAAGAAAACTAGCTCTTACGGATACGCGCCGCCCTTGCGCATTACTGGCGGCATCATGGCAATGACCAAAGAAAAGCCAGTCAGTGACCTATTGCCTACCGTTGCCGTTGAGATGGCAAAATACAAAGGGCAATTATCTTTTAACTTTTAGCAATGAGGCCATATTTTGGCCTTATTCTTATGACAATGTAACACTATCAACCGCCTAGGAGGGCAAGAAAATGAATATTAATATTAGCAAGTTAACCGCAAAAGACAACATCGGAACAAAGCGCGATAAAATACAACATGGCTTTTATAAAGAGATGGCCATCATAGACGGAAGCAACGGCGCACCTTGCCGCTTCCGGTTTTATAACACCGGGCAAACCATCCATTGCATTGCATGGCTTAGTGGTAAGGACTCTTATGGCTCAGGATACGGCAAAGCCGGAGGATATGGCTATTGCAAAGAAAGCGCGGCGATGGAAGACGCTATCCTATCTTCAGGTATTAGCATGAGCGAGCGTTGGGGTGGCGTGGGTGACACCAAGCAACGAGAGGCCGCTTTTTCTATCGCCAAGAAACTAACAGGCAAGCGCAAGCTTGTATTACATACGGCACACGCCTAAGGAGGGCATGAGAAATGAAAATGACTAGATACGGGTTAGCACAAACCCTAGAAATGGTGTTTCCCAATTCGTCAGACAAGGACGAGAACGATGCTTGGTATTTTGGGGAAAGTGATGATGGCTATCAAACCGTTGTGTTTAAGATTGAAGAACACAAAAGGCACGATGAGCTAGAACTTTCATATTTTGAAATGGGCTACTTAACAAGCTTCTATTTCCGCGAAGCTTTACCGGCATATGAAAAAGACCCGGCATTTCATGACGGCGAAGATGA
>Ga0181597_10004973_pt1 | contig 12949 bp, 12 predicted proteins | sample 041ome_5_FD_148647 | JGI IMG/M metagenome (GOLD analysis project Ga0181597, IMG submission 148647) | Coastal salt marsh microbial communities from the Groves Creek Marsh, Skidaway Island, Georgia - 041403US metaG (spades assembly) | ecosystem: Environmental > Aquatic > Marine > Intertidal zone... | reverse complement strand
TTTTTTATTTGTTGTTCTGCCTTTTTTTTATTATCAAAATTTCTACCCATATATCTTGCGGTATATATCTTTATAAAAAAACCTTTATTAAATAAATCATTTATAATTTTTATATTTTTTTTTATTGGTTTACTTTTTTTATATTCATTAAATTTTGTTTTACAAATAACACCATCAATATCAAAACAAATAATTTTTTTCATTTTATTTGGTTTCTGCAGACAAAATTCCTATTGAACCTGTGGTTTCAAGAAATAAAAAAATCAATATAATGATGAAAATTATTGAAAATTTTTTCATTAGAATTTGTTTCATAATACTTTTAAAAATTAAAATTATATATTTCAAATTGATCTTTAACAAATATAGAATTTACATATAAAAAAATATATAAACTTTTCAAATATTTAAATTAATGTCTATCTCTATAATTATTCCTGTATACAATGAAATATTAAATCTTAATGGTACTTTTAAAAATTTATCTAAGGCAATCGATATACTTAAACTTAAAGATTATGAAATAATTTTTATCAATGACTGTAGTACAGATAACAGTCTAACTAAGTTACAAGAAATTTCAAAAAACAATAAAAACATAATAATACTAAATAATAAAATCAATATTGGCCTGAGTGAGTCAATTCAAAAGGGAATTAAATTTTCTAAAAAAAAATATATTTGGTGGATACCTTCGGATGATAATTTAATATATTCAGAAATTGTAAAAATGCTTAGAGATTATTCTAAATTTGATTTTATTTATACAAAACATTTAATAGAAAGAAGTTTGTTTAGAAGGTTTGTTTCTTATGGATTTACAATTCTAGTTAATTTAATTTTCAATTTAAAATTTCCTTATTACAATAGTTTATTTTTAATTAAAAAAAAAAATCTTGAGAAAATTAATATTAAATCGAAAAGTCAGTTTTGGATGGCCGAATTAAGCATTAAATTATTGTCAACAAGCAAAAACTATGAAACTAGAACATTAAAATTAAATGAGAGGAAAGCAGGAAATTCTAATATTTTTAGTTTTATTCAATTGTATAAAACTATTATAGATTTAATTAAATTTAGATTTAATAGACTGTAGATTAAATAATAAATAAATTTACTAACAAATTATTTTAAAGGATTGGTAAATTTAATATTTCTTTTTTTTAACTTTTTACTTATGGGAATTACACCATCAAGAGCTGTTATTAAAAAATTTTTATTGAATAACAATTTTTCATTAAAAAATTTTATTTTTGTTTTAAGAAAAGGATATTTTTCTCCTGCTCTTTTTTTATTGTCATCAACTATATAATCCATAAAACTTAAATCGTTTTTTAAATGGTAGGCAAATGAGGGAACCATCTGCCCAGCTCCATAACCTGCATTTATTTTTTGTTTTAAAATAAGATTATTTAATTTTTTATATTTAAGTTTAAATCTTAAATAATTCTTAATAATTTTTTTTTTAATTAAAGAATAATTGTTAATTATTTTTCTTTCATTAACACTGCTATCTTTTTTAAAAGCTACTAAAATTGAACCACCCCAAAAATTAGGGTTAATTTTTTTTTTTATTATTTTGCAACCCAAACTAGTAATTAAATTATTCAAAGAGTTAAAATTAAAATAATGGTAATGCTGGTGAAAAATTTGATCAAACCTTAGATTTTTTATCATTATATCTGAGTCAGGCACTTCTATAAAAAAAGTTGTTTTATTATCAGCAGTTTTGAGAACCGTTTTTAACATTTCTAAAGGGTTTTCTATGTGTTCAAGATTATGAGCAGAAATAAATATATCGATTTTATTCCCAATTTTTTTTTTAAAGTCTACTTTTTCAACAAAATCACCAATTATTGTAAATTTTTTTTCTTTAGGCTTAGCCTTTGATATCCAAATTGGATCTATACCGTATAGGTGTTTAAAATTGTTTTTAAGACTTTCAATTAATTTAATATCACTACAGCCTACTTCTAACAAATTGCCAAATAATTTTTTTTTAGTCACTTCATATAAAAATTTTTTAAAAAAATTAATTCCGTTTACTGATAAATGATTTTCTGAAGTCCTATTAGAATAAAGATTATTGTATAATAATTCGGGAGAGACAAACTTTCCTAATTGTAAATGTCCACATTTCTTGCATAGTTTTAAATTTTGGTCAATATAATATGGAAAATTTTTTTTAATATTTTTTTTAATATATATGCCAGTTAGTGGAAATTTTTTTAAATCAATTATTTTAAATAATTTTTTACTATTACATATAGAGCACTTAATTTTATTCTTAAAAAACTTTTTCATTTAATGTTGATTAATTTCATCAACGTATTCTTTTAATGCTACTTGCCAATTTCTCATTTTTTTAAGTTTGTTTGAAACTATTGATGTTTTTAATGGTTTAAAACCAACTGAAGCAAATTCTTCATCCTTTGCTTTTAAAATTAAACTTTTTGAATTTAAAAGTTTTTTTAACTCTTTCACAAAAGTGTAGAAACTTATTCTACCTTGATTAGCTAAATGATATGTCCCAAATTTTTTTTTCTTTTTAATAATTTCAATTAATGCTTTAGCTGCATCTTTTGCATAAGTAGGAGAATCAATTTTATCTGTTGCTATTTTTAAAGTTTTATTTTCTTTTAATGCAACATAAACCTTATCAACAAAACCTTTTTGATTATTACTTCTTTTGCCAAATAAAGTTGGAAATCTAATAATATAATATTTTTTGCAAATAGAACTTACAAATAATTCGGATAAGTATTTGGTACCGCTATACACATTGTTTGGTCTTGGTATATCTTCCTCACAATAACTTTTATTTCTTTTACCGTCAAAAACTGCATGGGTACTTGTTTGTACTAATATAATTCTCATTTTTTCACAAATTTTTGCAAGATTGAGTGCTCCAATTGAATTTACTGAAAATGCATTTGAATACTCTTCTTCACATTGGTTTATTCCAACGATTGCTGACGAATTAATAACAACGCTTGGCTTTTCTTTTTTTATTGTTTTCTCTAATAGTTTATAATTAAGAATATTTAATTTTGAACTTCTGAAACCTAAAAGTTTAATATTTTTTTTTAAACATAGATTTTTAAACTCAGTACCAAAACATCCACTTAATCCAATTATTAAAATCTTCATTAACTTATGATACTTATATAAAATTTATGTGATTTGGTATTTTTGCTATATGTTCTTTGTACTCTTCTTTAATTTTGTTAATAGAATTTTGACCATCAAAGGCTAAAAATCGATTAACATAATGCTGTCTACAATTTGACTCACAGTCTTTATTAACATTTACATGTTTCCTAATTTTATCTTGAACCTCCCAATATCTCTCACTTTGCCAAATTTCTTTAAATGATTTTTCAACCACGTTTCCCATTAAAAACTCTTCTTTTCTCTCATTAAACCAATGTCCACAGGGAAATAAATTTCCAGTACCACTTAAACCAAGTATAAATTGAGTTCCATGACATCCAAAAGAACCATAGTCTTTCCATCCACCATTTAGTGCTTTCTTCCACTTGATGCTAACAATATAATCTTTGTTTGAGTAAGACTCGGCTTCTTTGAAGGTTTCTAAAATCTCTATATACTCTCCATGTGGAGCATTCAATCTATTGTCGTAAGTATCTGAGCATGGTTTTACTACCAAATAGTCTACACCACACTCTTTGCCTAATTTAGCTAAAGGAACAATATCTTTCATATTATCTTTTGTAACCACCATCTGAAATCCAATAGTGCATTTAGAATTTATTTCTTTTTTTCTTTTTGAAAGAGCAGCTGCATTATCTAAAACTCTTTTCATTTGAGGAACTCTATGAATTTTCATAAATGTTTCTTCAGTTCCTGCACTTATGTTTATTCTAAACCACTTCAAACTATTTAAAACTGTATCTAATTTATTGTGGTCTAATCTAATTCCATTTGTTGCTAAACTTAAATCTAAGTCTATCTCTCTACCATAATCTAATATTTCATAAAAATCTGGATGAAGTGTATTTTCGCCTTCTCCTATTAGAGCTATAGAACGTACTCCTATTTCTTTTGCATCTTTAAAAGTTCTTTTTACAGCTTCTGTAGGCATATGATAAATTTTTTTTTGGTTAGTTCCGAAACCTGCTCTATTTTGAATTACTCCATAACAAAAAGTGCACCCCATATTGCAACCATTAGAAATTCCCATATCAATATGGAGAGGTGCAACTCTCTCTCCTTTTTGCCAAGCCTCAACTCTATCTAAATGCCAAAACAATTTATGGCTATCCATATTCCATTTATCTGAAACTTTTTTTTTATTATCGACTTGAGACATCTTTAAAAGATGAGATACTTCACTTTTTTGTCCAGTATAATCCGTTACATCTATTTCTACTTTTGAAATATTTAAATTTTTATCAAGGTGTTTTTTTATGTTATTTCTAATCTCTTCAGTTCTAGAGTTTGAGTTATCTTTATCATTTTCAATAAGAATATTAATATGATCTTTGTAAATGTTAATGCCTCTAACTCTTCCTGTGTCTACTATATTTTTGTTTATAGAGGGAAAGTAAGGATCTTGAATTGTAAGCAGCTCTTTAGCTAGATCTATTTCAGTTATCACTGAGTATTCAAATACCAATAAAAAGTTATCATCACAACAATTTATTTTGTAAACTAATAATATTTAAATGCTTATATTTTAACAAATCCATTAAAGTTTTAGAGTTTTTTTTGCAAAATTATAAATATTTTTAACAGTTAGACCATTATCTTCACAAAGTTCGTCTTGGGAACCATATTTATTAACAAATTTATTTGGAAGACCTATTCTAGATATTTTATTTACATGATTTGAAAAATTTTCAGATGTAAATTCTAAAATACTAGATCCAAATCCACCGGCTAAAATATTTTCCTCAACAGTAATTATTTTTTCCACTTTAGGAATCCAAAAACTTAGAGTTTTTTTATCTAATGGTTTTATTGTTGCCATATGTAGCACACCACATTTTAAACCTTTTTTTTCTATTTCTTTTGCAGCCTTTAGTGTTTTTTGTGTCATGACGCCAGTAGAAATAAAAAGAATTTTTCCAGGTTTTTTTTTTATAATTGCTTTACCAATTTTAAAATTTTCTTTTTTTGAACTAATTATTTCTTCTCCACCTCTAGCAATTCTAATATAAAGGGGTGATTTAAGTTTAACTGAATCTCTTACTAGCATTTCCATTTCAACTTCATCACACGGTGCTATAATTGACATATTGGGAATAACTCTCATAATTGACAAATCTTCTATAGCTTGATGTGTGGGTCCCAAAGGCGCGTAAACCAAACCACCACCATTACCAACTAGTTTAACAGGTAGATTGTGCAAACATAAATCGATAACAATTTGTTCATAACACCGTCTTGTAATAAAAGTTGATATTGTATTTACGAAAGGAATATTTTTCTCCATGGCCATTCCTGCTGCAATACCAACAATTGATTGTTCAGACACACCTTCCATAAAAAACCTGTTTGGAAATTTTTTTTTGAATTCGTCCAATACATTTGGTCCAAGATCAGAACCAATAAAAACAATTTTTTTATTTTTTTTTGCAAGATCGTAGATTGTTTCTAAACACTTTTTTCTCATTAAAGTAAGCTTTTGTAAATTATTTTTTTTTCGTCTTCTGTAAAACTATTCCTATGGTGCCAATTTGGATTATTTTCAGCGACTCCAAAACCTTTTCCTTTAATTGTATGACAAATCGTTATCGAACTTTTATTTATTTTTTGTTTTTTAAATTTTAAAAAGTTTTTTTTTAATTCTGAAACATTATGACCATTTACTTCTGAAACATCAAAACCAAAACTACTAAACTTTTTATTTAGAGGTTCTAAATCAGCAACATTTTTTACAAAATCATATGATTGTATTTTGTTGTAATCAATTATAATTTTTAAATTATTCAATTTATGTTTTTTTGCAGACATCATGGCTTCCCAATTTGAGCCCTCATTAAGCTCACCATCACCAAGTATAACATAAACTTTAGAATCACTTTTCTTTAATTTTAATGATATGGCCATACCTACGGCTATGGGTAAACCATGCCCTAAGGCACCTGTCGATGCCTCAACGCCAGGAACTTTTTCGTTTTCAGGATGTCCACCAAGAATTGAGTCTAGCTTTAAAAAATTATCAAACTCTTTAATATTAAAAAATTTTTTATCTGCAAGAATTGAATACAATGCTAAACAGCCGTGTCCTTTACTCAAAATAACCCTATCTCTTTTTTCATTTCTTGGATTTTTATGATCATAGAAAATTATATCATCATAAAGAACTCTCAATATTTCAACTAACGACATTGAGGAACCAAAATGTCCTCTATTTGCTGATAAAAGCGCCCGCGTAATGTTTTTTCTTAAAAGTTTTGATCTTTTGTCTAGATTAATTTTTAATTCTTTTGACATTTTATTTTTTGTTATCACTTGCAAATTTATTCATAATTATTACTACATTCTTTAGTTCCTTTTGTGTCAAGTTTTGATGAATAGGTATTGTTAATATTCTTTTAGATTGCTCTTCTGTAACTGGAAAATCTCCTTTCTTATAATTTAAGTATTTAGAGGCAGGTTGCAAATGAATTGGAATTGGATAATGAATTGCAGTTCCGATTCCTTTTTTTTTTAAAAAATTAATTAATTCATTTCTTTTTGAAGTTTGAACTACAAATGTATGGTAAGTATTATATTCATATTTTTTTTCATCTATTATCTTATAAAAATCTCTATTAAGATTTTTTATGTAAAAATCAGCATTTTTTCTTCTTTTAGATATGGTACCTTCCAATAAATTCAATCTAAAATTAAGTATGGCAGCTTGCAAAACATCCATACGAGAAATATACCCATAATTTTTAACTAAATTTCTATCTTGCAAACCGTGATTTCTTAGTATTTTAGCTTTCTTATAAAATTTATAGTTATTTGTTACAAAAAACCCTCCATCTCCACAAGCATTCAAATTTTTTAGTGGGTGAACAGAAAAACAAGAAATCTCACCAAAAGTACCAGATTTTTTATCGTAATATTTTGAACCTATTGATTGTGCTGCGTCTTCTAAAATAGGAATTTTGTATTTATTAGAAATTTTTTTTATTTCATTCATTTTACATACTCTACCAGTTAGATGAACTGGCATAATTGCTTTAGTTTTTTTTGTTATTTTTTTTTCTATTTCTTTTGGATCAATATTTTGATCATCTAAAACATCTGCAAATACTGGTATAGCACCAATATGAATAATTGAGGATGTTGAGGAAATGAACGAATTTGGAGGTGTTATAACCTCATCACCCTTTCGAACTCCTAGCAGCATTAAGCCCAAAGTTAAAGCGTCGGTACCACTATTGAAGGCAACGGCATACTTTTTATTACAATATCTGGCTATATTTTTTTCAAATTTATCTACTTCTTCACCAATGACATATGAACCTTTAGATAAAATGTTTTCAATAATAGGTAAAAGTTTTGGTTTATCTTTTCTCCATTGAAGTTTTAAATCAACGTAAGGGGTTTTCATTTAATTATTCTTATAGAATTTTTTAACTGTCAAAACAACATGTTCTAATTCCCTTTTTGATAGATGTTGGTCACAAGGAAAGGTTATAATATTTTTAGCATGAATGTCTGTAGTTGGAAAATCACCCTTTTTATGTTTTAGATCTTTTTGACTTTTTTGAAGATACATTGGTTTTGGATAATGGACTTTAGCTTCAATACCTCTATCTAGGCAATATTTTAAAAGTTTATCTCTGTTTTTTGCAAAGATTATATATAAATGATAAACAATTTTATAATTACTGGGTCTAGGTGGAATCTTAATTTCTTTAATTTTAGAAAACTCTTTATCATAAAACTTTGCGTTTAAAATTCTTTGTTGAGCTATTTTCTTTGCTTTTGGTAGTAACCAATTTCCTACAACTGCCTGAAATGTGTCAAGCCTTGAATTGTAACCGTTTATTTCGACTGTATCTCTATCTCTTAATCCATGATTTCTTAATAAAATTAAATGTCTGTAATTTTTCAAGCTATTAGTAGTAATTATACCTCCATCTGACCAAACATTAATATTTTTTAATGGATGAAGAGAAAATGCACCAAAGTTTCCCCAGCTTCCTGCTTTTTTTTTATTTATCTCTCCTAATATTGACTGACATGCGTCTTCTATAATTGATAATTTATATTTTTTTTTTAACTTAATTAATTTTGGCATATTAGTCATATAACCTGTGAAATGAACAGGCACTATAGCTTTAGTTTTTTTTGAAATTTTTTGTTCAATTAAATCTACATTAATGCAAAAAGTATCATCACAATCAACAAAGATTGGTTTAGCTCCCAATTCTCTTATTGCTCCAACAGTAGCTACAAATGTATTTGCTGCAGTGATAATTTCATCTCCTGGTTTTATGCCAGCTGCTTTTAGAGAAAGTTTGATTGCATCTGTTCCAGAATTTACTCCAACTGCATATTTTGTGCCTATCAATTTTGCAAAACTTTTTTCAAAATCTCTTAAAGGCTTACCTAAAGTAAAGTCTCCTGTTGATACAAATCTTTTCAGCTTAGTCCATAATTCTGGACAGTTACCAAATTGTTGAGGTAAATAAGAATATCTTACTTTCACTGTAATTTAATTGAATTCATTCTTTTAATATTGAAAAAAAACTCATCTTCAAAAGTATTAATTAATAATTTTTTTTCGAATGCATTTTTTAAGTCTTGAACTGCATCTTTTACCGTATGTTTACTTTCAAAACCTAAAACAGATTTAATTTTATCAGAGCTCACATGATAAGATCTATTATCATTAGATATTGTATTGACTATTTTAACATCATTTCCAATTACAGTTTTTACGTCATCAGCTAATTGATTAACTGATTGGTTTTTAAAACCTACATTGAAAATTTGACCATTTATTTTTTTTGGATCTGCATCTATTACTGTTATGTATGAGTCTATCATATCGTTGATATGAACATTGGGTCTAAGCTGTTCTCCTCCAAAAACTTTTATTTCTCTATTATGGAAAGCATGATTGGTTAAAATATTTACTACTAAATCTAATCTTTGTCGTTTTGCGTAGCCACATACTGTGGATGGCCTAATTGTCGTTGTAATAAAATCGTCTGAGCTATAATTATTTAATATTTTTTCACAATCACCTTTAAATTTTGAATAATCAGTTAGCGGCTCTAAACTCATATCTTCTGTAACATTCTTTTCCTTTTTTATTCCATAGACAGAGGAAGATGAGGCGTAAATAAATTGATTAATATTACTTTCTACACTTATTTTTACCATTGGCTCAAAAGCATCGAGGTTTATTGACTTTCCTAAAGTTGGATTTAACTCAAAACTAGGATCATTAGAAATACAGGCTAAATGTATCAATATATTATGACCAGGTAAGAATTTTTTTAACAAATTTATATCTCTTATGTCGCCCTTAACTTTCCTTAAATTAGGATGATCATTTAAAACATTTTCTCCATATATCATAAGATCCAAAACAGTAACATTATGACCTAGACTAAGTAATTTTGGTACTAATTTAGAACCTACGTATCCCGCACCACCTGTTATAAAAATACTTTTCATTTTTTTTTATTTATTATGCTATCTACAATTGATAACAACCAAATTTGATGTACATTCTCTACAAAATTATAGACCTTGGAGTTTACCCAAAAAGATAATTGGCCAGATTTATTTATAATATTGTTTTTATTAAAGCCAGAGAATGTTGCAACAAAACTAAATTTTATTGAGGATTGCTTGGCTGCGTTGATCATGTTTTTAGACATTCCGCTTGATGAAATTAAAATTAACAAATCTCCATTATCAGCATAATTTTCAATTGTTTTTTTTATCCAGTTTTTATATCCGTAATCATTTGAGAGACAAGTTAATAGGCTGGAGTCTGAATAGTTTTGGCATCTAATTTTAGCTGCATTAGTTAAATCTATGGCAAAGTGACTGGCTATAGCAGCACTACCACCATTTCCAAAAATCATAACTTTTTTATTTTTTTTTTTACAAGCTAAAATTTTTTTTTCCAATATCTCTAATTTTTTAGTTAAATTTTTATCGGAATTTATTAAGTGCCCTAAATCTTCAAAATATTCCAAGTAATTAAATTTTTTTTTCATATTCTACTTAAGAATATATTCTATCATTCTATCAATCTTTTCAACTGTAACACTTTCTTTATTTCCTATACTTTCAACTGAGATAGATGCAGCTAAAGAACTAATGAATAAAATAAGCTCAGGATCTAGTTTTAATTTTAAACCCATTGAAGCAATCGCAAGCATAGAATCACCAGCTCCTACTTTATCGACAGTTTTCTTTGCAAATGCAGGACATTTAAAAACTTTAAATTTATCATTTACTAAAATTGCACCTAATCGTCCACATGTGACGATAATACTTTGTATATTTTTTTCCAACATAATTTTTTTTGCTAAGAACGCTAAACTACTTTTATCATCTCTAAGTTCTTGACGTAATTCATTTTCATTGATTATTAGAGAACTAATTCCACTATACTTATTTATAGAATGGTAACCAATATTTGCAGAATTAACTTGAGCATTTAAAGACATCATTTTTTTTGTTTTCATAATTTCATTAGCTATATTTTCTGAGATAAAATTATGCCCGTAATCACAAACTAGAAACATATCGATCTTTTTCTTTTTTTTTTGAATAACTCTTTTTATATATTTTTCAAAATTTAATTCTGATTTTTCAGGTAAAACGTATGATCCAAATAATTTATAACCTGATATTTTATCAACAAACCTAGTTTTTGTAATTGTTTGATAATTTTTATACGGTTTAAAAAAATTTTTATTAATATTTTTTGAAAACTCTTGATTGATTATTTTATTATAATATTTTTCAAAACCAAATGGTGACAGAATGTCTGCTTTATTTACAAAGCTAGCGATATGTTTTACAACTGCAGCTGAACCTCCCAAATAATATTCTGTTTTATTTTCTTTTAAAACCAAATGTGGTTCTTTACCAGATTTTCCAATTACATTGCCGAAACAATATTTGTCAATAATTAATTCTCCTAAAACAAATACATTTAATTTTTTAAATTTATCTAATATTTCAGAAATTTCACTATAACTAAATTTTTTTTTAATTTTTCTTAAAAATTTTTTTTGATCTTCATCAAATATTAAATAATTTGAATTAATTATTTTGCTTGAGCTGAATGACTGATCTTTTGTGTAAACAATTTTACCACCAAAACTTTCTACTAATTTTTTTTCAATATAAATCTTTTTCGTCTTATCGTTTTTATTTTTCAGATAATCTGGACCTTTAACGTAATAGTTTGGCTTAACTAGCTTTATTACGTCCTCTGCAGATGAGGATTTGCTAAATATAACTTTATCAATTAATTTAATTTGGCTCAAAAATTCTAATCTTTGATCTTCATTAAATAGTGGTCTTCCTGGACCTTTTTTAATAAATTTGTCCACTGTTATAGAAACAACCAAATAATCTCCATAAGATTTTGCAGACTTAAAATGCTTAATATGACCTAAATGAACCAGATCAAAAACGCCATGACAAAGAACAATTTTTTTATTTTTCTTCCTAATTTTATGTAGAGAACTTATTAAATTGATTTTATCTGTTTTTATCATTTTAAATATTTGAACCAATCAGCTGTAGCAATTTTAATTTTGTTTGGTGTCCAAACAGGTGCATTTTTCCAATAATTAATATTTTTCAATACTAAACTTATACCTTTTTCAATTGAAACAACTGGTTTCCATTTAAGAAATCTGTTTGCTTTTTTGCTATTTGAATTTGTTTGGTCTGGCTCACCTGGTCTTTTAGGGATATATATTTTTTTTGATTTCAATATTTTAGCTATCTTATTGACAGATATTGGTTTTCCTGTTCCAATATTAAATATATTAATATTACCTTTATAATTCATACATTTGTAAAAAGCATTAACTACATCGCTTATATATGTAAAATCTCTTTTTTGAGATCCATCTCCTACAATTGTTAAAGGTTTATTTTTTAGTTTTTGTGCCAAAAAAACACCAAACATTGCACCGTATGTTCCAGAGGTTCTTGACTTTGTTCCATACACATTGAACAATCTAAGAGATGTTGTTTTTATATTATAAATTTTTCCATAATGAATTAAAATTTCTTCGCCCAATCTTTTTGTTAAAGCATAAGGGTATTGCAAATTAATATTTGATCTTTCATCTGTAGGGAATTTTTTTGGAATTCCGTAACAAGATGATGAAGCTGAATAGATTACTTTTTTTATCTTATATTTGAGTGAAGCAAGCATGACATTTTGAGTTCCCAAAACATTGGCATCAAAATATTTTGATGGATTTTGAATACTGGGTACAATGTCAGCCAGTGCTGCAAGATGAAAAATTATCTTTGCGCCTTTAAAGTTTTTCTCCCAATTACCTTTTTTAGAAATATCTGCTCTTACAAATTTAATATTTTTTAAAAATTTATTTATGTTTTCTTTTCTACCAGTACTTAAATTATCAATTATAACTATGTTGTGCTTTTTTTTTATAAGAAACTCAGCAAGATGGGAGCCAATAAAACCAGCGCCACCTGTAATAATTATTTTCATAATATTTAATAAATCTAAAGATTTGATATTTAATGTAAATATACTTAAATGAATTATTTACTTTAATAATTGATATTAATAACTTTAATTAAAATTATAAAAATTTTTTTCAGTGCATAAATCAAGCCGATTGAGCTATTAGTACTGGTCAGCTGCACGCATTACTGCGCTTCCACATCCAGCCTATCAACGTGGTAGTCTACCACGGCTCTATAGGAAGAACTAGTTTTGAGGTGAGTTTCCCGCTTAGAT
>Ga0181597_10004972_pt1 | contig 12949 bp, 10 predicted proteins | sample 041ome_5_FD_148647 | JGI IMG/M metagenome (GOLD analysis project Ga0181597, IMG submission 148647) | Coastal salt marsh microbial communities from the Groves Creek Marsh, Skidaway Island, Georgia - 041403US metaG (spades assembly) | ecosystem: Environmental > Aquatic > Marine > Intertidal zone... | reverse complement strand
AAGAGAGAAATCTTCAATTAATTAATTAATTTAATTAGCCACTACCTTTTCCCAAGACGCAAAGGAACGATGTCGAAATATTCTATAATTTTCTGCTGAGACTAAATGGCGCCCTAGATTAAATAAATTGTAAACCGCAGCATGCGTATTCAAGAATCGCTGGGCTTGTACTACAGACTTAAACTTTCTCATACCCCGTTCTCGAACCCTTGTTGGCTGATGTGAGAGTTCAGAACGATTATTCGCATATTGACTAGTGTCGTGAATCGAACTAGGAATAAGCTCTCTATGTGCAACACCATAGCTTCTTAATTTATCCGTCACTATCTTTCTGGGTTCACCTTTGTTTTTCTTCAATAGCCTTTTAAAGAAGCGTTTTGCGGTCTTGCCATCTCTGCGTTTCTGGAGGTAAATATCAACTATCTCACCGTCTTGATCGACTGCTCGCCAAAGATAATGTTGAACACCATTTATTTTGATAAAGACCTCATCTAAGAAGAAAGTGTCTCCATATCCTTGGTGCTTCTTTCTAAGTTTAGCCGCATATTTAGGCCCAAATTTATTGCACCACAGTCGAACAGCTTCGTAACTAACTTGAATTCCACGTTCAGCGAGTAAATCTTCAATATCACGATGACTGAGGTTGAATTTAAAGTAGAGCCATACGGCATATTGGATGATTTCAGAAGGGAAGCGATGACGTTTATATAGTCTATGTGATGTTTTCATAAGTTGAATTATCAACTATAGGGAGTTAACTTGTCAGTACCGACAAAGGTATACTATCATTGAAAGAATAAGCTACCCCTTATTTAGTTAAAAAGGTATAGACAAGTTAACTCGTCAGTACGCTTGAGGCTGGTTCCGTTCTTTGAACTGTGAATAACAAACAGGAAATGAAATTTATGAAAATTTCAAAAACTCAATTAAATACAATATAATTTGATGAGAAAAGATACATAGCCCCCCCCTTTTATTTTACTTTGTTAAAAAAATTAACTTGTCACTGCCGAAAGTGGCAATTTTAACTTAAGAGGATTAGATGCATTATGGCGCTTGATGAAAATCTATCAACAGCGACAGCCACGGCCACGGCGAGTGCCTTGCATCGTTTTAACCGTTATGAAATAAAGTATTATCTACCTGAGTCTAATATTGCAGAATTTCGAGAAAAAATTCAGCAGCGCATGGGTGAAGATGCTAATAAAAGTGATAGTTCAAAACGTATTACCAGCCTTTACTATGACTCTACTGACCTTAGGTTTTATTGGGAAAAAATAGAAGGATTGAGATTTAGACGTAAATTACGCATACGTGCTTACGGTGAACCAGAAAAGATAAATGATGACACCATCGTTTTTGTTGAAATCAAACAACGTGTAAATAAGGTTACACAAAAACGTCGAATCCCTTTGACTTATAAAGAGGCAAAAATGCTGTGCGATGACAGAACAAATCCTGAAAATCCTGCTGTTCGTGATGCCTTTGTCAATGAAGTTCTGACTTTGAGTGAAACAGCTGACCTGCAACCTATGGTAATCACCTCTTATCACCGTGAAGCATTTGTTGGGGTGGATGCTGATTTAGGTTTAAGGATTACTATGGATCATCGGGTTCAGGGTAGAAATACTGATTTTGATTTGGGCACTAATGCTGCTAATAAATTTATCATTCCTTCGCATCTTTCAATCGTTGAAGTTAAAGCCAATGAAAGGGTGCCTACCTGGTATACCGATTTAGCAGCGGAATTAGGTCTGGATGTTGTGCGGGTATCAAAATATTGTAAAGCCATTGAAGCAAGTTCTATTCAGGGTGAAATGGCCAAGCAGGCAGTTTCATAAGAAAATACATATTATTAATTAACAAATGAAATAGGGAGTAAAGCTAAGTGAATTTTGATGTAGTCGATTTATCGGGAACTTTTAATACGCTGGATGTTATTCTGGTGCTTTCTTTATCCTTCGCTTTGTCAACTGTCGTTGCCTATGTGTATCGCGCTACCCACAGGAATATTTCCTATAGCCAGTCATATGTGCAGACACTAATAGTCGTTGCAATGATCATTGCAGTTTTAATGTTAGTGGTCGGTTCAAATATTGCCCGGGCTTTTGCACTGGTTGGTGCTTTTTCAGTTATCCGATTCCGTAATGCTTTGAAAGAAACACGGGATGTTGGTTTTATATTTTTAGCTATGGCAATCGGAATGGCTACAGGAACAAGATTCTACGCACTTGCAATTGCAGCAACTGTTTCAATTTGTGTGGTAATTTTATTAATGACTAAACTGAATGCCTTCGCCAGTAATATTCAGCGTCAAGTCGTTAAGGTGCACGTTCCGCCTGAGGGAGATTTCGATAAATTGGTTGAGGATGTGCTGATTAAATTAACTAAAAGTTTTGAGTTGGTTAGTACCGAATCAATCCGCAGTGGTGCATTGACTGAACTATTTTATACCGTAGAAATGGATAGGGGGGTTGAGCCTCGCGACCTGGTTAATAAATTAACGGAAGTTAATACCGGGCAACGTGTCACTGTTCTCAGTGGTTATGATCAAACTGATTTATAAAAAAATTCTGCTAACAAAATAACATAAACACAGAGTTACAAAACGTGACGAATATTATCAAGCGATCATTGTGGAATAGGCTATTGCCAGTTTCGATTAGGCACAATGCGCGTCTTATTTTTGGCTCTGTGTTTGTGCTTGTTGTCACAGGTTTTATAGTTGGAACTTTCCAAATTCGGCCTGTTGTGTTCACCACGGGAGGCACCCTAGTTACAGGGACAGTTGAATATATTGAAGGCTCTGTCGATTTCTTTGATCAGAGCCAGCCCCACTCTATTAGCCTTACAGTGAATGATTTCCAGTATCAAAAGATGCAAGACGATTACCTATCGTTCCGCGAGAAAAGTTGGATAGTAGCAGATGCCATTATTGATGGTACCTTTATCCCTTCTGTGGGTATTCGTTTAAAAGGGAACTCTACATTATTTCCTCTTGCTGGGCTTCCTATCCCTACTAGTAATGCCACCTTCTCAATTCCAACGACTTTACCTTTATTATTAAGTTTTGCTGAATTTTCTGAGGGCCGTGAGTATCAAGGTCATACAGAGTTGGCGATTCGCTCAACATTTACTGGCAGTACAAACGCTCAAGAGGCGCTAGCATTACAATTGGTTGCAGACTCTGGGCAAATTTCTCAACAATATTCTTACGTGACTTTCCAGGTGAATGATTCTCATTCGGCAACACGCTTGGTAGTTGAAAACCCTGATCAAGGCTATGCAGTAAGTTTAGACCAAGGTGAAGGTATCCTTTATAAGTCTCGTAGTTCTAATGCATTTATTTATTACGGCGAAGATCCTATTGATTATGAGGAAGATTTTGTTCAAATAAGCGCCGTAGGTGTTAGAGATCTTAGTCCAGTAATAGGTTTATTGAGGTGGTTAGATACCGTGACTCAAGAAGAATTTGATGCTGAATTGGGCGACTGGGTAGATATTCCGAGTTTTGCTAAATACATAGCTACTCATAGATTACTCGTCAATTTTGATGATATGTCAGGTCCTGGGCATAATTTTTTACTTTGGTATGACATAGAGGATGAAAAATTTACAGTAATCAGTTGGGATTTGAATCTTGCACTTAGCGAAATAGGAATCGGTTTTGGATTGAATTTTGGCTTTGATGATAAAGGTGGGGGAACTATGTCAGAAGAGAGGAGGTTGGAGTTTGGTGAAAATTCTCTCAAGGAGTATTTTATTGCCAGTGAAGTCTTTGCTGTAGAGATAGCAAAGGCTCGTGCAGAACTAAATGAATTATGGTTTGAAAATGAACGAACTATTGAAATAATTAATGAGTTCGCCGAAATTGTGCCTGTAACAGACACACTAAGCGCCGAAGAGATTGAAGCCGACTTGGCAATGCTAGAGGAATTTATTGTAAAAAGGCAGGCTTTATAATATCCGTAATTTTATATATCACATAATGTTCGCTGTTCAGCTAATAGAGAATTTTGCCTGAGCAACCTTTCCTCTAAAGAAGGGTGGATCCGATCGTCAATCTAGTTCATAAGTCCTTTAATTTCAAAGGGCAAACAAGAAGACTATAGACCTAATATATTTTGGCAAAATAATGATAAAACAATCCCTTACTTTCACAACAAAATATTTTATCGTTGTGAATCTTTGTGTTTCGGTTAATGCCTTCTCTCAGCAAGAATTAAGTGAACAAACAGCTGCAAACCCTGATCTTAAGCAAGTAGATATTCCTCGGACTGAATTAATTCCAATACTTGACGGAGTGCTTGATGATGAAATATGGGCTCAAGCTGCAGTTATCACTGATTTGCATCAGGTAAACCCGGTCGATCATGGTGAGCCCAGCCAGTCTAGTGTGTTTTATATAACTTATAATGAAAATTACTTCTATTTAGGGGCTAGACTTTATGATTCTAGCCCCGAAGAAATTAGAGCGATCTCTTTGATTCACGGAGGCGGCCAAATTGTAAATGATGATAGGGTCGCACTGCTTCTGGATACTTTTAACAATAGTCGTACTGGTTTTTATTTTATAGTTAACCCCAATGGAACTCGAATTGAGTCTGTATATGAAGATGCTAGTTCCAGAAATTTTAATTGGAATGGCATCTGGCAAGCTGCATCGAGTATTGATGAAGAAGGCTGGGTTGCAGAAATTGCGATTCCATTTACCACCTTAAATTTTGATCCGAATTCAGACCAATGGGGCTTTAACTTGAAGCGTGATATCCCTCGCACCAATGAAGATATTGCCTGGTCTTCTTTTAATCGTGATAGTGGTCCTTCCGCTTCCGGACTGATTTCAGGAATTCGTGAAATAAACCAGGGGATTGGCCTGGATATTGTACCCTCAATCACTGTAGCACAAGCTGAAAATCATGTTGCAAATACCACTGATAACCGTTTTGATCCTTCGCTCGATGTATTTTACAAGTTCACCCCAAATCTAACTGGTGCTTTAACATTAAATACAGATTTTTCCGCAACTGAAGTCGACAATCGCCAAGTTAACCTGACCCGTTTTTCACTTTTTTTTCCTGAAAGGCGAGATTTCTTTTTGCAGGATTCCGAAATTTTTTCCTTTGGAGGGTTATCGGCGAGCTTTGGGGGATCTGGTAATACTAATGGTATTCCGTTTTATTCCAGGCGTATTGGTCTTGATCCTGCAACGGGTAGACCAATTGATATTGAAGTTGGCGGAAAAGTTACCGGTCGAGTTGGCGACATCAGCATGGGAGCTTTGATAGTGCAACAGGGGGATCGCCCCGGTTTAGATGGTCAAGAAGTGTTTGTTGGCCGAGTAGCCTCAAATGTGCTTTCGGAGTCGAAAATTGGGGTCATCATGACTGAAGGTGATCCTAACAGTGAAATTGACAACACGGTTGCTGGTGCTGATTTTGCTTACCGTAATACTCGTTTTTCAGATACCCATTCACTAACCGGTGATTTCTGGTATCAACAAAGTGATACCAAAGGTATTGAAGGTGATGACAAGGCTTATAATTTGGAAATGCAATTGTCTACTTCAGGCACTGGATTTGGTACCAGTTTGAGGTACACCTATCTGGGTGATGAGTTTGATCCGGCAATGGGTTTTGCAAATCGCACAGGAATAGAACAGTTCAGTGGTTTCGTTAATTGGCGCTATTTTCTTAGAGATCATCCCTTAATTCGTAATAATTTTGGATTTTTACGATTGTCGCGTACCGATAGAATTGATACCGGAGAATTACAAAGTGAGAATCTTTTTTGGAGAATAATATCTATTAATACCCATAGTGGTGATGAGCTTGAAATTCAAGCTCAAAAAGAAAAAGAAGGTTTAGTGGTTCCATTTCAGATCAGACCAGGCATCGTGATTCCAGCAGGAGAATATGCATTTAATACTGTCGGGATTGCCTTGAATACAACTAACCAACGAAATTTTTCGCCAGACATCTCCTATGAGCAGGGAGGTTTTTTTAATGGCGATCGTCGCGAAGCAGAATTGGGTTTAGATTGGGCGGCTAATCGAAATCTGACAATGTCACTCAATTATAATTTTATCGATGTGGAAATGCCTGAGGGAGACTTTGTCAGCCGTTTAATTAGTATGGACATGAACCTTGCATTTAATACGCGCTGGTCTTGGGTTAATTTATTGCAATATGATAACGGCTCTGACACAGTAGGATTGAATAGCCGATTACACTGGGAGCCACAAGCTGGTGAAGATTTATACCTAGTGCTTAATTACAACACTGATTCTTTGGACGGTGCTTTTAGAGGACTGCAAGTACGCGAATCTGAGGTAGTGCTTAAATATACACGCAACTTTCGTTTTTAATGTACATGCAAGATGCAAATGAGGTAAAAAATGAATATTGATAAGTTAATGCTACTTTGATGATTCCCTGTTTTTCCCTGTTAATTACCAAGCGAAAAATTTAATTATTCCGCAATACTTTGAAAAACATAGATATATAGGGAGCTGTAAGGTAATGCAGGGGAGTTAAACTAGGGGAATCCCTGTTTTTTACCCTGTTATTAGGGAAAACAGAGCAGGTTTCGCAAGAGACTAGCTACACCGCCATATTTATTAGTTTCTCCCACTCGGGTCCTCGTGGTTTCGGATCGCTCCTTCACTACCAATCAGTCTAGTAAATCCTCTTAATCTCCCGTTAGGTCCCTGTATCTCTTTCATGTTTCTATCTTAAATTTCATTCTAATCAGACAATGTGACTCCGGTTTATTGTTTAGGCTCGTTATAGTATAGTTCGCCTGTCATTTTTAGTCTGATAGGGGGCTTTTATCTACGTTCTGCAGCAGTTGCAGACTAGAGTATGTACCGTTTCCTGGTTGGTATTTCTATTAACCGTTAGTTCCTCCTGCATTGCTGAAATCCGTTTAAGTTCAGATTCTGATATATCTCCTGAAGGTTATTTTGTCTTAAGCTGGCAGTCTGATGCCGGTAGACCATTAACACTTGAGCAGTCACAAACAGAAACTTTTAACGACATAAAAACCTATATTCTTCCAGCAGAAGGAAGTATTACCCTAACGGGTTTTGTAGACGGGAATTATTTTTTTCGTATCAGTTCTGATGTTGAAATAAGTAACACTGTTGAAGTGCTGGTTTCCCATCACGCATTGTCGCGGGCATTTTCTTTTTTCTTTCTGGGTTTGCTACTTTTTTTCATTTTGCTAACGGCCATTTTTATTGGTCATAGCAGGGTTGGTTTGCAGAATGATTAATGCTGTGGTTAGTCCTGGTGTCGCACTTTTTATTCTGCTGGTTTTTGGCATGCTATGGATTACTGCCGGTTATTATCTGGGACGAAAAAATAAAACGCTGGATGATCATATGCTGGCGGGACGTAATGTCGGGCTGGCTTTTGCTTCCGCAACGGCCATGGCTACCTGGGTTACCAGTAACACCACCATGACAGCACCACAGTTAACTTATCAGCTGGGTGTCTGGGGCATGATGGGATATTCTCTGGGCGCCGTTGGTTTACTGCTGTTTGCCCCACTTGCAGGCAGGATCAAGAAAATTCTCCCGCATGGCTTCACCTCTGGAGATTTTATTCGTGAGCGTTACGGTGTTTTGGCCTGGCGTGTATTCCTGATCATTTCTTTATTTTATGCCTTTGGCTGGCTGATCAGTCTGGGGATGGCTGGCGGCATTTTAGTCAATGCCCTAAGTGGTCTAAGTTATCACCTTGGTATGAGTGTTATTTTGCTGGTTTGTACTTCCTATACTTTACTGGGTGGTTTACGGGCGGTTATTGCAACTGATTTTGTACAAACTCTCATCATATTAATGGGCGTTATTATTATTGCTGTACTGGTTATCAATAATATCGGGTTTGAAACGCTGCATACTTCTGTTCAGGAAAGTAACCCCATGCTGTTGAGCTTATTATTTCCGGCAGCAATTATGTTTTTATTTAACAATTTGCTTTTTGGTGTAGGTGAAATATTTCATTCCAATGTCTGGTGGTCTCGTGCTTTTGCATTCAGAAAAAATATTGGGACGAAAGCTTTTTATATCAGCGGCTTACTCTGGTTGCCGATTCCGATCGTTGCGGGATTTATTGCTTTATCTGCTCCATCGCTCGGTTTAATGGTGCCTTCAGCTGACATGGTTGGTCCAATGGTTGCCGGCAAGATATTGGGAACAAGCGGAGCAGTGATAGTGTTTATAGTTATATTTTCAGCCTTAGCATCAAGCCTTGATTCGTTGCTTGCGGCAACATCGGATCTGATTACACAGGATATCTACAGAGGGCATATTAACAAGTCAGCAAGCGATGAACGCTGCTATAGATTTGGCAAGTACATTATTGTTGCGCTTGGTTTGGCGACCTGGCTTTTATGTCTGCCACGTCTGACTACGCTGGCTTCCTTGCTTTATTTCACGGGAGCATTTGTAGCAAGCGCAATCTGGCCAATTGTATTTGGACTTTATTTTCGTTGGGCTACTGGGCCAGGGGCTGTAGCAGCCATGCTTGGTGGCACTGTTTCTGGACTGTTTGCGTATTTCAATATTGGTTTTTATGTTGCAGCTTTGGTTTCCTGCGCAGTTTCACTCTTACTGATGGTTAGTATCAGTTTGCTGCAAAAAGCTGAATTTAAATTTGAAAACATTGCAGTGGATAAGGGAGTAACTTGATGATTTCACTTAGTGCTTTAAGTGTTCTTGTTTGGTTGGCAGTAGGGGTGAGCGTATTTTCAGTAGTGTTTTTGATTGCGCTGTTAATTCGGGATTTTAAAAGAGGTGTCCTATGGTAACTTCACGAGAACATGAAAGTGTGGCTGACTTGGAAAGTATAGAAGTTAACAGGGCAAGACCAGAAGTCTATGGCGACTCGCATCCGAAAGAGCTATTGAGAATTATTGTTGAAGATGGCGAGCATCTTCAGCCGCTTGAAAATCAGCATATCCTATCAGCCGACCAGTTCGACCAGCAGACTTTATTGCAGCTATTCAGGCTTGCTGCAAAGTATGAAAGCAACCCTGAGCGCTTTAGCACGCCACTGCAGGGAAAAATATTGATCAGTGCTTTTTATGAACCAAGTACCCGCACAAGGCTTTCTTTTGAAAGTGCCTGGCATCGTCTTGGTGGCGACATCATGTCAATTACTGACCGTTCCACTACCGGTATCGCCAAGGGAGAATCCCTGACGGATGTCGGGGAAATGTTTAATAACTACGCTGATTGTGTCGTATTGCGTGATACCAAAGAAGAATCGCTCAATGAAATGAAGAGTGCCTTGCGTATTCCTATCATTAATGCGGGTAATGGCATAGATGAACATCCTACACAGGCGATGGCAGATTTATATACCATTTTTAAATGGCGTCCCAATCTGATTAAAAAAAATGTCACACAAAATGAAAAAATAAAAGTCGGCATCATTGGTGTTCCGGAAAAAATGCGTACAGTAAGAAGCCTGTTAAAAATATTTTCTATTTTTCCGCAAATTTTTTCTGAGGTTCAGATTTTCAGTAATGATGACTATGCAGATGATTCTCCGATTGAGGAAGCTCGTGAAAAAGGACTGAATGTTTTTCGTACCAAGGGCGCATTCAAGGAAAAAGTTGCCGAATTGGATGTGGTGTATATCAATGCGATAGCCTGGGTAGGTGATGGTTTTGAAACCTATGGTTCGGAATATAAGCTTGATCTTAAAACTGAATTCAAAGAAGGTGCAATTATTCTTCATCCCCTCGCTCGAGGAGAAGAGCTTGCGACTGAGCTGGATAATACCTCTCATAATTGGTACTTCTCTCAAGCCAGAGGAGCAGTTTTTGTCCGTATGGCATTGCTGACTTGTCTGGTGCACCGTAAAGGTCGCGTTCTTGATGTCATCTGATATTTTTTATACGTTTAAAAGTAATGAATAGGTAGTTATGTGTGGAATAGCTGGTGTTATACACGCCAATAAAAAACAATCAATTAATCCCCAAACTTTAGTCAATATGGCTGCAATACAGCACCATCGTGGTCCTGATGGTTTCGGTTACAAGATAATTCAGGATCAAGCTGTGGGATTTTCTCATGCCCGCTTATCGATAATTGATTTAAATGAAGAAAGAGGAAAGCAGCCTTTTGCCAGTCATGATGGCAGATTGTTACTTACCCATAATGGTGAGTTTTATGATTACCAGCGTATAAGAGCTAACTTGACTGCACAGGGTGACAAGTTTGCATCCAAAAGTGATTCAGAAATTATCCTGCATTTATACCCGCGCCTGGGTATTGAAGGGATGCTGAAGGAGTTACGTGGAGAGTTTGCATTTGGTTTGTATGATAAATCAGATGAAACCCTGTTTTTGGTTCGAGACCGGTTCGGAATAAAACCTTTGTACTGGACAGAAGTAGACGGCAAAGTCATTTTTGGTTCGGAATTAAAAGTGTTGTTTTCGCACCCTGAAGTTAAAGCTGAGTTTTCTTCGGAGGGGCTTTACCATCAGCTGATCCAAACAATGGTGCCTGGGACAACTGCATTCAAAGGCATTCATCAGGTCAAGCCTGGTTATGTTGTCAGCGTCAAGAGAGTTTCCGGTAAACTGGAAATCACAGAAAGTAAATATTGGGATTTAAACTTTCCAAAAGAACATGAGCGAGAAGCAATTACTGAAGAAGATGCAATCCAAAAAGTAAGACAGGGATTGCTTGATGCCGTTAATCTGAGAATGGAAGCTGATGTGCCGGTTGGCAGTTACCTCTCAGGAGGAATTGATTCCTGTGCAATCATTGGATTGGCTTCAGCATGCAGTCAGGGCGAAGTAAAAGCATTTACCATTGGTTTTGATGACAAGGACTATGATGAAAGTGCTATAGCAACGGAAATGGCCGAGTCCTGTAATGCGGAACAGGACATTATGCGTTTATCCGGCAATGAGTTATATGGATATTTTGAAAAAACGCTTTGGCATACAGAAAGAACCATATATAACACTTTAGGTGTGGCCAAGTATTTAATGAGCCAGCATGTTAATAAAAGTAAGTACAAGGTTGTTATGACCGGAGAGGGTTCCGATGAATTGTTTGGCGGTTATCCGGCTTTCCGACGCGACATGTTTTTACATGGGCTTGATAGCCTTGATAAGGAAGAAAAAGCACATTGGCATTCCTTACTGAATGAAAGCAATGCGCTGTTCACTGGCGCCATGTTATCTAAAGACCAGATTGATGATCCTGACCTGCATTTTAAAGTTGGTTTTACTCCCAGCTGTCTACAGCCTTGGTTAGCTTGTGCTGATTATGTTCCTTCGCTACTTAATGAGGATATTGCAGAAGAACTGGCAGATTATCGTGCTGGTGCTGCTATTGCAGAAACACTTGATGAAAGTCAGCTAAGCGGCAGGCATGCTCTTGATAAAGCACAGTATGTCTGGTGTAAAACCATGCTGGAAGGGCAGATATTAACCTGGGGAGGAGACCGGGTTGATATGGCAAACTCCATGGAGGCCCGGCCAGCATTTCTGGATCACCATCTGGCTGAAATGGCGGTACAGCTACCACCTGAATATCGAATCAAAGGTAGAACTGAAAAATGGGTATTGCGTGAGGCGATGAAGGGAATCTTGCCGGAAGTTTTATATAAGCGGGAAAAGTTTGCTTTCATGGCGCCACCCGCACATACGGATAAAGTTAAATGGGAGCAAATGAAACAACTTGCAGATAAATATCTCAGCAAGGAACGTATAGAAGCAGCAGGTCTTTTATCTTTTAAAGGCGTCACTGATTTTTTTGCAAAGCATGAAAATCCGGAAATCGATGTAGCGGAAAGAGTGCAGATGGATGCGATTATCAATCATTTACTTGGCGTGCAGATATTACATGAACATTTTATAGATACCGATGTTCCAGCCTTGGCTGAACAACGTGCTCAGGAACTAGGCTGGGTGGTATAAAGGCGAGAAAATGGATCAATACAGCATAAATATTGAACGGGTTAAAAAAGATATCTACAGCATTGGACGCTTCGGCTACAACGCTGACGATCAGGGAGTTTATCGTCAGGGTTTTTCAGATGAAGATATGAAGGCCAGATACTGGTTACAGAAACAAATGCAGGGTATAAACCTGACAACCAGCATGGATGGAGCTGCCAATGTGATTGGCAGATATGGCGAAACAGATCATAAAGCCTTGCTGATTGGCTCGCATCTGGATTCTGTGCCTGCCGGTGGTATGTTCGATGGTGTACTGGGTGTGGTTGCCGGGATTGAATGTATTCGGGTTATCCAGGAAAACAATATTCCGCTAAAGCATGCCATTGAAGTAATAGCGACGAGTGAAGAAGAAGGGCGTTTCGGAGGCATGCTGGGTGCACAGGCATTAACAGGGAATCTGAAGCTTAACTGGCTGGAATCGGCAAGGGATCATTCTGGTGAATTACTGCGTGATGCCATGGCGCGACACCAGCTACCTTATTATTATGCGATGGACGCTGCTCGGGATCCGGAAAAAATAATTGGCTTTCTGGAATTGCATATTGAGCAGGGTCCGGTTCTGGAGCAAAAAAAACAGGCTATCGGTGTCGTTGAAGGAATATCTGGTGTCTTTAAATGGCTAATCAAGTTTATCGGCAAAGCTGACCATGCAGGTACTGCACCTATGGATTTACGCAGTGATGCTTTCATGGGAGTTGCTGATTTTGCACATGAAATTGCCCGTATCATTGACGAGGAAGGTACGGATAAAAGCCGACTTACCATTGGGAGTGTTGAATTAAAGCCTGGCTTTGCCCATACGGTGCCGGGGCAGGCTGAATTTACGCTTGTTGGCAGGGATATGTCGAATGAGGTGATGGAAAAACTGGCAGACTCCTGCCGTAAGGTCCTTTCATCGATTGCCAGACGCCATAAACTAATGTTTGAGTATGAGCAGATGAGCTGGCTGGAGCCAAAACCC
>Ga0181597_10004954_pt1 | contig 12971 bp, 11 predicted proteins | sample 041ome_5_FD_148647 | JGI IMG/M metagenome (GOLD analysis project Ga0181597, IMG submission 148647) | Coastal salt marsh microbial communities from the Groves Creek Marsh, Skidaway Island, Georgia - 041403US metaG (spades assembly) | ecosystem: Environmental > Aquatic > Marine > Intertidal zone... | reverse complement strand
TATGTTGCTCCCAAGAAATACTTTGAGATGTACCCGTTACAGGACATCAAACTGACCACCGTTCCGGAAGGAGATCGTGATGATATTCCTGCAGCGGCGATTCCTCACAACATCCCCAAGCCAGACTATGATCTTGACGAAACAACTCTTAAGAAATCTCTTCAGGCTTATTACGCTTCCGTCAGCTTTGTCGATGCTCAAGTTGGGCGGGTCATCCAGGAATTGGACCGACTCAAACTAACAGATAAAACTGTCATCGTATTCTGGAGCGATCACGGCTATCACCTGGGCGAACATCATCTTTGGCAGAAACGGACACTGTATGACGAGTCCGCGCGTGCTCCGGTCATCATTGCATCACCACACGGTGCGTCCCAAGGCGTCACCTGTAAGCGTGTTGTTGAGTTTATCGATATCTACCCGACGGTCACTGACCTCGTATTCGGGGATGTTCCTCAAACACTTGATGGGCGAAGCTTAGTTCCTTTATTGAATAAGCCAGACGCCAAGTGGAATCATCCAGCATTCACTCAAATCCTGCGTCCGGGTGATGGAAAACCTGTCATGGGCTCTGCAGTCACCACCGGACGTTATCGGTATATCGAGTGGAATGGCGGCAAAGAAGGGCGAGAACTGTTTGACCATCGAACTGATCCGGAAGAGCATCATAATCTTGTTGATTCTCCCGAACATCAAGACGTTGTAAACCGTCTAAAAAAACAACTACATAAGCATGTCTCGACCGAAGTCCCGCAGACTCCTTTCAACCCAAAACGACTTTAAGTCGTTAGCCCTCATCTCATATGACCAATCCAAGTTCACTCACGCGAGAAGCTCCACCCCCGATTCTCTCTTCTCGTAATACCGACCCGCTTCAATTGAAGCCACTCAGCCTGGGAAATGTTGACGTCGGATTCCCTGTGGTCCAAGCGGCTCTGAGTGGGTATAGCGATTGGCCAATGCGAATCGTCGCCCGTAGACTGGGAGCCCCGTACACGATTCATGAAGTCGTCATCGATCAGTTTGTTTTGAATCTCAAAGACCGCACCAAAACCAAACATCATCTCTTTATTTCCGACGAAGAACATCCTGTCGGAGGACAGTTGATGGGCTCTGAGCCTGATGATTTTGTCGAAGCAGCAAAGAAACTGGTAACATTCGGATTTGATGTGATCGACATTAACTTTGGATGCCCGGTCAAATCGGCCGTGACAGGATGCAGAGGAGGCTATCACCTGGGGCAACCCGACACCGCGTTAGAGATCATCGAAAAAGTCAGAGAGGCCGTGCCCGATTCGATTCCCGTGACCCTGAAAATGCGTGGCGGTATAGATGATTCACCACAAAGCAAAGACCAGTTCTTCACAATTCTGGAAGGAGCTTACAAGGCGGGAGTCGCCTCTGTCACGGTACACAGCCGCACTGTCGAGCAGAAATACATTGGCCCCAGCAACTGGGATTTTTTACGCGAAGTGAAATCATTTGTGGGCGAGCGCACTCTCCTGGGCAGCGGCGACCTGTTTACGGCTCAGGCTTGCCTCGACATGATTCGCGAAACGGGCGTTGATGGAGTCACTGTTGCCCGTGGAGCCATTGGGAATCCCTGGATCTTCCAACAGGCCAAAGACTTGTCGAAGGGGAGAGAACCGATTCTGCCTGATTTGTCTGAACAACGGCGTGTTTTGCAAATGCAATTTGATTTGCATCAGGAATATTATGCTCCCAAAGCTGTTTCAACGATGAGAAAGTTCGGCATCAAATTCGCTCCACTCCATCCGCGTCAGACTGAAGTCCGCAATGCCTTTGCAAAAATCAAAACAAAAGCGGATTGGGACGACGTTCTTCGGCAATGGTACCTCCCTGACAAATGATGATTGAATGACAAGCAAGAACCGCTCATACTGTTGATCTGACGACAATGGCTATTTTCAAATTATAATAGTCTCTCAATGTTATAGGCGATGCTTACGATGAAATCTTTCACACCCATTCTTGCCTCCACCTCACTCCTCATCTGCTTCACCTTCTTAATGGCAGGATGTGGTGGCGAAGAGAGCACGCCGGCAGCAGAATCGACCGGTACCAGTCTCCACTCGTTGAAGACAGCGTCTGTCTCTGATGAAACAGCCGACGAGACTGAATCCACTGAGGAGCCAACATCTCAACCAGTCGCTGAAAACCCCACTTCATCGAAGCCTCCAGAAAAGAAACCTGCGACCACAGGAACTTTCTCGGGATCCATTCAGCTCACCGGCGAAATTCCTGAAATCGAGGCTTTCAATATTCCTGACAACGCTCTTGCTCTCTGTAATGCCCAAGGCATCACCAGTGAATCTCTTGTCGTCAACCCAAACAACAACGGCATTGCCAATGTCTTTGTTTATCTGAAAGTTGCTCCTGAAGGTGCTCCCGAACTTCTAACTCCACCAGACCCATTGGTGGTTGATCAGAAAGTATGCCAGTTTATCCCCCACGCGATGTTCATCACTACCGGTTCAAAAGTGAATGCCATAAACAGTGATTCGCTCGCACATAACGTCCACACTTTCCCGATTCGCAATCAACCCATGAATGTTCTACTGGCCGCAAATGATCAAAAAGGGGTCATGTTAAATTATGAGGACTCCGAAATTCTTCCCCACAAGGTCGGTTGCGACATCCATCCCTGGATGACCGCCTGGCATCTTGTGCTCGATCATTCTTACGGTGCAGTGACAGATGTAAACGGGGAGTTCTCCATTGTGAACCTTCCTAAAGGAGAACACGAGTTTCGCATCTGGCATGAAAGAGTGGGCTACCTCGAAAAAGCATTCACTGTGGAGATTACCGCAGGAGAAGCAACAGACGCCACTCTGAGCTATGCGGCTGAGGTATTCACCGAGGAAGATTAAATCACTCCCCGTGTCCAGAAAAAACAGACCGAGAAAGATCTCAACAGTATGAATCGCTCCGCACTCATTATTTTGCTGCTATTTATTCTCATCTTATCAGGTCCTCAGTCATACAGTCAGGAGCGACCCAATCTCATCCTGATGATGGGCGACGATCATGGCTGGGAAGAGACTGGCTACAATGGCCATCCTCACGTTAAAACTCCAGTACTCGATGAAATGGCGAAAACCGGATTGCGTCTTGATCGATTCTACTCGGGACATTCTTCTTGCTCTCCGACACGCGGCAGCTTCATGACGGGTCGACATCCCAACCGATACGGGACGTTCACACCGGGATGCTCGCTCCGTCCTGAAGAAATCACACTCGCCCAACTTTTGAAGCAAAGTGGCTACTCAACCGCCCACTTCGGGAAATGGCATCTCGGTCCCGTGAAGAAGGCATCTCTGACAAACCCGGCAGCGATGGGGTTCGATCATTATGTTTCCCATGACAATTTCTTTGAACTGGACCCACAGTTTTCAATTAACGGTGGGCCTCCCACTCTCTTCAAAGGCGAGAGCTCGGAAATCGTGATCGACGAAACGATCAAATTTATCGAAGGTGTCAAACAAAAACCGTTCCTTGCCGTTGTCTGGTTTGGCTCGCCTCACGAACCGTATCAAGGACTTCCTGAAGATCTGGCACTCTACAAAGATCTTCCGGCAAAGTACCCCGATAAAATGGTCTCACTCACATCAAATGAGACAGGTACACAAACCAAACGTCCGCTCGGTGATGTTCTCCAAGAACGCTATGCGGAGATCACTGCGATGGACCGCGCCATCGGCAAGCTACGAGATTATCTCAAGCAACAACAACTCCGAGACAATACTCTTGTCCTGTACTGCGGCGATAACGGCACACCTCGTAGTGGAGTGCTGGCATCTCCTTTAAGAGGACAGAAAGGTCAGATCTATGAAGGGGGAACCAGAGTTCCTGGTATCATCGAGTGGCCTGCTCAGATACAAACCCCCCGAATCAGTGATGTGAATACGGTCACGAGCGACCTGCTTCCAACAGTCTGTTCGCTGGCGGGGGTTTCACTACCAAACCGTCCACTTGATGGCGTTGATCTCGTTCCTCTTCTGAAGGGAAAGATGGCAGAGCGTCCTCAACCGATCTGCTTCTGGCACTACAACATGGGACGCGACGCCAAGAATGGCTCTTACATTGATGCAGAACTGCAAAAGGGAACCACTCCACTGGTGAAGCTCTCGGGGGGAATCCCCACGCGGAACTTCAAAAACTATAAACACCCCACAATCACCGAAGGTGACTATGAAGGAGACCGCTCGATCGTCGGGAATCAATACAAATTGATCCTCAAGAAGTCGAGCAAAGGAACCAAAAGCGAACTTTATGATTTACGTAAAGACCCCGCAGAAAAGAACAATCTTTCTGATGCGGAACCCGAGATCACAAATCGTCTGCAACAAGAACTGAAGCAGTGGCAGGATTCGGTTCTGAAATCGCTCACTGGTGCAGATTATCAATGAGACTGGTAGATCTTTCGATCATCGTATGACACTAGTTGCGTCAGACCGTTCAGCGCACAAAAAAAAGGACTCACGACGATTTGTCGTAAGTCCTTTTCTATCATAGTACCGGAGGCGGGACTCGAACCCGCACGAGTGTTACCTCACTGGATTTTGAATCCAGCGCGTCTGCCATTCCGCCACTCCGGCAACGGTGCAATCTCTGGACACATATAGCTCTGTCCGGGATCGCGACTTTCTGACTAACTACTACGTTTTTTGATCACTTCGAGAGACGCTGCGGTCTCTGATGCGGCTTGTTTCGTTTCATGAATATTTTGTTGGAAGGTGAGTGGAGAGGTGACTCCAGGAATCCGCATCAAAATACCACCATCGGCTCCCATCAAAACAATATCGGCCGCTTTGTAAAATGCCTGCCCCGATTGCTGTTCAAGGAGAACTTGACTGATATCGGTCAAAGGGACCGACTTGATGAGTTGCTGACCGATGGTACTCCAACATTGAACCGATTGCCGGGTCAACGTGAATTTTTTGCCTCCCGCTTTGAGCAGGAAATAGATCAACGCCGCCAACGGGGCAAGCGGCAAGGCAAAAATGGCTGCCGAAACTGAGATGCCGTTAATTCGTATGGGAATACAATCACATAGTATCCCGATGCCCCGACCGATCCCTGTTGAAGCGACGGAAGGCCAAATCGTAAGCAGCACACTCTCTTTGTGGGGACTGACGCCGGCAATCGCTGTGGCGTTCGACATGTTTTCTGTCCTCATCTTTTGTCTTGGTCTCAAATCTGGTCGCTGCCTGACTTGCAGCGTGGAGGATAGAATATCAGCGAATTGTCGAGGTTTCCAGCGAACGGACCGAATTCAAAGCACGAATCTGCTTGATAAGGGAGAGTCTATCTTTAAGGGGAGTTTTCCTCGCCCGCTTCTTCAATTTTCGGTTTCTTGACGGGGATGACATATCGGAAGCCCACGGTCGGAATTTCCTCAGAAATACGCCCTCCCGACCGATTCCACGCTTTCCAGTCGTCTCCCCCCTTGATCACACGCTCATATGAGCCGGAACGAGCACGAGGTCCGGTGGGGTTTTTGAGCAATATCTGTCCATTTTCGCCAGCTTCGAGATATGCATCCGGGGCATAGACATCCAATGTCCATTCACGGGCGTTTCCCGCTAAATCATAAACTCCGTACATGCTGACATCAATGCGGTATGATTTGACAGCACTTATATTTTGAGGCTCTCGACGGTCTGGCCAAATTGGGCGTCCATTTCCCCACGGATACTTGAAGCCTGAGGGACCACGGGCGGCCTTCTCCCACTGTGCTTCTGTCGGCAATACTCCTCCGGCCCATTCCGCATATCGGCGTGCTTCCTGTTGGGGAATCCCCAAAGCGGGCATATTGGGAGCCTGTCCATCATTTGAAGGGACAGGAACGGCACGAGAGCGGGCGACCTTCGACGCGACATCACGGTATTTCTGATATTGAGCCAGAGTTACTTCGTGTTCGCAGATGTAGTAACTATCCAGATAAACGTAATGCTCTGGGTGTGTGTTATCCGGACCCGTGTTACTGCCCCGGATGGTATTGCCGGCGGGAATCAAAATGAGTTCCGTGTCATCCTTCTCATTCTTCATGCGAATTGTCAAACCGGTTTCTTCGTCAATCGAACTTCCCGCGACAGGCTTCAGATCTTCGGGGAGTTCGACATCTTCCGCGCCTCGGGCTGCACCGACCGATGTCCGAGTTGGGTTTCGCACAGACTGTTGAGTCGTACCGTTCATTCTCGAACTGTTGGGATTCGCAAAAGTGGTAGAATCCATTCCCGGCAACGGTTTGGAAACGACTTCAAACGTGGAGTACTCCTGTGAGGTGGCGGCAATCTCTACTGTGTTGGCAGCAGGGCTCAATTCAAAGACATCATCGGGAGAGACTCCTGGTGGCAAGTTGCTTTCCGCTGACTCTTCAGCTTGTTTGGTCTTCTTTTTTGACGGAGCGGTTTTTCGACCACCACCAACGGGAGTGGGTGTCACACCTACGGCTTTCGGCTGAATTTGAGTTGTTTTGGGAGCCGAATTACCAACTGCTGCAGGATCAGCAGAATCATCGCCGCCACACCCCGTTGACAGGAGGAACCCCGTAAGCAAAAAGACTCTCTGAAACAGGGACTTCATGACTTAATCCTCATCAAAAATGGATACAAGATGACTCTATAGTGTCTCGATTTTATGCTGAGAACAAGGTTAACTGTTTGTTCTTCATCGAATGTTCAAATTCCAAGGCGTTCAGTTCGCCGGAAAAAGGTTTCCTTGTGTCAGTTGATAAGCCGATTCGAGGCATTTGCTGATATTCACTTTCTCGTCAATGAATCTGCGAATCTCGGGATGAACGAAAACTCGAACTCTCTTCACCGAATCATCGAACTGAGTTTGTGCCATCGACTCCACGACGGGAGAGACTTCAGTCAATGGTCGGAACCGGTCCTCTTTCGCAAAATAGATCGGGACTTTGAATTCCACTTCTCGGCGTGGTGGAGGTGCATCAATAATGACTTGCCACGGCTCCACATTACAACCCGTTTTGAGAGTGAATTGTTCCGCCAGAAAACCGGAACAACGTATCATGAAATCATAAGATTTTCGTGCGAGCTTGTTGTAGATCTCCGGTGATTGAAAGTAGCTGTATTCTGAAACTCTTTTATAGAGTTGGCGAGAGTCACCGAAGACGCCATTCAGCAGTTGGGCTTCTGACTGTCCGTCTAAATGCCTGGTAAGTTCCTGGACAAACTCGCGTTCATCGAGCCGGAACAGGGATCGAAGATCGAGCTGAGAATGGACTTTTTGAAAAGCCCGAGTGAACATACTCGTCGCCGATCTGACGGCATGATGCCAGTAGACTTCGCCGAACATTACGTAACGCGCAAAGACCATCAGTTCGGCGGCTGTCCGACCTTTGGAGCTGATCGCCAAGCCGTCTGCCTGTTCGTTGACAATCAGAGAGCGGATCAAGCGATTACGATCAAAGTTCCGGCCATAGGGGACACCGGCGTGAAGACTGTCTCGATGGAGATAGTCCATCTTGTCGATGTCGATGGGGCCTGAGAGGATTGACTTGACCAGTTTTTGCCCGGGAGTGTTGGCGATGCCTCTCAGCAGGTCGAGAACTTCTTGAGGTTGAATATCCCATTGCTTTCGGAGATTGTCGGCAAGAACAGAGTCGTCTGCCAAATACTCGGCAGCAAACTCTTCATGATCGGGAAGCTCTGTGAGGCCCATGTCTTCAATCGGGTGGCAAAATGGCCAATGTCCTATGTCGTGAAGCAACGATGTCGCAATCAGCACTTCCGCTTCGTGTGGCGTGACTGTGCTTGTGAAACGCGAGTCTTGCATCAATTGTTGCAGATAGAGAATCGCGTTGTGATAGACACCGAGTGAATGCTCGAAGCGTGTATGTGTCGCGCCCGGATAAACTTTCGCAGCTAAGCCGAGTTGCGTAATCCTTGAGAGACGCTGGAAAGGGGGAGTGTCCATTAACGCTCGAACGCGAGAAGTCAGCGGGACATCCTGTTCCATCGGGATCCGAACCAGACTCTCGGCGTGTTCGAGAGCCTGAAGCTCGGGGATGTTTCGGAAAGCGTCAATCATCAGAATCTCGATCAGGTCAGCAAAGTGGGAATTTTTTCAGGAGAGAACAGACGAGCCACCACGTCTGCGATAAATTCATTGTCTTCTCCCGAATGCTCATCACACAGAGCTTGCCATAACTCTCCACCATCGACGATCGCAATTTTCATCCGTTCAGAATAATTAACGGAGTTGAGTGGAGATTGAAGCTGGCGAGTTCTCGCCAGGGTCAATGCATGAGGAATCCCCTCGATGTCATCGACCGTTTGAAAATCGGTCATGCCGACGAGTAAAGGATTGACGCGACCGGCAATCAAACTCCGAACATCGTCTTTGTAGGCAACCAGAGGTTTTCCCAATGTCCACGCCATCGCCGCTTCAGACACGGCACCTTCATCGGGAACACGACCATTGAGATTCCAGACCATGCAATCGCATACTTCAGCCAATTGATAAACATCGAGAGCAAAAATGGCTGCATGAAGAAATTGTGCTGCTTCCGGTGGCTCCCAGCCCCGTTCGACGAGAATCTCGTGAATTAAACGAAACTCCATGCCATCACGATGAGGAAGATAGACCCGATAGCCGTGATCGACCAACACGTCGGCAATCTCCATCATTTCTTCGCGTTCAGATTGGCAGAACAATGGGCCCGCACAATAGACACATAATTCTTTTTCAGAAGTTCCGCGTGACATTGGCACATCCTTGTCAACTTGGTCAAAGTAGCAAACGATTCTGCCCATAAGTATAACGTGGCAGAACGCGGCCCACTAGAGGCTCATTGCGAGTCTTTTGGTCGTTGACACTCAAAAATGATGTTGGCCAGCGGGAATTGATTAGTTTCTGGAGAATCGCTGGTCGAGATGAGGACCCAGCAAGTCAGCGGTGACACCGACACAGAATCAATGCCACCGCTCATAGACTTGCCATTCATCGACCGCTGCCGAGATCCAAACCTGAGAGGCTTTTGACACGGCCACTGCCGAGGTCCAAACCTGCGAGGCCATAAATCATGACGATCTCATCATCACTCATGTTGGCTTCAATAAGCATGTCGATTTCTTTTTCCGGGATTCCGCTCTCCATCAAAAACATCATCATATCCACGGACATGACAGTCTCGGATTTCACGGTTTTACCCGCTTCGACCGTCGAAAGACCACATGGGATGATGAGAGCGACAAAAGCCAGACAAAACATTTTGTGAACTGTGTCAGCCATCAGAATTCTCCTTTGAAACAGAGGTTTAAGTGTTGAACACTCTCCCCAGCGAGAAGTCGAAGGCTCTGTTACAGAGAAATTGGGAAAAAATAAGAGAAGGCCAGATACTGACTCAAAGAATGATGACTTTTTGACCAAATACACTCGGTTTTCCCATTGTTTTGGTCAGTTCACCGACCATGCAATGGGACGGCAATGCAGACAGGTGAAAGTGATTTCCACGCAATTCGAGGTTTCAGTTCGACATTTCGGCTCAAATATTCTGCAGAAAGTCACGGCGCAAGTCGCCGAATCTCTCGGAATCTTTCCCCGACCAGAGAAGATGCCCGGCACAATGCAACTGTTGCAGTTCTGAACTGACGAGTTGCTGATGGAGCCATGCGGAATGTTCAAACGGAACAAACGTGTCGGCAGGGTCATGGAGCAGTAAGACGGGCGACGTGATTTTTTCAGGTTTTGACCAAGAGTTCCGACAGAAGATATCAATATCGTTTTGCATTCCGGCGGGTTGTTGTAACGCATCCAGACTCGCCGCCATCAATATCTTGGCCACAGAAAGAGTGTTTGCGTCATCCTTCACTTCCTCAAGCCGTTCACCGGCAATTCGCGGCAACCATCGTTCTCGATTACCACCATTCTTTTTGGCAAGATACCGATACAAAGGAAACATCATTTGTCGCAGCCAGTTACGTTTGATGTATGGCAGTGACCAACGGTCAGGAGCCGGCATCCATCTTGGTTCATTCCAGTGATGCGTGACGGGACATTGCAGAACCATTCGTTTAACTCGTTCGGGAAACATCTGAGCAAAACAGATCGAAGAGGGACCACCTCCAGATGTGCCGAGAATTTTCACTTTCTCATGGCCAAGATGATCGATCAACGCGGCATAAAGTGACGCGGCTGATTCGGGAGTCGTTCGATTGCGGAGAGGAGTGCCATAATATCCCGGTCGATGTGGCACGATGAGCTGAAAGCCTTCGTCGAGAAGTCGACTTTCGATTTGCACAACGACTCGATTCGAGACACCCGTGCCATGAATGCAAAGGACAGGATCTCCCTCACCCACAACGAGATATTCGATTTGCCCGGAAGGATGAGCGAGATACTGCTGAGTTGTGTTCACCAGATTCCTCTATCAATAATGGAATAAGTGTCTTACAGGATCAAGGCGTTGTCAGTTGCACAATCTCACGGTGTTTTTATCTACACAATAAAAAAGCCCCGTTCAACGTGGAACGGGGCTCGAAGAGTGTCACAAATAATCTGTCAATCAGAGATATTGATTGACGATGTTTTCCAGCATTTCCTGCCGGCCGGATTTGTTGGCGTCGGCTTCGCCCTTCTCCAACATATACGCTTCAAGATCGGCAAACGATACAGAGCCATCCTCGATTTTGGTACCGATTCCACTATCGAAGCTGCTGTATCGTTCCTTGACAAAATCTTTCAGGACGCCATCAGCCCGCATTGCAGCTGCGATTTTGGTGCCTCTGGCAAACGCATCCATTCCACCAATATGAGCGTGGAACAAATCAATCGGATCGATCGATTCTCGACGGACCTTGGCGTCAAAGTTAATTCCCCCCGGAGCCAGGCCACCTTGTTCGAGAATGACCAGCATGCACTGTGTCGTCAGGTAGATGTCGGTGGGGAATTGGTCCGTATCCCAGCCGAGCAACAGGTCTCCCGTATTGGCGTCAATAGAACCCAGCGAATCCTGAATTCGTGCATATTCAAGTTCGTGCATCATCGTGTGACCGGCCAATGTGGCGTGGTTCGTTTCAATATTGAGTTTCACGATGCCTTCAAGATTGTTGGCGCGAATAAAGTTCATGCAGGCGGCTGCATCAAAGTCGTATTGATGCTTGGTTGGTTCTTTCGGCTTTGGTTCGAACAGAAACTGGCCATCGAAGCCAATACTTTTGGCATGATCGTGGGCCAGGTGCATAAATCGTGCGAGGTGATCGAGTTCTCGCTTCATGTCGGTGTTGTACAAATTCATGTACCCTTCGCGACCGCCCCAGAACACATAATTCTCGCCACCCAGCATGTGAGTCACTTCAATCGCTTTTTTCACCTGAGCAGCGGCATAAGCAAAGACATCGGCATTACAGCTTGTGGCAGCGCCGTGCATGAATCGAGGATTCGAGAAGAGGTTGGCCGTCCCCCAGAGGAGCTTGATGCCAGTCTCGTCCTGCTTCTCTTTAAGTTTGGCAGCCACCTTGTCGAAAATGTCATTCGATTCGGAGAGGCTGCTTCCTTCAGGTGACACATCTCGATCATGGAAGCAGTAATAGGGAGCGCCCAGTTTCGAGATGAATTCAAAAGCAACGTCCACTCGTTTGAGAGCATTCTCGACAGAATCGCTTCCATCATCCCACGAACGGAGGAGAGTTGGTGCTCCGAACGGATCCGAACCGGTGCCGCGGAACGTATGCCAGTAAGCGACGGAGAAGCGAAGGTGGTCTTCCATTCGCTGACCTTCGACTTGCTCGTCTGGATTGTAATATTTGTACGCGAGCAGATTTTTGCTATCTGGTCCCTCGTACTCGATCTTACTCACTTCAGGAAAGTACTCGCTCATGATGTGTGTCCTCTGTCGTTCTCGCTGTGAAATCACGACGAGCGAATGACGGGTGTGGTGTCATCTGCTCGTCGTGAGAACGAGTGTACCGTGAGCCTTCTTTTGACGCAAAGGTCGAAGAAAATCCAAAACTGCAGGACTATTCTGCGACTGGCGCGGCAGCAGATTCTGGCAACATCGCCAACACTTCTTCCGCCAGCTTTTTGACCTCTGCTGGTGACTTTGCTTTCAGCAGCTCACCTAATTTCGCTTGAATTTCAGAGACGTTGGTGACCCCTTCTTCGGAGAGTTGGCCCGCCTGATCGACCAGTAGTTCTGCACCACTGTCGAGTCGACCACTTTCGGCGTAAGGCTTCAAGGTGTTTCGAAACAGTTGGACTTGAGTCACTTCTTGGGTTGCTTCCGGGAATTCATATTCTGCGGAACCACCGGTGCAACCGATGACGCCAGAAAGAAACATCGAGGCACAAAGAACCGCCAGCATTTTTAACTTATCAAACATTGGATGATATCCTGAAAATATTTGTGTGTAGAAAAACAACAGAGACATGTAGGACATGCCTCTGTTGCGAGTTGTAGTCGAAATTGACGAGTTTAAAAAATCAGAACTCGCCGACGGGATTGCCGTCATCTTTCGCGCCAAGTCGTTGCCATGTCAGCAAGTCGATGTTTTCGGAAACAAAACGGACCGAACCATCCACCAGAGTGACATGCACGCCTCCTGTGTGACGACTACGTGCAGCATAGATACCATTCCGGTCCGCAGCTTGGCCAAATGCTCCACCAAACGCACAACTTCGACCCTTCCAGTTCGGTGGGGCAGAAGTGTTGAAGCGTGCCTGCGAAGGATGTGGAGAAGACCAGTGACGACCGTTCTGGCTCAACGAAGCCGCGCCGGTTGTGGAAAGGGCGTTACACGCAACTTCAGCAGTTAAAATTTCTGCTGCAGTCGGAAAGTTCTGGTTGGCAAATGCGGGAGCACTTCCATTCTGAACAATGTCAGAATCAGATACCCCTGCTTGAGAGTTATCGCCAGTGAGCATTTCCGAAAACGCAATCACATTTGATGTTCCATCTTGAACCGAAGCCATTGATGCCGATA
>Ga0181597_10004953_pt1 | contig 12971 bp, 13 predicted proteins | sample 041ome_5_FD_148647 | JGI IMG/M metagenome (GOLD analysis project Ga0181597, IMG submission 148647) | Coastal salt marsh microbial communities from the Groves Creek Marsh, Skidaway Island, Georgia - 041403US metaG (spades assembly) | ecosystem: Environmental > Aquatic > Marine > Intertidal zone... | reverse complement strand
TGTTAATACCGATTTAAACAATGGAGATAATGTAGATTATTATTCTGTTGGAATTGGTGCAAGCAAAGATATTACAAAAAATCTTGCTCTTTCATTGAGTGTAGATCAGGTAAATTCTGATGTTATCGAAAGTGATTGCATTGTTGCTGCAGCATTAACTGCTAGTTTTTAAGCCTTCAAACAGTTTAGTATTCATATCGTCACAAGATTATACTTATTCAGCACGTTATACTAAACTCAAACCAAACCTCCCAGAAATGGGGGGTTTTTTTGTATCTAATTTTTATATAGTTGGGGTAGCAAACCAATTTTCTTGAGCTTGTTCCACTACTTGTCCGTTATCTCCCAATAAATCAGAATACGGAACTATATACTTTCCGTCAGTTGATCTCTGTAGGGAAGTAGACCATAAAGAGGTTTCTTGTAAATAGAGATCAAAGTGACCTGCTAAATCTTGATATAAAATATGCGTATCACTAAGCTGTTGATTGTATTCTGTGTCTGAGACTTTAACTAAAGAAAATGTTTTATCTATTGTCATGATCTGAGTAATAATATATAGTTATAAATTCTTTTGATATTGCTATGTATGAAAGATTTGCTTTTTTGTTTTGCTTAAGCCATTGAGCTGCAGTATAACCTCTTTTATCGCAAAATTTTAAAATAGATTCATAATACTCTTCGATCTTTCCTCTAAATCTAATATATTTTTTACGAGCAAGTGAATTTGATTTAAAGTCATGATTGCTTGAATAATTTTTAATCAAAGAACGGTCAAATTCGTAAACTTCGCAATTTACTTTAAGATCTTTTGATACAGAAATTTTATTAATTTGCGATATACCTTTAGAGCAAATTTCAACATAAGCTTTGTGGTTGTCAGTAATTGAATCTTTACTGTAACCAAAAATATGTGCGGTGTTTTCATAGGTTTTTAGAAAATTTTTTATTTCTTTAGGAACTTGATCGTCCAGTTTTTTTAATAAAATTTGTAATTTTGTATAACCCTGGGCAATTCTTTCTTTGGAAACATTTTCTTTTGATATACGAACAGATCTTTCTATAAGTTTTTTATCACTGTTTTTAAACTGTTGATATATAGAATTCATTTTTATTGTATAAAATAATCATATCCATCACTATAAATTCCAATAGCTTCATATCTTTTATCTAGAGTAAAAGAAGTTTCTCCATCAATCATAGTTCCAACAGGAGGAGTTAATATAACATCTGTATTTTCTGACAAATTTTTGTGTTGTGTTACTCCAATATGTGTATTTGCAATTGGTAGGTTGACCATAATTTGTTCTTGAGATGCACTTATTGAGTCAAGTAAAGCTTGATAGCATGCAGATCGCAATGCATTAGCTTCTGCTTCTGTATCGACGACATAGTACTTCATGCTAGAGAAGTCCTGGTATTAAATTAGTGTTCTTTTTGATTGGATTTAAATCGTCTGGTCCTGCAACTCCATATTCATTCATGGCTGCTGTAATTTGAGGCTGAATATACTGCAGGAATTCACCTGTGTCATGACTCAATGTGCCTGCTCCAGCTGGACCTTTGACTATAACAGTTGCGCTATCGTCTCGATACAATCTGGCTCCACTGATAATCATATCACTAGAACTTACGTTTTGTATTTTCAAGTCAACCACGCTAGTGTTGATCCTGTAATTGCTTCCATTTTCTGCTGTGATTGCTCCAAAGAATTTTGCAATACCTTCACTTGTGGTAACAAGATAAGCATATTTCGCATATATCTGCTGCGTGGTTACAACTCCAGGGTTGTCTGTGTCTGAAACATCAAGTTGAAAATTAGTGTAATCTGCATCAATTTCTAATGTGGAATTGTCGAAAGAAGATGAGCTACCATCAATTGCATTGTTGTTGTAAACTGTATCGTCAACTTGGTTTGCTTTGAAACTGATTCCTGCTGATGTTGCAACTCCAAATGATTCATATGGCAACAAAGCGGTTGCTCCTGATTGACAGGTGATTCTCAGTCTAACTTCATCATTTGCATCTGCCAATGAATTTGCATAGGTTCCAGAATAGGTTACTTTTGTACCGGCCTCACCTGTTACTACATCATTAGAAATTTCATTGTCGTCTGCGACATTGTAGAGTTGTACGGTACTACCTGCCTCTACGTTAGTAACTGTAAATGGTAATACGCTAATGTCTCCATAGCTTCCAACTATTTCTGCGTCGTTTAACAAACTGATTGTTCCACCTGTAGTGGTTATATTTCCCACAAAAGTACTAGCTTTGATGGTTATTTTAAATCCATCAAAAGCAAATACCTCAGTTGCATTTGCGTCAATGTCTAAATTATAAGATCCTATGTTGATTGTATTTCCGTCTCTAGTTACAATTGTTTCAGTTTCACCCTCATAATAGTCTACCAAAAATGCCTTTGCCTTGTTGTAGAACTTCTCAGGCGTATCAATTACTTGGTAAGCATCTGTGGTTACTCTTGGGTCAGTAATAAGCTGGTCATCAAATAACACCCAATTTACTTCTAGCTCGCCAAGTCCTTTAAGAGCTTGATTTGTAGTAGAAATGGATTTCCCGTACTCAATTAATTTGAAAGTAAATATATCATCACCGCTGTCATCTAATCCTCTCCTGTCCACCTTGTACCTAATGTTATTACTTCCATACACGGTGTCCCATCTGGAGTAAGTGATTGGGGTGGTAGAACTATCCTCACTATCAATATTGGTGATTGCGGTGGTTACTGTTATAGTCCCTGTGTCCCCGTTTGCATCAGTTGTGGAATCGTAAACCTTGTCTGCCGTGTGGTCTTGTCCGTTAGCATTTTTTCTGTACGAATTGTCCGTGTCAGATGCGTAAACTTTTACTCCATTGATGACAGACCCACTTGAATCTTTAACATTAAAGGACACCTCTTTTTGTATAATTGCTCCACCTAATTGCCTGTTGCCACCAACACCTTCCTTTGGCATACAACGAGTATTAGAACCTGCCGATGCGTTTATTACTGTGTAGAATTTTGCACCTGTACCATCATCATCCGTGCCTAAATCGTAATCTGAGCGTATGTTTCCTGAAGTGTCTAAGTCTCGCAACACCGATGAACTTGGGCCACCCGCTAATTGACCAATCGCAGCATTCGCCAAAGTGACCGAAAAAGTTGCGGGTAAGTTTCTGTGCGTAATTAAAAAACCATCCACTATCAAATTCTCCACCGAACCCGATATAGTATTCGCAGCATCATCTAACCGAATTTCTCTTCGCTCACTCGATGCCAATCCGCTTGGTCTGAATATCTTTGTGTTTTTAATATTTAGTGTGCTTGCACCATCAGTTGAATCAGCATTGAATCCTGCCAAACCAATCGGTTTTGCACTACTGATTGCCCCACCTTTTAAATTTAATGTTCCACTATTATTTTGGATCAGTCCCTTCTGATTTGCTCGCCATTCTCGTGAACCACCTGTGTCCTCACGCACACACATTAGACCTACTCCGCTAGAGTAAGCGCTATTTCCGTTCCCTGTCCGCTCGACTCCGTAGTTGTATGTTCCTGTGCTTGTTATTACAATTACTGGGGTAGTTGCATCAGTCCCCGTTGCACTATATACCAGCATTTCAACATCGGGGTCATGCGTCAGAGTGCCTCGGATTTCCAATCTATTTGAACCCAAATTGTAAATCGTAAAATTATCATTGAACGCAGTTGTGGTTATACCCGAAATTCCATTTAATCCACTAAGGTTTGCGTCAGTATCAGTCTGAATAATTGTTGCGCCACTTTTTGTCCAAGTCATTCTGCGTAATCCTTTGTGATTGATGAGACATTACCATCTCCATCGTATGCTATAGTTTTAAAAATTAAATTCATAGTCAACTTATATTATATACACATATTATGCATATGTTCTGGTAATTGTTTGAAGGTTGCCATTTACATCATATGTAAATGCTTTTGTTAAAGTTGAGCTATTAACTTCATCAGTAACAACTATTTGTGTTAAATTACCAGTTGTTCCATCGTAAGTCAATGCTTTTGTAAAAAGTTTGGTTGTTTTTCCGCTATTTTCCCAGATGTCTATACTAGATACATTGCCGCTATTATATGTTATTTCGTGATAATAATTTGAATATGCGGCTTTAAAATCAGAATCAATTTCAAAACTACCTATAGTCGAGCTTAATTCATTAATTTTTTCTTCACTATTTTGCGAGGAATTAAAAGGTGTTTTGATGGTATAACTCATAGCGCTGTATTATCTATACACTTATACTTGGTTATTGTATGAAATAATTTGAACCATTACTGTATAATGTGATAGATTCATACTGTTGAGTCAAAGTAAACGAATTCTCTCCATCAATAGTATAACTAGAAGGGGCATTAAGAGTAATATCTGCTGTGTTGCCAATTTTTTTGTGTTGAGTTATGTTATTTACTCCTGTTGGGTTTAATAGATCAACCGAAATGGCTCCACCTGCAGTAGTGTCATCATACATGAAGTGAGAAATTCCTGTCTCTTGAGTATAAGTTGTGGTGGTTACAGATTTCACAGAAACGGTTACTGAACCGCCTCCGCCGCCACTACTGCCGTTTACCGTGGCAACTTCTTCATTTCCAATGTACAATTTACCTTCTACTTCACGTAACAATATTTCTTTCTCACTATCGTTACTTGTGGTGAGTTTGATGGAATTAAAATTTTGGGTTCTGGCCATTAATTATTTTGATTCAGGTTTTTCGTGAGTATAACCTTTGTCTTTTAATTCAAGATGTTGTTTGTAGGTTTCTGCTTTTACGCTTTTTCCTGTTTTGGGATCATACATCATATGAGGTTTAAAATCTTTTTCTTCGTCTGCCGATTGGGCTTTTTTCCAAGCTTCTTTACTTGGGCGATCTTTACTACCTGGTTTTGCGGGTTTGTAGTTTTTACCCATGCGCTTTTTCTTTTTGCGAATGTTTTCCCAAAGACCTGTTTTTGCTTCTGTGGTTTCTTCTGTTTCTTCGATCTCTTCTTCAGCATCTTCTTCGCCCTTGGTCACATTTGTGACACTCTTTTTGCTCCACATTTTGCAGCTCCAATAACGAGCTTTTGTTTTTGGGCCTGGATTTGAGCAGTTGTGGCGCGCTCTAAAGTTTTTGCGGCGACCTGGATCATCGCGTTTGATTTCCATGTTTGGATCGCCAAAATTTACTTTAACAACATTTCCTTTTTCATTTTTAACATAAACAGAAAACTTTTTTGGGCCACCTGGAGTACGAAATGGTTTGTTTAGTTTTTTGCCTTTATTCTTTTCCGCGGCCCAGCTTTGTTCGTCGATGTATTCTTCGAAACCAAGTTCGTCGGTTTCAATAAAAATTGTGCTCCACATTTCGTTTGTGAAACTTGGATCTTCTTGCAGTTGATTGTTGTGAATGTATAGTTTTGCGGCAATAAGATCTTCTTCTGTAAATAACTTTGCTTCTTCGCGCACTCCATCATCAAAAATTACGCCTGCTTTTGCAATGTCTTGATCGGCTTTACGATATGCATCTTTTACATTCGATCCGCCAAGCATCTTTAAAAACATATTTACTCGAGCAATTGCCCATTGTCCGCGTGTTTTTCCTGGTCGTCCAAACTCGCTGAACATTTCTGATCCGCGGCGATATACTTTTTGTAATTGACTGAGCGTTACTTTTTTAGCGTGTTTTGCATTATGGGCAACTACTTTTTGTTTCAAAGCATTTAATACTCTATCTGAGAAGTTGTTGTTTTGATTATCCATAGATATTTATTACACGAAATTTCTATATTTTGCGCTAGACAGATTCATATAGTCGGACATATACATTTTACTAACAAGTCCTTTGAAGTCTGTTTTTCTTTTCCATCCAATTTCTTTTTCTGCCAAACTACAATCTCCACACAACTCATGAACTTCTGCTGGTCTATAAAATTTTGGATCAATCTCAATAATTAATTTACCGTCTTTTGTATAATATTTTTCTTGATCTCCTTTTCCATGGCATTCAAATTCAATTTTTGCAAATTTTAATGTTTCTTCTAAAAATTCTCTTACACTATGCATTTCTCCGCTACCCAAAACGTAGTTTTTTGGAGTATTTTGATTCATCATCAACCAAACCCCTTCCATGAAATCCTCTGCATCACTCCAATCTCTTTGAGCTTCAAGATTTCCAAGCTTTAAAACAGGGATTTGACTCGAAGACTCTAAAGAGAGTTTAAGTCTTGCAATGCCATTACTTATTTTTCTAGTAATAAAATCTAAGCCTCTGCGAGGTCCTTCATGATTAAATAACCAACCTTGGACAGCATATAAATTATAAGATTCTCTGTAGACACGAACAAGATGTCTTGCAGCACATTTAGCTGCACCATAAGGGCTTTGCGGGCGTAGTGGATGATCTTCATTTTGAGGGCTAGTAATCACATCTCCAAACTCTTCACTTGATCCTGCATTATAGAATCTACATTGAGGAGCAAATCTACGAATCGATTCAAGGATATGGAGAACTGCATTTGCGTCTGTATCCCATGTTTGAATAGGGTAGTTCCAGCTGCCCGCAACAAATGATTGTGCAGCAAAATTAATGAAGTAGTCGGGTTGCACATCAAGTATCACATCGCGCATACTATGGGCATCATTGAGGTCCATATCAATCAAATGAAATCGAGGCTCATTTTCTAGATGCAAAATATTTTCGTGGTTTTTAACACTTAACCGTCTAACAGAACCATAAACTTCATGGTTCGTATTCTTTAATAGATAATCAGCCATATGACTTCCATCTTGACCTGTTACTCCTGTGACTATAATTTTTTTCATTATTAGATAATAGAATTACACTGTGTTTTTTATATTTTTTAATCCTATTTTTTTAATCCAATAATCAAGATAACATTCTTGCGGCGTTGTGTTTTTAAATTGATCAAGTTTTTCGCGTAAAAACTGCTCATTAACTTGTTGCCAGTCATCAATAATTAAAATTGGCAAATGTTTATAAAAAGAAATGTTTATTGAATTTTCTACAACAGGAATCGATCCCATTAATAAAGTTTCCCAGAGTCTGTGGCAATCTACGCCTCTTCCATTTGGAGATAAAACATAATGGCTAGATTTTAAATCAATCAAGTATTCTTCAAATGGTTTGCGCGAGGCAGACAATACAAAATCTTGATTGACAAATGTTTGATGCACGGTATTGCGCGAATTAGGATTTGTGCTTGTGTCGAAATTGCAATACAAGAGATGTGTTTTTTGGAATCTTGAATTTTTAACGCGATCAATAACCTGTGTATCCCCGCATTTCCATCTTGCGTTCATTATTGAAAGAGGAATTGATTTGAGTTTTTGGTGAAATATGTTTACATTTTGAGCAAACCACTCTGTAAGTTTGTCTCTATAAACATACTGCCCTCTGGATGCGTTTATTGGATAAGCGCTATTATGAGTGATTAGTTTAAACGGGAATTTTATGTTAGGCTCTATGAGTTCAAAGAATTCATGTATTAAGTCTGTTTTCACAAAGGCAACTTGATTTTTGAATTCAATTTTATGAGCACCATCTTTTTGAAATTCGTCGTAAATTAGGTGGCAGCAATTGCGGAGACCCATACCTGTAAGATATGGGTGTGAGCTTTTAGTGAGATTCTCCACTAAGATATTTTGAGACTAAATCCATAGTCGCTTTTTCGTGAAAAGGTCTTGGCATGTGTGCGTCAATTTTGGCTTCCTGCAGTTCTTTGGTTTGATTCCAAGCTATTCTGTCAATTCTTCCTTTTGCTATCCCTGAAAAACTGTTTCCTCGATTAACTGTTTTTGGATTTAGAGGTCTCAATCGCTCAGTAATAATATCCTGATCTACATACCACCATTCATCGAAAGTTTCTGATTTTGATTGAGTGTATTTATCAAGTAAATCCTTAACTGATTTTTCGTGAATCACTTTTTTCCACAAATAATCTGGAGCAGATATATAGCACATTGGATAATGTTTATAGTCCGTCAAGTCTTCTCCATATACTGTCCAAGAGTTTTTATCGGGCTGCCAATAATTAGATAAAGGAATCATATCAACATCCCCAGTCATAATTAATCCTTCTGTGAAATTTGAACCAAATAATCTAGAAACTTGAAGCACTGTTTCATCTCTATATCCGGAAATAGAATTTAAATTAATTATTTTATTTTGTTTTGAACTTTCAATTGATTGGTTTCCTATATAAAAAGTTAGGGTGTTCCAGCCAAAATGATTCCATGCTGCTTGTGTATAAGGTAGGTACCCTAAATAATTTTCATGATCATTTGTTGACAAGACGACTGTTTTCATTTTAATTATGCACAAATAATATACAGGGTATTTTTTCAATTTTTTCGGAATCACAGAGCTTGAGGCATTCCTCGAAGTAAATCCAGTCGGCATTGAAGTTTGTATTCTCAAATCCCGCTCTAAATGCTATTTTTGTTTTTACCGCAACTGCGCCCATATCGATATATCCTTCATTAAGTTTTGATTTACACAATCCGTATGGATTTAACCTATCAAAAGATGTATTTCCAGAATGGTTGTGAACGCAATCCCAGAATATAAAATCTGGATTTTTTGCGATTGAATTATTTAGAAAGGATATCCACTCTGGCACATAATAATTATCGCAATTTGTAATTACTGTATATTCGGAATCAGAAATTGGATTATTTAAACCAAATCGTCTTAAGCTATGACCATAGTCATTAAATCTTTTTGATGATTTAGAGAAAACAATTCTTTGATCTTTTAAGTAACCATTACTTTCTAGGTCTGATTTTGTTGAATCATATAATTCACCTCCACCATCATGAATGATATGTAACCTCCAGTTATCTGCAGATTGAGAAAGAATACTGTCAATAAAACATTTTAATTTATGTCCGTGATCGTATGTAACTGCGATAATTTCAATTATTTTATTATTATCAATTAATTTATTAAATGGAGCAACAAATAATTCTTTGCCTGGAGGTCCTCCCCATTTTTCAATAAAATACTTTAACAACTTCGGGAATTCTTTAACGAGATTTGGATCTCCACCGTTTTCTGAAATAGATGCGGAATTTATGAATTCTGAAGGATTCAAAAAACTGCTTTCTATGATTTTTTTGTTTGATAATTTAAGTCTATAAATAAAATCTAGATCTTCAAAATACGCAGGGTAAAAAGCTTCATCAAATCGAAATTGTGAAAAACATTTTTTTGTTAAAGCGAAACAAGACATATCGTAGTCTTTGTTGCACCGAATTAAGTCAAAAACATGGCCATCAATAAAAGACTCTAATTCTTCTTCGTTTAAATCAATAACAATATCGTCATTTAAAATCAGTGCATATTCATGACTTTCAAATATTTTGTCGCATAAATAGTTCCATGATTTTGCTACTCCATAATTTTCTCCAGGATTAAAGTAATTAAATTTTATATTTCTTTGTGAAATATTTTGGTTGCCATTATCAATAACGAAAATTTCAACATTGGAGAAATTTTTGAAATATTTTTCTAGTGCTACATTAAGTAGATCAGATCTATTGATTGTTGGTATTCCTATTGCGAATTTTTTATTCATTTATATCCTGCTGCGACATATTTTTTAGTCGAGGAATTTATCTAGAACTTGTTTATTCTGCCAATGCGGACAACCGTCATATTTCATACTAACAATTTTATGCCCATCTTCAAGTTCAAGTTCATGTTTATTTTCTGGAAAAGCTGTTTTTTTGATATTACCATTGGCATCTTTAAGTGCCCAATATTCTCGCGGTTTACGAAATGGACAAATGAATGCTTTTATTGGTTCGCCATTGTCATCTAAGACTGGCTCACCTCGAGACATTTTGTATCCATCTTTGCCGCAGGCAAGTGGTCCGCCAAATGTACCATCTCGTGGATATTCTTGTGTTGCTGCGAGATTGCTTTTTGCTGTTTCTTCATCAAAATTATCAAGATACGTTTGAAACTGTGTGAGCTGATACTCAAAACCTTCAAGCTCTTCAGTGGTAATCTTATCCATTTTCATTCTACCCTTGCCTGTGTTACCAAGAAGATCTGTTTCTAGATCAAAACGCAAAAACAAAAATTCACTTTGCGGCTCAGTTTCAGGCATCAGATGTTTTACCGCAAGACAGTATATTAAATTTTGTAAATTATCTGTTATTTCTTTTCCTTTGAATACAGATTTGCTACTTTTGAAATCTCGAATGATTACTGAATTGTCTTTGTATACAAATAGTTTGTCGATGTATCCGCGCACTGCATATTTTATTCCTTCTTCGGGTCGATCAATTTCAAGATCAAAAAAGCGTTCCGATTCGGCGAGTAAAGGTTTTTCATTTTCATCACCAAAGAAATCGCATCTCAATCCATTCACAATCATTTCGTCGATGAGTTCAAGATTCTCGGGATCATTTACAGTAAGCTCTTCTGCTTCTTTCTTGACTTGCGCGGCAACAACTTCTGACTTCCAGATTGTACCCTCTTTTACAATCTGATCAAACTCGTCGCGATGATGATCTCCAAGTAATTCAAATATGTTGTGGCAGATTGTTCCTCTACTTGATCCATCATTTCCTGCGTCAGGTAATTTTAATTTATAATTGCACCAATAAGTCCAACTACATGTTTGCGCGGTTTTTATTCTACTCGCGGATAATTTTGTTAATTCACTCATTGATTATTATTTTTTTATTTTTTAATAGTGTTTTTGGTAATGCTTTGTATATTTCATTTATCTTTCCAAGAATCATTGTTTGTTGTTTTTTGACATCAATTGATTCTAGTTTGTTTTTCCATTCTTTAAAGTCATCAGCGTTCATGTCGCCGAAATCTTTTTGTGTGGGCAAACATATTTTGATCTTTTCGGGATTATAATAGTTTAATAATTTTAAATAGTTTTTTATGCTTGCTTCTAATCCTCTATTGCGAGAAGATGTTTTGTCGTTATTCAATCCAATAACAAGATTATCTACATTCAAAGATAGTGTTGCGCAAATTAGTTTGGTTGATATATCAAGTCCAAATGTAACAAGCACATTTTTAAAACCTTGTTCATTTAAATTGAGTAGGTCGCCGATACTTTCTACGAATATAATTGTGCGAGTATCATTGATTGCCTCGACTGTCTGTGCGTTCGCGTAAAGAGGGTAAATCCAGCTTTTCTTTCGTCCTACATGCTTCCACTTGGGTCGACCATCCAGACTGCTCATGTCGCGCCCAGAGAAGCCGTGAATTTGGTTATGTTCGTTATATATAGGAAAGATAAATCTATTGTTAAGCTTTCCTGTTGTAGCGTAGCCACCTTTAAGTGATTTTAGTGTTTCTGTTGAGACACCTTTGTCATTATAAAATTTATAATGAGGTAGCAGTCTATCCAAACAATCTTCTGGGTATATTTCTTCCATTTCTAATTTTTCTGAAAATGTTAATTTGTTATAATTTGAGCCAAGATCATCTTCTTCGATAAATTCTTTGACTTGATTTTTGTCGTTTGTTCCAAGAGTGATTTCAACCAATCGTTTGAATGGAGAGAATGTGCTGTTTTGTACATGATCTTTCCACACTCCCGTATTCTTGTAAATTTGTATGGCTGTTTTGTTGTCGCCATTTCGAAACAATGCGTTTGTTTGCCAATATGCTCCACGATCTGCCAGTTTGTATCCAAGGCGAACAAGTGAGTCTTTTATTTTTTCAGGTGTCATGATTACAGATTCGGGACATCGTCTCTCATATCTTCTAATATTCCAACACCTTCTGAGTCCATGTGTTCAACCATGTCTACTAGATCTCCTCTTTCTTGAATGCTGAAATTTTCCATATGAAGATTAAGATAGTTTTTTCTCTTGCTTCCATCTGGCATTTCTACGGGCTGCAGAGCTCTATGAACATCTCTACCGAGCCAGCGATATTTCAAACAAATCAATTTGTGAGTTCCAAAGCCTTCTGGTTCTTCTTGTATTTCGTCCATGGTTTTTTGTCGAAGTAAAAATAAATGAGAACAAAATTGTGTGATTTGGTCAGAAAGAGAAACAATACTTTCATCGTCCACTACATTATCTGAGTTTCTGTTGTTTGTTATACCAAGACGATTACTTTGAACACTTGTAAGCATTGCTACAGTCGGCGCGCCATTAAAACAAAGTTCTTTTTGAATCAATTGTTTGAACTTGTCAACCATTCGACCAACCGTTTCCCAACTGCTTGCACCATTTTGTCGTTCGTATGTTGTTTTGATATAGTCGAAACTAAAGATCATAGGATTGCCGCGACCAACTTCCGAATAATAAAATCTTCGAATGATATTCAACATACTATCAATACTATGACCTGCAACATTATAATAGTAAAATTTAAATTCTTTTACTCGATTCCAAGTGTCACGCACTTTTTGCACAATTTCTTCTCCTGCTTGACGCCAGCGACCTGTTTCAAGAAGATGCATTGGTACTCCTGACAGCGCAGAACATTGACGAACAATCAATTCTTCTTTACTCATTTCTCCATTATCAAAGTGAAGAATTGGTACATTATTATTTATTGATGATACTTTTGTACAAAAGTCCATACAAAATTGTGTTTTACCAACACCTGCACGAGCCACAACAACTGTTATGTTTCCTGGACGCAGCAACGAGCCATACAATTCATTTACTCGTTCGTGCGGGCCCATTAGTCCAAATTGATCAATTGGATTGTTTCCGCGCTCTTCAATAAACTCTTCCATGTCATCAAATAAATTCTCGGGCTTGTTTGAGCCGATCTCATATAAATTTACTTTGTCATTGTATATTTTATCTGCTTCACTAACAATATCATCAAATGTAGCGCTTGATGAAAGTGTTTTCATGTTCTTTGCTACCTCAATTGATGAATCATGTATTTCGCGGCGAACAGTTATCTTCTTTAATTCTTGCGCTGCTTTGACTACGCCATCTTTCGA
>Ga0181597_10004950_pt1 | contig 12976 bp, 9 predicted proteins | sample 041ome_5_FD_148647 | JGI IMG/M metagenome (GOLD analysis project Ga0181597, IMG submission 148647) | Coastal salt marsh microbial communities from the Groves Creek Marsh, Skidaway Island, Georgia - 041403US metaG (spades assembly) | ecosystem: Environmental > Aquatic > Marine > Intertidal zone >... | reverse complement strand
GGTCGACGCGCGTCCTGGACGTTTCGCGGTTGGCGCGCATTGAGACGCGCGCGAACGCCATGAGCGTTCGCGTTTATCGTCTTTATCGTCAAAGGGTTCCGAGGGTTCCGCGGTGCGAAAAAGCGCGCGGGGTGTGCTCGCGAGATGGTTTGTTCGTATTAAGGTGGTGTACAGTATGTGTCATGTGTACGTATAAAGATATAGGTAGTGTTCTCAATAGTCGATTCGAGGCGACACGTGCACGAATCACATGAGCGAATCGCTCGATGCGTTCGATTCGAGCGATTCGAGCGATACATCGGATCGATTCGATTCGATTCGATTCGTTCGATTCGATCGATCGATCGATCGATCGAACGAACGCATCGAACGAATCAGGGTGGTTTCCCACGCGCCACCGATGTCGACGGCGCGCTTTTCCACCGTCGACGCGCGCGGTCGCCGGCGTCACTCGACGCGGCGATGCGCGTCGCCCGTCTCGACGCCGTCGTTCGGCAGCGCGATGCGTCGAGCGCTCGACGCGCGCGATCGAGGCGCGCGCGGGCGACGGCGTCGACGCGGCGTCGAGCGACGGCGCGGCGACGCGACGACGACGACGACGACGACGCGACGGCGGCGACGACGCTGTTGGACGAACTCGCGCGCGCGCGGGACGCGGGCGACGGCGCGTTCGTCGATCTGGTGCGCGCGCGACGGGAGGGACTCACGGTGACGTTCTTCGACGTCGCGGAGGCGCGCGTGCGCGCGTTGGAGCGGGGGGGGAGAGCGGCCGAGGCGCGGGCGCTGGACGAGACGTGCGCGGCGGCGGCGGCGCGCGCCGAGTGCACGATGGATGAGATCATCGCGAACGCCGCGATCGCGCTTCCGGGAGCGATGCTGGATGAAACGACGACAGAGACTGGGCTGACGATGGCGCAGGGCGAGGAATTGCGACGACGGTGGGGGGCGATGGCGAGCGCGCTCGCGACGACGGGGGAGTCGAACGCGGCGAAGCAGTCGGCGTTAAACGAGACGTCTCGAAGGAATGCGATCACGGAAATCGCGGGACGGGCGAAGATCGGGGCGAAAGAGTTCGAGAGTTTGAAATCTGTAGCGCCGGAGCGGAGGATAGCGGAGGTGTTGCTGACGATACCGCGAGGCGCGGAGCGCGCGGCGGCGGTGGAGGACGCGTTGACGCCGCCGGCGGACGGAGAGGATCTGGGGGGGGATGAAGAAAACGAAGACGTGTTCACGACGGCGCCCAGGTTGTTGAACGTGTTGGAAGGAATGGCTCGCGAGCGTCGAACGGATGGTGAAGACGATTCTGAATTGTGCGAGCTCATAGAAATCGTCGAGCGCAAGTGCGACGTTTAGCTACAACAAATAGGAGTGCAACGAGAGTGTAATTCTTGTATTCAATACGGAAGCGCTATTGGTACATGACATCGCGATATGTGCGTGAAATAGCGTGCGTGAATGTGCTACGACGTCATAAGATTGTCTAAACTTGCTCAACCGAGAAGTCTTCCCCGGCCGAGTCTTCCGCCGCTCGTTCGCCGACGCGTTCGGCCACTGCGGCGGCGGCGACCACGCCGGCTGTTTGAAGAGCCTTGAGCGTGCGTCGTCGCCGATGGGCGGATTGAACCACCACTAAGCCACGTTTTGCATGTGTGAAGACGTCGAAGAGGTTGCCAGTGCCTTGCTGGGCGATCAAAACGCCCAAGAGGACGGGTAGCGCGAAACCAATCGTCTTCTTCATGCGTGTGCGGAAACCTCTCATTTCCTTACTCAAGTCGTCTGGGCGTCTAAGACTCACGCCACCAGCGTCTTGCGTCGCTTCTTCTTGATTACGCGTGTCTTGGAAGTCACGGAATCCCGAGCACAGGTTTTTCACCACGCCCCACATTCCATGTCTCACCGCCATGCGCGCCACGTCTTGCTGCACTTTTTGTTCCTCAAAGTGCAGCAACACGCACTCAGCCGCGAACGTGCCGGGGACTTTCCCCGGAATCGTGCGCATGCGCCAAGCGCTAAAGTACGGATCGACCCGAATCACTTTCGGATTCTCTGGTTGACTCGGGTGATGCAAGCCCTTCGTGATGGTGAAGTAACACTCGCCATCCTTCCACGTACGTCGACTAAAGACGTAATCGCGATTGCTAATGACTGGAAGCTGACGCTCCCAGAATAAGACCTCCGCGCCCGTTCGCGGATCCTTGTCGATGCAATGTTGCTTCAGAAGCAACCCGTCCCATTTTTCACGAGTCACGTCAGAGTTGTAAAAGTCACAAATCTCCTCCGCCGTGGCGTTCTCGAACAAGCTTACCGAGAGATATTCCGTGCCACCGTACGGCAGAATGTGTCTCCAAGCCTTGTAGTGACAATTATTCGTTTCCTCAGTACGATCCATCATCAGCTGCCACTCGCCCGTGTCTTCGCGAGGCACGCCCGCCGGAAGGCACCCTATGCGCGCTTTGAATCGCTCGTAATCGATCCTTTGCACCACGTCCGTAACTCCGCTCGCGAAAGTCGTCGGCTCGTGTCCGACATCGGAGTACTTATCTTGGTGACACCGCTTAGACGAGTGCTCCTTATTCCTCGATTGTCTTCGACCTCTCCTCGCGTCCAGGGCCACGGCGAGACCGGTGACTTCCACGATTCTCCTCACCACCACGTTCCGGTGCGCCAACCAAATCACTATCGATCGCGTCGTCACCACCGAACTCACCGCCATCCACGTCCACCGCGCCCCCGGCCACGAACTCGTCAGCATCTGCATTCGAAACCCTCGCGCGAGCGCCCCGAATCGAGGGTGCCACAGCACGTAAAACGCCGCCACGAGGCTCGCGAACACCATCGGCCACACCTCCCCCAGCGCCTTGAGCGATTCCCCAACGTGTTCCTTACTCGGAAACGGCATTCCCGCCGCCAATTCAAACATCGCGCTCAGATCATTCGCCCCTCGTCCGCGTTCCTCGCGCGCCGCGGGCGTCGCCGTCGCCGCCCCGCTCGGGGCGAAGCCGAAGCCGAACCCGTTCGACATCGTCGTCCCGCGTCTTTTCGCCCTCACCCGCGTCCAAAATTCGCACTATTTCCGCCCTTCGTTTCCCGCGTCTCCCGCGCGTCGCCCGTCGTCGCGTCGGCGACAGTCCGCGTCAATCGAATCCGTCCCGTTCGCGACGCGGGGGTGATTGTCCTTCACGATTCGCGTCCGCGCGCGTCGCTTCTCCGCGATTCGCGTCTCCGCGTCCGCGCGCCGCGTCCGCGTATTTACGCGCTCGCGCCTTCACCGCCGTCGACCGCGCGCACGTTCGCGCGTCGCGTCGTGCGGCGCGTCGCGTCCGCGTCGATCGACCGCGCTGACGCGATCCGACCGCGCTGACGCGGAATCGCTGACGCGATTCCGCGTCAGCGCGGTCGGTCGCTGTTTACGTATTCAGTGCGCGTCGAAGGCCATGAAACTCTATTTAAGATCGCGATCTCGCGTCGACGACGGCGCTTTTCCGCGGATTTGACGCGTGGCGAGATTTGAGATGTGAATATTTTTTTCAGGCCCCGCCGCGGCGTCCGCTACATGCTATGCGCTATCTAATCTACGGCGAGCGCGCGTCGTCGTCGCTCGCTTCGTCTTCGTCTTCGTCTTCGTCTTCGTCTTCGTCGCTCGCGTCGTCGCCGTGGACGCAGAAACGACAGGGTAAACCGCGCTCCAACGAACGGTCCGCGTGGGCCTCGTCGGCGTCGACGGCGGCGAGACGACATCGAACGTGGAAGTGGTGCGGCTCGCGCGCGTCGCACGCGAGGGTAACGAGGGCGACGGCGTCGCGGTCGGAGTGGGAGGCGTCGTCGAGAATGGATGTACCACTCTTGACGAGGGGAAGACCGCAGAAGCAGCACGGACGCTCGAATAAGCGCGGCGCGACGGTGCTCGCGAGGGTTCGGTAGCCGACGGCGAGCGCGCGGTGCAGACGATGGCTCTTGTGCGAAAACGCCTCGATGTCGTCGTCTTCGACGATGATGTGGCTCGAATCGAGGTGATTTTCGCACAAGTCTGCGAGGTGACACAGCACGGCGACGTACAGCTTGCGCGCGCCGGCGTGACTGCGCCAATCCTTGGACGCGTGAGCCGGTGCCTCCTCGAGCGCGGATTTCGCCTCTTTGAGGATATCGGCGGCGTATCGCTCTAACTCGGGCGCCGTCAACGGTCTCGCCGGTCGCTCGCGCCATCCGCGAAGCATCATCGCGTGCTCGAACAGTCGCTTGACGAAGCGCACGGTGTCCTCCACCGTTCGCTCGTCGCCATCCTCGGCGTGGTACGCGCTTCGCGCCAGCGCGACGAAACGCGATCCCAGCGCCACGGCTTCGTACATGTTCCCCTCCCGAGCCTGCGTGCTCTTCATCACCCTGAGCGCGTCGATCTGTTGCTCGACCGCCGCCGCGCCGTCCGCCGACGCCTTCGCCAATCGCAGCGCCAGTCCCGCGTGTTCGAGCGCCGCCTCCGAGCAATCCTCGCGAAACCACGCGTAATACTCGCTCGCCACCAAGTGCATCCGCGCTCCCGCGCTCGCGTCCGTCCCCTCCAACGCGAAACCTAAATCCATCACCCGTCTCAACCGTAAATCGACGAGCTCTCGCGCGCCGCCTCGCTCGCGTTCGCCCTCGCCCCGTCGCCCCGCCCGCCGCGCCGCGCGCGCGCCCGCCCGCACGAGTTCGCCGTAGTAATAAAACTCCTCCTCCGCGTCTCTCTCGTCCCTCGCGCGCTCGCACATGCACAGGCAGTACGCCTCGTAGTCCTCGCTCGCGCGTCGCCTCGACCGCTTCAGGTAGTGCGCGAGGTAATCCGCCGCGCGTTCGAACCTCCCGTCGTGCGCGCGCGCGTCGTCGCGTCTCGAGCGCGTCGGCGACGTCGCGCGCGTCGCGTGCGCGTCGCGCCATCGCGCGAACGCGAGGCGTTCGCGCGCGATCGACCGCGGCATCGCGCGAGCGCCGCGATCCGCCGTCGGCATCACTTTCGCGCGCGCCATGGATTCGCGCGCGACGATCGTCGTCGTCAACGCTAAACGCGTGGACTTCGACCGCGCGCTCGACTGGACGCCGCTCACAAGACTGGGCGCCGTGCGTGGTTACGACGACTGCGACTGCGACGCCGCGACGATCGCGACGCGATGCGAAAAACACGGCGCGGTGGTGCTCGTGACGAAGGAGATTAAAGTGGACGTCGAGCGCTTGCCGAAGAGCGTGCGATTGATCGCGGAGGCGGGCACGGGGACGGATAACATCGACGCGACCACTACATGTCAAGTTGTAATTGCTATTAGCGTCTCTTCCTTCTCAAGAAGTGACCTCGAGGCCTTTCGCCTTCTTCTTCGCCCTTCACGCCCTCCTCCGCCGCTCGTTCTCTTTCTCCTTGAGCTCGGGATCCGCCCTCCGCGCCCTCTGCCGCTCCTTCTCCTTCTCCCTGAGCTCGGGATTCGCCGCCATCCGCGCCCTCCGCCGCTTCTTGTCCTTCTCCTTGAGCTCGGGATCCGCCCTCCGCGCCCTGTGCCGCTCCTTCTCCTTCTCCCTGAGCTCGGGATTCGCCGCCATCCGCGCCCTCCGCCGCTTGTTCTCCTTCTCCTTGAGCGCGGGATCCGCCCTCCGCGCCCTGTGCCGCTCCTTCTCCTTCTCCCTGAGCTCGGGATTCGCCGCCATCCGCGCCCTCCGCCGCTTGTTCTCCTTCTCCTTGAGCGCGGGATCCGCCCTCCGCGCCCTCTGCCGCTCCTTCTCCTCCTCCTTGAGCTCGGGATTCGCCGCCCTCCGCGCCCTCCGCCGCTTGTTCTCCTTCTCCTTGAGCTCGGGATCCGCCCTCCACGCCCTCCGCCGCTTCTTGTCCTTCTCCTTGCGCTCGGGATCCGCCCTCCACGCCCTCCGCCGCTCGTTCGCCTTCTCCCTGGACGCCGCCATCCGCGCCCTCTTCCGCGCGGCCGCCGTGCGCGTCCTGTCTTCCTCCATACGGGCCGCCAATGCCTTGAGCGACGCCTCGACTTTTCGCCAGTCGTCAATCTCTCCCTCCAAAGGTGGCACCCGCGCTTCCTCCAACGCCGCCGCCGCCGCCTCGACCTCTCGCCGAGGTCGCGTCTTCTGGCGCGTCGCGGGACGCGCCGCCCACCCCTCACGCGCGCTCTCGGCTGCGGCCTTGTTCACCAACGCTTTCAAGGCGCGCTCATTTCTCGCGATGTTCGCGAGACGCTCACGCTCAAACTCCGTAATCGTCTCGCCATCGTTCGCGTCCTGGTACACATTCTGTGCTCAGAGAAGATCGCGTCGACGCGTCAGTCGCCGAACGATCCCGCCGCGCCGCGCGCGAACATCCACGCCGTCACGTTCGTTCGCGAGCCGTCGCCCTCGCCGCGCGAACGCGCGCGCGCGAACGCTCGCGTCGAGGGCGCGCGCCGCCCCATCGCGCGCGCGCGCGCGTCTGACGCGCCCCCCCCCCCGCGCGCGCGCCCCTCGCGCCCCTCGCGCGCGCTCTGGCATGAATACGAACCATATTTTTCTGGTTTCGATCGCGCCCTTAGGCAAGCTGTTCGCACGTCGCCCTCGCGGTGTCGGCGTGCGCACGAGTGACGCAGAACACGCGCCAACGCGTTTTCCCGCGCGACGCATTTTCGAGGTGCCAACTTTTTAAACCCTAAAAATCGGGTGGCGTCGCGAGAAGTCTTTACAGCGCGCGCGCGTCGCGTGAGTCGACGCGCGCGGACGTGCAAGGATTCTCGTGAAGCCGCGCGACGGCAGAGCGACGCGCGCGACGGCGATCGGGGGCGACGGCGAGCCATGGTGGCGACGAATCGCGCGCAGAGATCGGCGACGACGGCGTCGCGAGGCGCGCGCGCGCGCGCGACGGCGAGGCGCGCGCGCGACGACGAGGGCGACACCGCGCGCGCGGACGACGACCGCGACCGGGGCGCGCGCGCGCGAGGGCTCGAATGGACGTCGAATGCAGATGAGACGCCGAGGGCACCGCTCGGGACCGCGCTGGCCGGCGTGAACGCGACGTCGACCGCGCGCGAGGACGACCACGACGACGTGCTCGATGCCTCGGCCGATCGCGACGTCGAGGCGCGGCGCGAGATCGACGAGGTGGACGCGCCGCCCGCGGGACGCGCGCGCAATTCGCAGACGGGACGTTTCGGACCGCCGATCAAAGCGCCGCCGCTCTTCGCCGAGGACATCGGTCGATTGGGGAAGGACGATCGGAGACGCGTTCTCGCGCGATGGTCGGGGCGGCTTCGAGGCTTGAAGAAGCGCGCGCTCGAGCTGAGCGCGCAATTTCCAACCTCCAACGTCTGCGTGTACTTCACCAAACCGTTCCCGGGGGAGACTCGAGAGGGGATGTGGTGCGTGCGGACGCGCGTCGTCGTCGTCGGAGGCGGCGGCGTCGCGCTCGTTTTGGAGCGCGCGACTGACTTTCCTCTGTTTCGCGCACAGGGCAGAAGAAGAGCTTCTCCTGGCTGGACCTTTTCGCCGACGCGAGTTGGAGACGCTCGACGAGGGAAGACTGAGCGGCGCCCAGGTCATTCGCCGCGCGCTCGGCAACGCGGTGGGTCTCAGGCTGTTCGATGACGATCGGCGTCGCGACGCTCTGCCAGATGGAGACGATTCCTCGCGCGAACGCGCGGTCACCGAGCGCTCCGTCATCGACGCGGGCGCTCTCGACGAGCTGTTCGTCGCCATCCAGGAGCACGTCAGTGCGCACTCGCGAGGTGCGGTCGCGAGCGCGTTCGCGCAGTCACAGATTGCTCGATACGTCGCACCCGTGCGCGGAGGTGAGATAGACAGAGCCTCCGCGGCGCACGAGAACGCGCGGCGCCGCGAGCGAGACGCCGCCGTCGCCGACGCGCTGGATGACGCTCGACGTCGCTTCGTGCCGAACTCGAGCGCGTGATCGAGGAGGTGGTGGGTAGAGGTAAGATTGCGATTCAAAATCAGATTCTACGCGTGCTCGTTTCGTGTGCGTTTCCGTGTGCGTCGCACGGTGCTCGTCGGGACCTCGGCAGGCTCGTCTGTGGGCTCCTCATCGTCCTCATCGTCCTCATCGTCCTCATCGTCCTCATCGTCCTCATCGTCCTCATCGTCCTCATCGTCCTCATCGTCCTCATCGTCCTCATCGTCAGAGTCTTCATCGAGGTCGGAGAATTCGTCGTCATTCACGTCGTACGTCGAATTCGCGGCGAGATCAACGCCTGTTTCGACGGCGGCGATGACGGCGCGATCCGGAACGCCCTGGTTGCCGAACGCGTCGCCGAGAAAGATGAGGTAGCACCCAAAGTTGAGACCGAGCATCGGTTCATCTGTCGTTGCGCGATGTGCGCCGCGTCCTACGGTACGCTGATCAGCGTCGTACATGCGCCTTCGCGTGCCATCGACAGTCAAATCCTGACAGGACCATTGCCTGTCTTCTCGCATCCTGGTTTTCGCATCTTCAATTCTTTTGCGCGCATTGTTGAGCCATTCATCACCTCGGCGTTGATTCTTCGTGAAGTACTCGAGCGTGTGAATTTCGCGACTCTTCACGTCTGTCAGCAATGGGAACTCTTCGCGAATGAGCTGGATGGCCGCAATCCCATTCTCGGCGAGTCGCGGGAGGTTGTGTTCTCTTTCCGCGTGACTCCATTTCGATCCAATGAAAACGTTCGTAGGTCCGTGAATTTCCATATTCGTGCGCTGAATGTAGTGAAGGAGCACCTTAGCCAATTGACTTTCGGAAGACCCGATGCGTAAAACGTCCTCGCCCAAGAGCTTCATCTCCGGCGCGATGGCCATGTGCATGTTCGTCGACAGAATCAAAACTTCGCCCGGATGCGTCGGATGTTCCACTGCGACGCCCCAGTGACCTACGGTTGCGTTCCGCCCAGATTCAGACCAGACTATCTTGCCTTCGACGGCTTTCGTGACGTTTCCGCTCGCGTCGCGCCGGATCAACAGGTCGCCGTGAATATCCGGGCACTGGTGTCGGTGACACTCGCGACGCAAGTGCTCGACCACCGCGCTTTCACCACAGATGCGCACGATTTGTTCCATGGTAACCTCGCACCCGGATTTCTCCAGAGTTGAACGCAATTTGATCGGCACGTCCGAGTACGTGGTCTTCGGACGCTCTCGCACGTGCTCGCGGCTAACTCCAAGACGCTCGAGATCGGACGCGACGGACATCACTTCCGAACACGACGAGCGGTTTTGCCAGACCAAACCGACTATTGCCACATGATCGTACGTGAACGGCTGCATGATGAATACGCTAAAACGCGCATTCGGCCTTTCCCCTTCTTCCGCTAACGCGCCCCACCGGACGTACCCTGGGAAGACCTTGGCGATCTCCGCTTTGGTCAACGTCTCTTGGACTCGAAAAATCCGAGACGCAAGACTGACAAAGAGCTCACTGACGACGCAGTCAGCGCCGAATGGTCTCAAGAAGGGAAACACATTCGTGCTGAACTGCTCGTAACCTGCAGGATCGACGAGGAGGGTCCAGGTGCCCCAACAGAGGCACCCGCCCGTCCGCGCGTAAAGGTCCGGGTGCACGTTGTCGATGTCGGATCGTTGAAACATTTCAGCAACACCAGCGTCGAGTTGCTTCTTGATCTCCGGCCACGTCTTCGCTCGCGCCGTCGCGACCATTTTTGTCTTGAAACACTCATCTATCTCGTCGGCAGTACGACGCTCCTCAAAAAAGACGCCGGCTTTTTCGCGCCACTTGCGAACCATTGAGTTGATCGTCTTTCGTTTGTCGACCCGTGGCATTTCTAACCAAACGCTGTCCACCATTTGTGCTTTGAACTCGTCCCATGTTTCCGCGCGCGCCTTTTCCTCCGCTACGTGCACTCGCCGGTTAGCAACGGCAGAGGTAAAGTAGTCTCTGGCCTGCTCGATCTGAGGCGTGTCCATCGCATCAGGCATCATCGCGCGCAACTCATCGCGCGAGGGCGGCCGACCCCGCCACTGCGCCGGCCGTGAGCGTCGAGCCCACGTACGTCTCGTCTCCATTGTCCAACTCTATTCGATGCCTGCCGCGCGATGGAAGTGTTTACGTCAGTCGCTCGTCGCAGTCGCCCGCGCTGTGGTCTCGGCGCTCGTTCCTCCCCGTCCGGAACTGGGCCTCGCGCCCGAGCACTTCCGCCGACGACCGTTGAGCTCGGGTGCGCCACCCACGGCGTGAGTTTGCTCGGAATATTAAACGCGCGAGGCCGCGCGCGTCGAGCGCGCCGCTCGCGCGGCGCGCGCGCCGAAAGCGAACGCCAATCTCACGGGAGTTTTCCGAGACATCCATCGCGCGGCGCGTTCATCGGCGACCCCGCGACGCGACGCGACGTTCGCGCGCGCGCGATTCACGAACGAAGCGAACGAACCTTTTTTCGAGCGCGCGGTCGATCGTCGCGCGCGATCGTCGCGCGTCGGCGAGTGTCCGCGCGTCGGCGCGCGACGACCGCCGACGCGCGCGCGACGGCTCGTCTTCCAAGAAACGACACCTGGGACTGACGCGACGAGTCCTGACTCGCCACGGAAAATGTTTCGCGACACATCGACGCGGTTACCGCCGCGCGCGCGACGCGGGGACGCGCGATTTCCGCTCTGCGAGCGCCGCTCGAACCTTTTCTGCAACTCTACCAAGGAGATTACGAAAAATAACCGACGTCGCCGCCACGAGCGGACGTCTTCGTCGAAGAATCAAGGAAATGTTCGCGTTCGCGCCCGAATCGCGTACATGTTCGGGATGCGCGTCGCGCGCGACGGGCGTGCGCGACGCGTGGCGACGAATCGCACCGTTCGAATCGCCGCCACGTGTCTGGACGACGCTCGACCGTCGTCGCGCGCGGTGTCGCGTCCAAAGCTCGACGAATTCGTGATTCGCGTCGATAGCCGCACCGCTCGCGGGGACGCTTCGCCGAGCGTTTCATCGCGCGAGACGCGCGCGCGCATATCGCGCGAGACGTCACGAGATGCCCGCGTTCTCGACGCCGAAACGGGACCGCGGGATCGCGGTGCCGCGCGCCGAACCTCGCGCGCGGCGACGCGCCCGACGACGGTGCTCGGCCGCGCCGAATCGGGGCGGCGACGGGCCACGCCTTCGTACGCCGGCGGTCTCGCGGCGCGGCCGCGGTCGACGCGGGGCGCGGCCGCGGTCGAAGTGCGTCGTTCCAGACGCGAACGCGACGGCGCACGAGCGATTCGCGCCGAGCTCGACGGCCGCCGGGACGCCGCTCGGCGGAAAAGTGGTGCTCGAGGCGACGCCGCGCTCGCCTGGGGCGCTCGGCGGCGAGGGCGAACGCTCGCGGGCGAATGGCGCCATCTTCGGGCGCGGGAGGCGGGCACGACAGCACGAAGAAGTCGAAGAAGTGAGGAGACTCTTTGCTCGTATTCAAAAAATGCGTAGGGTCGCGTTCGTTCGGCGTGGTGAAAGTCATCGGCGGGACCTCTTGCTCTTCGGCGCTGACGTCTTCTTCTTCTTCGACGCTGGCGTCTTCTTCGTCGACGTCTCAGGCGCCCGTTTCTTTGTTCCCGTACTGAAGGTGGTCGGATGCGTCCGCAAACCACTTTCTTCGTGGCGCGGTATCACCTGACCGGGCTCCACCGTGCCGCCCGGCGGCGGGAAACGTAGGTAGACGTGGAGTCGGCGACACGGAACGCAACCAAGTCCGGGAGTTCCCGCGTGGTTCACGTCGCCCGCGAAGACGACCACATCGCCCGGTTGAAGTATGGCGACGCACAGTCGGTCGTTTTCGTCGCGCGGTCGGAGCGGCAACAGTGACAGCGGGATGGCCCCGTCGAGGGGCGTGATGACAGAGAAGCCGTGCTCTTGCGCGCCGTAGTCGCTGTGGAACGCCTGACGAGGCATCGTCTTCGCAGCGTTCCACAGGACGGTGACCTCGTCTGCCGCGACGGCGTCACGCGAGATGACACCGCGTTCAATCAAGCGCGCCTTAACGAACGACGCGAGTTGCTCGCCGCTTCCACTCAAGCGTGCCTGCATGCGCTCTTTCCGACCCTCCGCCGGCTTCGCGCGTCCACCTTCAACCGTCTGGAACACGGGGCGTCCGTCTTCGCTTCCTGCCACCTCATCGCCGTCCATGAGAAGTGTTCTCACGATTCCCCAGAGGTCTTCGACCTCGAAGCAGCGCCGAAAGATTCGGACGTGGCCGAATGTCGCGTCGTCGTGGCCGATCGTCGTCACAAACCCGTCTCGCGTCAGCGTCGTCCCGTACGCGCCGCGTTCGGTGCCCTCCTGCGTAAACAGTTTCATCTTTGTACGCAGCGCCTTGCACCTTCGCTGTCCCTCCTTCGTGAGCGTCCTTCGGTCGGCGCCCGCCCGTCGAGCCCCTCGAGTCCGCCATTTCGCGATGAACGTCGGCGCGATTTCCTCCAACTCGTTCACGAACGCCGCGGTCGCCGTGCGCAACACGTCCTCGAGTTCGTCGCCGTCCGCCGTCGAGTCCAACGTTCGGCGCGCGACTCGCCATATGACGTACTCTTCCTCTCGTCCGCACGGAAACGCCTGTTCCTCGTTCCCCGCGCCAAAGTCGAGCGGGGACGCGGCGCCGACGTGGATCCCGTCGTCGCGCGGGACCGACTCCATGATTTTCGAGAACTTCATGTTTGATCGCGCGACCGACCGACTGTGTCTCCCGGCGCGCCGGCGGGCGGTTTCCGAGAGAAGAGCAATCGTCGGCGTCTTCCATCGTCCCGTCGCCGACCGTCTTCCATCGACCGTTCACGACTCAACGCGGGCAAAAATGCCCGCGGCGGGCAAAAATGCCCGCGGCGGGCAAAAATGCCCGCGGCGGGCAAAAATGCCCGCGGCGGGCAAAAATGCCCGTAGTAGCGGGCAAAAACGCCCGATTTTTCTCGCGCCCGATTTCTTTTTCGGGCATTTCTTGGTGCCACCCGGCGCCTCTGCGCGTTGATACCCTGCTTACATGCGGCTTCGAAATGGCGTGATTTCGGTATTAAAAGAAAAAGACCATAC
>Ga0181597_10004942_pt1 | contig 13006 bp, 10 predicted proteins | sample 041ome_5_FD_148647 | JGI IMG/M metagenome (GOLD analysis project Ga0181597, IMG submission 148647) | Coastal salt marsh microbial communities from the Groves Creek Marsh, Skidaway Island, Georgia - 041403US metaG (spades assembly) | ecosystem: Environmental > Aquatic > Marine > Intertidal zone... | reverse complement strand
GCCTTTTAAGCCGAGGGTCATAGGTTCAAATCCTATACGCCCCACCAATTTAAAAGCTTGCTATTGTTATATTTGATCTATTTAGTGATTTATGAATGAAAGACACTAACACATACAATACTTTGAAATATAGCTTAATAGCCTTCCCTTTGGCATTCGCTGGAATACCTATATATCTTCATGCTCCAGACTACTATGTTACAAATATAGGCATTAAGATTGAGATAATAGGATTTGCGCTTCTACTATTGAGACTTGTTGATGCAATTTTAGATCCACTTATCGGTTCATTGAGTGATCAATTTTATAAATATAGAGATAAAATAATATACCTTGGGTCTTTTTTATTAATACTTGGATTTTGGATGATTTTTCATCCGTCAAATATAAATATTATTTTATGGTTTTCTTTGAGTGTATTTCTATGTACTTTGGGATTCAGCATAATTGCTATAAATATCCAGGCTTTTGGTGGATTATGGAATATTCCAGCTCCACAAGTTACAAAAATTATTATTACAAGAGAAGCAGTTGGTATATTTGGTTTACTTGTTGCTTCAATAGTACCATCTCTACTTTATTTAACTTATAAAGATAATAATTTCCATATCCTATCAATTATATTGATATTTATAATGATGATTTCTCTTATGGCCTTTTATAGCTGGTTTAAATCCTCAGAACTAAAATCTCCCATTAAGCTTAATAATAGAAGATCTATGAAAGTTATTTTTACAAATAAAAAAGTAAGATTATTTTTTACCTCATATTTTTTTAGCTGTTTTGCGTCAGCAATTCCGGCAACATTAATTATATTTTATGTCAGGGATTATCTGTTGGCAGAAAAATTTTTAGGGCTATTTTTATTGATCTATTTTGCTAGCGGGGCCTTATCTATGCCGATATGGAAAAATATAGCTACTAGATCTAATTGTGTATGTGCATGGTTATATAGTATGATTTTTGCTACTTTTTCATTCATTTGGGCTTTTTTTCTTGAGCCAAACGATATATTAGGGTTTTTTACCATTTGTTTATTTTCTGGGATGGCTGTTGGAGCAAATCTTGGTCTACCATCAGTGATAATTGCAGAATTTATTAGTTTAAATAAAAATGAGAATTATGCTGCAAGTTATTATTCTATAAGTAATTTTCTATCAAAATTTGCTTTAGCTATTGCTTCTGGTGTCGCTTTGCCCATACTTGGTTTCATGGGTTATGAAGCTGGAATAGCCAGAACAGACTATTTATTTCCGTTCACCTATGCTTTTTTACCGTGTGTTTTTCAGATAATCTCTATATTGCTACTTCGAAGAATTATTGCTTCAAATAATAGCTAGAATCAAGGTTATATCAGGTTTTAACAAAATGTAAATTGAATGAATATATTTTATATTAGTTAAAAGTGTATTATTATAAGCTATAAATATAATATTCTTGGAAAAAGAATTTAGTTTAATTTCATAGAGTGGAAAAGGAGAGGAGATGGCAGCTAAACCAAAAGATTTTTCTAGTTCGGTAGTTAATTATATACCAAAAATAAAACCACCAGAGGGACACTCAATTCATCACGTCTGTTGTCCGCATGATTGTCCAGACACATGTTCAATGTTAGTTACAAGGAATGATAAGACCGGAAAAGCTGTAAGTGTTCAGGGAGATCCATCGCATCCTATTACCAAAGGCTACCTATGTAACAAAGTTAATCATTATATTGATTTAGTTTATAACGAAAATAGAGTTATGTATCCTCATAAGAGAGTTGGGCCAAAAGGACCAAATGCAAAGTTTGAAAGAATATCATGGGATGAAGCCCTTGATGAAATTACACAAAATTTTAAAGAAACCATAGAAAAATATGGTAGTGAAGCTGTTCAACCATTTTCCTACTCTGGAACTCTAGGAATGCTAGGTTACTGGACAATGGATAATAGATTCTGGAATAAAATGGAGGCAGCAAGATTAGAGCAGTCCATCTGCATCTATGCAGCTATGTGGGCAGGATTATATACATATGGTTTAGCAAATGGACCTCATGTAGGTGAGGCGGCAAGAGATGGATGTGAGCTTATGATTTTATGGGGAGCAAACTTGGTTAGCACAGGGGTACATTCAATACCATTTATCAGGGAAGCTCAAGATAGAGGTATGAAACTGGTTGTGGTAGACCCAAGAAAAACAAGAACAACAATGATGTGTGATTGGCACATACAACCTAAACCAGGAACAGATGCATTTTTAGCTAACGCAATGATAAAAGTTATTGTAGATAACAATTTACATGATGTTGATTTTTTAAACGAACAGACACATGGTTGGGAGGAGTTTGTAGAGAAAATACTTCCAAAATATACTCTAGAGGAAGCTGAAAAAGTTACTGGTGTAAAAGCTAGCGAAATTGAAAAACTTGCTGTTGAATATGCAAAAACAAAAAAATCATATATCAGAGCTAATTATGGTTTAAATAGACATCAAAACTCAGGCCAAATGTGTAGAGCAGTTTTAATTCTCCCTTGTTTTAATGGATCCTGGAGAGAAGAGTGTGGTGGTGCTGCGTTTGGCCAACTAGAAGAAATGTGGTTGCGATTTGATTTAGGTAAATTACAAAGACCAGATTTAGGAAATAGAGCTGAAAAAAGAGTAGTAAATATGGTTCAGATTGGAAGAGCACTTGCTGATAATATTGGCGTTGACGGTGAGCAGCTTGACCCACCAATTAAGTCGTTATTTGTATACAACAGTGATATTGCTAATTGCACACCAAACAGTGGAAATGTTAGAAAAGGAATGTCTCGCGATGATTTATTTGTCGCAGTTCATGAAACATTTTGGACCGACTCATGCATGTATGCTGATATTGTGCTTCCGGCAGATACTGCTTTAGAAAGAATGGATTGTCATTGGGCTTATGGCTCATGGTTTTTGGGTGTTGCAAAACCAGTGATTGAGCCTTTGGGCGAGAGTATAAACAACACTGAGTTATTTAGAATGCTAGCGAAAAAAATGAATTATGTTGATTCAAATGATAATGCATTTACACAAACTGATGAAGAGATCATTAAAGATATTCTAATTGAGGCAAATAATGAGGATGGAGAGAGATTTAATTGCTTAACTGAAGGAATAAATTATGATGATTTAGTGAAAAATGGCTGGGCTAGGGCATCAACAAACTCTAAAAGAAGAGATTTTTTAAATAATGGTTGGGAAACTCCAAGTAAAAAAATTGAAATAAAGTGTGAAGCAATCACTGAAGCTTATCCTGATGTTAGTCCTTTTCCAGAGTATGTGCCTGAAATCCATGGACAAGAGGATCCTTTAAGATCTAAGTATCCAATACAAGTTTTAAGTAGTGCGTCACATTATTTTATTGGAGATTCTTTTCAATCAGTCCCAAGATTACAGGCAATGCAATCAAGGCCTACAGTCGAACTTAGCATAAAAGATGCAAAACAGAGAGATATTAAAGATGGCGATTTAGTAAGACTTTATAATGATAATGGAGAGACATATTGTTATGCGGTAATAATTGATGGTTTATTAGATGGAGTTTGCGCTACACAAAAACAATTTAAAGGAAGTAATACGCCGGGCGGACTTAATGTTAATGTATTAAATTCAGAAATGTTGACAGATTTTGGAATGAGTCCAACTTTTTATTCAGTTTTAGTAGAAATTGAAAAAGCAAGTGATGAAATGATAGAAAACGCTGTTAAGCAAGGAGTAGTATAAATGTCATCAGTATCAAATTTTGTTTATCCAAAAAATGGTGTACCAAGTTCGAAAAGCAAGATTAATTCTGCACCAAATCCAGATGTTCAAAATAGTAGAGTTAAAATAAATGAGGCTGTTGTAAAATCAATGGATAATTTAACAAGTGACACATATAAGCTTGTCATAAAATGTCACGACGATGCATTGCCTTTTAATTCTCATGCTGGACAGTACGCAACCTTAAAGGTAGATGGTTTAGACAAGCCAAGAGCTTACTCGTTTGCAAAATCTCCTAAGAGTGAAAATAAAAATGAGTATACTTTTTTTATTAGACAGGTTCCTGGAGGAGAATTTTCAAATTGGCTTGATAAAAATAGAACAGGCGAAAAAATTATAATTTCAGCACCATTGGGTTACTTTAAATTAGATGATTCGAAGGATGATATGGTCTGCATTGCTGGAGGAAGTGGAATGAGTGCGGTAAATGCAATAGTTGAAGAAGCAATTCATCAAAAAGTAAAAAGAAATTGTTATTTTTTCTACGGAGCAAGAACTCAAAATGATTTGTATTTAGTTGATGAATTAACAAAAATATCAGAGAAATGGGATAAAGATTTTAAATTTGAATTTGTTCCAGTGTTAAGTGAAGAGCCTGAAGATTCAGATTGGGATGGGGCAAGAGGCTTCGTTACTGATTATTTTAAAAATAATTATTTAGAAAAGGGAATTGTTTCAGCTGATTCATGCAAAGCCTTTTTTTGTGGACCTCCACCAATGATAGATGCTGGTGCAAAAGTTCTTAAAGAAGCTGGAGTAGCTGAAAGCTCTATGTTTTTTGATAAATTTGAAGATGCTAGATCACCTGCACCAGTAATTGATAACTCTAAATGCGTATTATGCGATGAGTGTCTTTTAGTAAAGCCAACTGCTGGTTGTATAGTAGAAACTGCAAAACTAGGTAAATTAAAAGATAATGGTAAGTATGCTGATATTGAAAGGATAGATCCGGCCTATACATCTGGTCTGTACTATAATACTTTATACATTAACGAAGATGAATGTATAAGATGTTACGCGTGTGTGCATGCATGCCCAGCAAAAGCAATATCTCCTCAATATGATTTAGAACCAAAAACATTGAGAGAAACAGTAGAAACTTAATTATTAAAAATAGTATTTTTTGGGTAAAAATAAAAAAATAATAATAGTAAAATAAGAGGAGCGAACTCTATGAACGAAGCAAATACTGCGTGGATTCTTGTATCCACCGCATTAGTACTTTTAATGACATTACCTGGTTTAGCACTTTTTTATGCAGGTCTTGTTGGGTCAAAAAACACACTATCAACTTTAGCTCAATGTTTTGTTATAGCATGTATAGCATCAATAATATGGTTTGTATGTGGTTATTCTATAGCATTTACTGGTGATGGGCCGTTTTTTGGTAGTTTTGATAAGATATTTTTATCAGGGATAACAATAGATTCACTTTCTGGCGATATTCCGGAAACTTTATTTGTCATGTTTCAAATGACATTTGCAATAATTACTCCAGCACTAATTGTAGGTGCTTTCGTAGAAAGGATAAAATTTTCAGCTGTAATATTAATTACGGCAATTTGGTTGATACTAGTATACAGTCCTGTAACTCATTGGGTGTGGGGCGGCGGTTGGCTTGCACAGATGGGTGTTATGGATTTTGCCGGTGGACTAGTAGTTCATACTACGGCTGGTATTTCAGCTTTGGTTATAGCAAAATCATTAGGCTCCAGAAATGGATTTCCTAAGTCAATCAAACCTCCGCATAGTCCAGTAATAGCTATGATTGGTGCTGCTTTACTATGGGTTGGATGGTTCGGTTTTAATGCTGGCTCAGCCTTGGCTGCAAACCAAAATGCAGCAATGGCTATGCTGGTCACTCATATTTCTGCAGCAGCAGCTACTATAACTTGGATGTTTATTGATTGGTATAGAAATGGTAAACCAGGATTAGTTGGCATGATTACAGGAATGGTTGCAGGACTAGCGACTGTAACTCCGGCATCTGGATTCATTGGTCCAGTAGGTGGGCTAATACTTGGTATTTCTTCAGGAGCGGTATGTTATTGGTTCGTTGGCTTTGTTAAAACATCTTTAAATATAGATGATTCCCTTGATGTTTTTGCAGTTCATGGTGTAGGAGGAATTTTAGGAGCTTTATTATGTGGTTTGCTAGCAACAGAGGGTTTTGGCGGTTTAGGCTTAGAGCCAACAGTTTGGGAGCAAACAAAAGTACAAATTATTGGTATTGCAAGTGTAGCTGTTTACACATTTGTTGTGACAAAGATAATTGTAATTATCACAGAAAAATTAGTTGGCTTGCGTGTATCAGAACAAGAAGAAAATACAGAAGGCTTAGATTTTGGTAGCCACGGCGAGAGTAGCTATCATTTGTAAGTTTTATTTATAAAATTTCTTTATTTTTTTGAAGTTTTCTTATTTCATCTATTTTGGAAGAAATTCTTTCATCTACCATTTTGCCTTTCATATTATATTTCAAAGCAAGCTTGTAATATTTAATTGCCGAAGTAAAACTTCCAAGTAGTTTTAAATAATCACCACGGTATTCATGACCTAGAGATTGTTCTTTAAGTTTGTATGCAGCCTCACTAATTTTTATTATCAACCTATGGTCTTTATGCTCTATAACATAAGGTAATAATTTATTTATAACTTCCTTAAATTGTTTATTACTCATATAAGCGTTTGATAAATAATATAAAATTGTAGAATCAGTAGGGTAAATATCATTTAAATTTTCAAGTAACTTTACTGCCTTTTTATAATTACTTTCTTTTATGTAAATTTCAGAAAGGGCTATAGAAATATAATTTTTTATAATATAAAGTTGATTTTTATTTTTTACAGTTTTAAGTAAATTATTTAATACAATTTTTCCATCCTTATATTTTTTTTCTTTAATTAGCGCAAGTCCGTATGCATAATCATCAACGATTCTACCTGGTGATGTTTCAGTTAATTTTGGCAAATAATTATAGTTTTTGATGAAATTTTTTGTATTAATTTTTTCTATTGATACTTTCACGGACGTAAATTGATAAGCAAAACTATCATTTGTGAAGTTACCTTTATATTTAGAAGCAAGACTCTGTGTCTCTGCAATTCTGTTTTTTGTTAATGGATGAGTTCGTAAAAACTCTAATGCACCACCTTCATTACTTTCTTTTTGCAAGGTTTTAAAAAATTCACTCATTGCATTAGGATTTATATTTGCATTCACTAAAATACTAATAGCTAACCTATCGGCTTCCTTCTCGTTCTCTCTAATAAAATTTGTCAATTGAGAAGCCTTAACACTTTGCGTTGTAACTAAAGTTTTACCCAATGCTCCGGTGCTATAAGTGCCAGCAATTACAGTTGCTAACACTGATAAAGCAGTTGAAATATTAACTTTTGATGATTCTTCGTGCATCCTTGATAAATGCCTTGCTTTGACATGTGCTATTTCGTGAGCTAAGACACTTGCAAGCTCAGCTTCAGTTTTAGTTTTCCGAATTAACCCAGAATTTATAACAATCACCCCACCTGGAGTTGCAAAAGCATTAATTGAGGCATCGTTTGCCACTAAAAATTTATACTTTATTGGGCTATTATAATCAGATACTAGCAGTCTATTTCCAAGCATTTGTACATAGCTTGTAATTAATGGATCAGATATTAAATTAAAAGAGCCTAATATTTGAGAATATATAATATCACCAAGTTTATTTTCTTGGGATATGCTCATGAATCTCGAGGATGTATCTCCAATAGTAGGTACTTTAATGCTATGAGCAAAGGAATGCCCAGCTATACCCATCATAAAAGTAATAATTACCAATATATTTTTAATTACTTTCATATGCACTTACTATTTTTTATAATGATTATGTTTGTGTTTACACTTAACTATAATAAGTATATCCTATTTCGCTTATGTAGACACATAAGGAAAATAAACGTTAATTTAGTTAAAAAATAGATACGGAGATTTAATATGGCCGAATATGACCAAGAATTAGATGCATGTGGGTTAAACTGCCCATTACCAATACTTAGAGCTAAAAAATCACTGTCTTCAATGGAAACAGGGCAGATATTACATGTTGTTGCTACAGATCCAGGAGCAATTAAAGATTTTGAAGCTTTTTCTAATCAAACAGGGAATAAACTTATGGATTCTAAAGAGGATAGCGGTAAATTTTACTTTCTAATTCAGAAAGCTTAAGCAATAATTTACACAAACTTAATGAAGCAAAATATTGATAATAAACAAGAAAAATATACTGGTGCTGAAATTTTTGTTAAATGTCTGGAAGCAGAGGGCATTGACTTAGTTTTTGGTTATCCGGGTGGCGCAGTCTTGCATATATATGATGAGCTTCATAAGCAAAACGACGTTTCTCATATTTTAGTAAGGCACGAACAAGGCGCAGTTCATGCTGCAGAAGGCTACGCTAAATCATCAGATAAACCAGGGGTAGTTTTGGTAACCTCAGGGCCAGGAGCAACTAATGCTATTACAGGCATAGCTGATGCATATATGGATTCTGTTCCAATCGTAGTATTTACTGGCCAAGTAAGGACAGCTTTGATTGGAAATGACGCTTTTCAGGAAGTTGATACAGTTGGTATAACTAGACCATGTGTAAAGCATAATTTTATGATTACAGATGTTAAAGATATGGCTTCTACAATTAAAAAAGCTTTTTATGTTGCTTCATCAGGACGTCCAGGACCAGTAGTTGTTGATATTCCAAAAGATATTACAGAAGATATATGCGAATTTGATTATCCTTCTAAAGTCTCGATGAGATCATATAATCCTAATATAGAGATTAATGAAAATGCAGTAGATATTGCTGTAGATAAAATTTTAAAAAGCAAAAAACCAGTGATTTATGCTGGTGGTGGCGTGATAAATAGTAATGCCTCTAGCGAACTGACTGAGCTTGCTAGATATCTTAACTTTCCTGTTACAAATACTTTAATGGGTTTGGGTTGTTATCCTGGTGATGACCCACAATTTTTACAAATGCTCGGCATGCACGGATCATATGAAGCAAATATGGCAATGCATGATTGCGACTTGTTGATCGCAGTGGGCGCACGTTTTGATGACAGAATAACTGGTAGGTTAGATAAATTTAGTCCTGAAGCTACTGTAATTCATATTGATGTTGACCCTTCATCAATTTCAAAAAATATAAAAGCACACATACCTATAGTTGGTGATGTAAAAGGTGTAATTCAAAAAATTACAAATAGAGTCATACATAAAAAATTAAAGCCTCAAAACATTGATAAATGGTGGGAGCAGATAAATGATTGGAGAAAAAAGAAATCTTTTAAATACTCACAAGGTGATGACATAATAAAACCCCAGTTTGTTATTGACAGACTTTATGAAGTTACAAAAGGGGACGCTTTTATAACTTCTGATGTTGGGCAACATCAAATGTGGGCCGCTCAATTATATAAATTTAATAAACCTAAAAGATGGATTAATTCCGGAGGTCTTGGAACCATGGGTTTTGGTTTACCTTCAGCAATGGGTGTTCAGTTTGCCAATACTGATTCACTTGTATGTTGTGTGACTGGTGAAGCAAGTATCCAAATGTGCATTCAAGAACTCTCGACTTGTTTACAATATGGCTTGCCCATAAAAATAATAAATTTAAATAATCGATATATGGGCATGGTAAGACAGTGGCAAGAGTTTTTTTATGAAAAAAGATATGCAATGTCTTATATGGATGCTTTGCCAGATTTTGTTAAGCTCGCCGAAAGTTTTGGACACATTGGTGTTAAAGTGGAAAAACCTTCTGACGTAGACGATGCTATAAAGGATGCAATAAAATTAAAAGACAGATTAGTTTTCTTAGATTTTATAACAGATCAAAATGAAAATGTTTTTCCGATGATTGCTACTGGCGCAGCACACAATAAAATGATACTTTCCTAAAACTGAGTGAATATAAACATTGGTATAATATGAGACATATAATTTCTGTACTACTTGAAAATGAGTCAGGAGCTCTTTCTAGAGTATCTGGTCTATTTTCAGCCAGAAGTTTTAATATCGAATCTTTGTCTGTTGCACCATCAGAGGATGCAACAACATCAAGAATGACGATTGTTACTTCTGGAGATGATCATATTATAGAACAGATAGTTAAGCAGCTTGATAAACTATTAGATGTTATTGATGTTTCGGAAATTACTTCAAATGAGCATATAGAAAGAGAAATTGCGTTTGTTAAAATAAAGGAAAGTAGTATTGAAAAGTCCTTGATGGAAAAAATTTCAGATAATGAATTTTTAAAAGTACATAAGACAAATAATGGTGAAGTTATAGTAGAATGCGTTGATAGCCCAAAAAATATAAATATTTTTATAGAGTCAATAAAAAATATTGCTGAAAAAATTGTAAGGTCGGGTGCAGTTGGAATTAATAGTGATTAAAAAAATAAAAATTGGAGACAGATAAAAATGAACATTTATTATGATAAAGATGCAGATCTTTCAATTATAAAAAATACAAAAGTTGCAATTATAGGCTATGGCTCGCAAGGTCACGCACATGCAAATAATCTAAAAGAATCTGGCGTAGATGTAGTAATAGGATTGCACGAAAATTCTAATTCTATTGATAAAGCAAAAGCATCTGGATTTGATGTCATGTCAGTTGCAGAAGCAACAAAATCATCAGACTTAGTTATGTTATTAATCCCTGATGAAAATCAGGCTGATGTTTACAATAACGACATCGCACCTAATTTAAAAAAAGGATCATCATTAGGCTTTGCTCATGGATTCAACATACATTTTAAAACTATTCAGCCAGAAACAGATACAAACATTATCATGATTGCGCCAAAGGGACCCGGCCATCTTGTGAGGTCTACATACTTAGAAGGCGGTGGTGTGCCTACATTGATTGCAGTTGATCAAGATCCATCAGGAAATAGCAAAGACATGGCATTATCGTATGCTTCAGCTAATGGTGGCGGAAAGGCAGGGGTAATCGAAACTTCTTTTAAAGAAGAAACTGAAACAGATTTATTTGGTGAGCAGGCTGTTCTTTGTGGCGGAGCAACTTCTCTAGTTTTAGCAGGTTTCGAGACATTGGTCGAAGCAGGATACAAACCAGAAATGGCATACTTTGAATGTTTACACGAACTTAAGCTTATAGTTGATCTAATGTACGAAGGTGGAGTCGCCAATATGAGATATTCGATTTCTAATACAGCTGAGTATGGAGACCTTACAAGAGGGCCTAGAATAGTAAATAACACTACAAAAGATGAGATGAAAAAAATACTTGCTGAAATACAAAGTGGCGAGTTCGCAAAAGAGTATATAGATGAATATAAAGGCGGAAATAGTAATTTTGATAAGATGAGAAAAGATGGTGAAAAACATCCAATAGAGTCTGTAGGTGAAAATCTGAGATCGATGATGCCATGGATCAGCGCAAACAAATTAGTTGATAAAAATAAAAACTAAGATATCATTTTAATAAATACATGTTATTTAAAAGGCAAATAAGGATAAAAATATGAAATTTGATAGTGGAATCTTGCATTTTATACTTTTCTGGGGATTTTATGCTTTTCTAGCATATCTTGTTGTAAATCTTGTAAAGTAATAGAATTTTTTTAATTACGCTAAGCATGTATTTGACATGTCTTGGCGTTTATTTTTATAAATATGATAAGAAATAAAATTTATTTAATACCAAATTTATTGACAACTGGGTCGGTACTATGTGGTTTTGTTTCCATTATATATTCTTTCGAAAGTAATCTAATTATTGCAGCAAACTTAATAATGGCCGCTTTTGTTCTTGATGGTTTAGACGGAAGAGTAGCTAGAATCACTAAAACAACGAGTGATTTTGGTGCTCAGTATGACAGCTTATCCGATGTAGTTTCTTTTGGCGTTGCTCCTTCGGTATTTTTATATCAGTGGTTTTTAAAAGATGTAAACTTTTTAATAAACTCTTGGTTAGAACTAGGGGTGATTTTAGCTTCATTGTATTTAGTTTCAGTTCTTTTAAGGCTTGCTAGATTCAATATTTCAAAAAGTAATGATTTTTTTATAGGATTGCCATGCCCTCTTGGAGCAATTCTTGTAAGCTTATGCTTTATAATGACTAATAAATTCAATTTTGATGTGCTTTCTTTTAAAGAAATATCTGTTTTATTTACAATATTGGTTTCTTTTTTAATGATTAGTAAATTCTCATACTTTAGTTTTAAAAATTTTGGAGATAAAGAAAAAATTAAATTTTATTGGTTATTTTTTATAATATTTTTATTAGTTATTACGTTAATAAATCCAACAATGGTTTTGCTTATTTTAACCATAATATATGCTGTATCTGGGCCAGCTATAAATTTATTAAGACAATTTAAAAAGAGAAAAGTTATATACGCTGATAAAAAAAGAGATGGTTATGAAAAGTAATCAAGATAAATTAGTTATATTTGATACAACTCTAAGAGATGGCGAGCAAAGCCCTGGAGCGTCAATGACTGGCCCAGAAAAACTTCGCATTGCAAAGGTTTTAGAGAAATTAAATGTTGATGTAATTGAGGCAGGATTTCCTATTGCTAGCAAAGGTGATGCTGAAGCAGTTAATAATATAGCTTCTACTATCAAAGATAGCACAATTTGTGGTCTAGCTAGAGCAATTAATAAAGATATTGATATAGCAGGAGAATCATTAAAGCCAGCCAATAGTTCAAGAATACATACTTTTATTGCCACTTCAGAAATACATATGCAGAAAAAATTAAATATGAGTAAAGATGAAGTTACTGACCAAGCTATTAGAGCAATTAAAAGAATCCAGAAATATACTGATAATATTGAATTTTCTCCAGAGGACGCTGGAAGATCTGAGTTTGATTTTTTGTGTTCTATTATTGAGAAAGCTATAAAAGCTGGTGCTACAACAATAAATATCCCAGATACTGTTGGGTATTGCATACCAGATGAGTATGGAAATTTGATAAAAAGACTAATTGAAAATATACCTAATTCAGATAAAGCCATATTTTCAACGCATTGCCAAAATGATTTAGGGCTTGCATCTGCAAATTCACTTGCAGGTGTTATAAATGGGGCTAGGCAAGTAGAGTGCACTATTAATGGTTTAGGTGAAAGAGCTGGAAATGCATCACTCGAAGAAGTTGTAATGGCCGTAAAAACAAGACAAGATCTTTTTGAATGTAGCACAAAAATC
>Ga0181597_10004938_pt1 | contig 13010 bp, 16 predicted proteins | sample 041ome_5_FD_148647 | JGI IMG/M metagenome (GOLD analysis project Ga0181597, IMG submission 148647) | Coastal salt marsh microbial communities from the Groves Creek Marsh, Skidaway Island, Georgia - 041403US metaG (spades assembly) | ecosystem: Environmental > Aquatic > Marine > Intertidal zone... | reverse complement strand
ATTACATATTATAAAAAAAAAAAAATATATTGCTAAAACTTTAAGATCAATCTTTGATCAAACCTATAAAAATTTTGAAATAATTTTTATATATGACAATTCTGACAGTGAAGACTTAAAGTTTATAAGGAAATTATTGTCTAAATTTAAAAAAAAAAAATTGATTGTTAATAAAAAAAATTTAGGTGTAGCAAAGTCCAGAAATTTGGGACTTAGATTTTGCTCTGGTTCTTATGTGGCATTTATAGATTCTGATGATTTATGGAAAAAAAAAAAATTATCTGTTCAAATAAATTTTATGAAAAAAAATTTTTCAGATTTTACTTTTACTTCTTACAACATAATTAGTGAAAATGATAAACACATAGGAAAAAGAAATGCAATTAAGGATGCAGAATATAAAGATATGATAAAATCAAATTATATTGGCCTGAGTACAGTTGTTATTAATTTAAAAAAAATTAAAAAATTTAAATTTCCAAATCTTAAAACTCAAGAAGATTTTGCGTTATGGCTATTATTATTGAGAAGAGGCTATAAATTAAATTATCTTAATCAATTTCTTACAAGTTGGAGAAAATCAAAAAATTCATTATCTTCAAATATTTTTCAAAAAATTTCTGACGCATTTAAATTATATTATTTGCATGAAAATAAAAATTTTATAATTTCTATTTATAGTGTATTAGTATTATCTTTTAACAGAGTAATTAAAAATTTATAACATAATGAAAAAAACAGCACTTATAACTGGAATTACAGGTCAGGATGGATCTTATTTAGCAGAGTATTTGTTAAGCAAAGGATATGTAGTTCACGGGATAAAGAGAAAATCATCTTCATTTAACACAAGCAGAATTGATCATATATATCAAGATATTCATTTATCATCTAATTTATTCTTACATTATGGTGACTTAGCTGATGCAAATAGCTTGGTTAATATAATAAGCAAAGTTAAACCTAATGAAATATACAATTTGGGGGCACAAAGTCATGTTGGGCACTCATTTGAAATACCAGAATATACTTCAGAAGTAACTGGATTGGGTACCCTAAGAATTTTAGAAGCAATGAGATTTTTGAATTTAAAAAAAACAAAATTTTATCAAGCAAGCACTTCAGAGTTATTTGGACAAAAACCAAATCAACTAAATTCGTTCAATGAAAACTCAATAATGGTTCCAAAGTCACCTTATGGTGTTTCAAAACTTTATTCATATTGGATTACAAAAGTTTATAGAGATGCATATAATTTTTATGCTTGTAATGGAATTTTATTTAATCACGAAAGTCCTAGAAGAGGTGAAACTTTTGTTACAAGAAAAATTACAATGTATTTTGCTAAAAAAATTTTAGGATCAAAAGATATTTTATATCTAGGAAATTTAAATGCAAAAAGAGATTGGGGCCATGCAAAAGATTATACAGAAATGCAATGGAAAATTTTACAACAATCAAAACCTGATGATTATGTAATTGCTACAGGCAAGACCACAAGTGTAAGAGAATTTATCAATCTATGCTGTAAGTATTTGAAGTTAAGAATTATCTGGACAGGTAAAGGTATTAGAGAAAAAGCATACTTAATTAAAAATGGCAAAAAAGAACTTATTATTAAAATTGATAAAAAATATTACAGGCCTTTAGAGATAGATTATTTAAAAGGAGATCCTAAAAAAGCATTTAAAAAATTGAATTACAAACTAAAAAATGATTTAAAAGATTTAGTAAAAGATATGATTGATTCTGATATTAAATTATTAAAAAAATAATAGTGAAGAAATCCGATAACATTTTTATTGCAGGTCATAAAGGTCTTGTGGGAAGTGCAATTTTTAAGCTGCTAAAGAACAAAGGCTATGAAAATTTAATTACAATTGATAGAAAAAAAATTGATTTAAAAGACTTTAATAAATTAAATAGTTTTTTTAAAAATAAAAAAATTGATTATATGGTCATGGCTGCTGCAAAAGCTGGGGGTATAATTGCTAACAGTTCAAATCAAAAAGATTTTTTTTTAGAGAACATAGAAATTCAGAATTCTTTACTTAAACTAGCTTTAAAAAAAAGAATAAAAAGAACAATTTATTTAGGTACTTCTTGTATATACCCAAAGTTTTCTAAAGTCCCTATACAAGAAGAATCTCTATTAACAGGCACTTTAGAAAAAACTAATCAATGTTATGCCATAGCTAAGATTGCTGGCATTAAGTTATGTGAGGCTTTATTTGAAGATTATGATCTAGATATAGTGTGTTTAATGCCAACTAATGTTTATGGAGATAATGATAATTTTAACAAAGTTACTGGCCATGTAATCCCAGCCATTATTTCTAAAATTGAGGAAGCAAAAAAAAATAATATAAAAATTGTAAAACTTCTGGGTACAGGAAAGCCACTAAGAGAATTTATACATACCGATGATTTGGCAGAATCAATTTTTAGATGCTTGGCTGTAAATAAAAAAGTTTTGAAAAAAAAATATAAATTTAATTTACCAATTATAAATGTTGGAACAAATGAAGAAATATCTATAAAAAATTTGTCAAAAATAATAGCCAAATTAGTAAAATATAACGGTAAGATAGATTTTGATCATAAATCTCCAGATGGAACATTTAGGAAAGGACTAAATTCTAATAAAATTAGAGATCTTGGCTGGAAACCAAAAATTAAACTTGTGGATGGTTTAAAAAAAGTTATTGAAAAAAGGATTTAAATTTAAATGAACATTTTAAGTTTATTTTTAATCTCAACAATCTTTTTATTTACATATTATTTATTAAAGAAAATAAATTTTTTTGATGAAGTTAAATATTCAACGCATAAAAAATTTGGTGAGGCAAATAAATCTCCAATTATAATTGGAGGTATCTTTTTGATAATTGTTATTTTATTTTTTTTTTCTAATACTTTAATTAATTTAAAAATAACACTTTTGTTTATATTTTTTCTAGGTTTATTATCTGACATAAATATTCTTCCAAGCCCAAAATTAAGAATAATTATCCAACTTTTAATTTTTTTTATGTTTATCTTTTTTTCAGACTTAAAAATAGATAATTTAGAAAATCAATATCTAAACGATATCTTAAAAAATGATTTTGTTAATATATTTTTTACAATATTTTGTTTTGCAGTATTAATAAATGGAAGTAATTTTTTAGATGGACTAAATGGATTGTTAGCAGGTTATTATTTGATGATTATATTATCAATATTCTATATCTGTTTTAATAATAATGATATTATCTTTGTTCATAATGAAGAGTTAAAAATAATATTTGTTTCACTTTTAATTTTTTATTTTTTTAACATATTTGGCAAAGTTTATTTAGGGGATGGAGGAAGCTACTTAATTTCTACGTTTATTGGCTTTTATTTGATAGAATTTATACTAGGTAATCCTAATTTATATATTTCGCCCTATTATATTGCTTCAATCTTGTGGTACCCAGCATTTGAAAATTTATTTTCTATATCAAGAAGATTATCAAAAAAAAATAATGTATCTTCACCTGATAATAGACATTTACATCAACTAGTTTTTTTATTTGTAAAATCAAAAAATTTAATTAATGGGAAATATCTTAATACAGTCTCTTCAATTATAATTTTAGTTTTTAACTTACCAACGTTTATTTTTTCAAGTTTATTAATGACACATTCAAAATTATTGGTATTTATAATTTTAATTAATATAATTTTGTATTTATTAATTTATAATTTTATTTCGAAAAACCTTATATTTAAAAAATAATTTTAACATTTCAATCAAAATCAAAAATCCATCCTTAAAAGCATTTACCTTTTTTTTACCAGCAATTCTTTTTTTTTCATAAGAAGGAAAATATTGATACCTCATCTTGGCTAATTGCATTTTGATTGGAAGTTCAACACAGTATCTAAAATCATTAGATTGAATATTTAATGATTTGTGTGAAGATGTTTTGCCCATCAGATATGTGTATAAAATATCAGTTATTTTAAGAGAAAATAATATGTTGCCAAGTTTAGAAAAAAATTTATTTCCAATAAATGTTATTATTGTATCATCATCACTTCCACCAGGCTGTTCGTACCTAGATGTATAAATAAAATCATTCTCTTTAATATGCTGATACATTTTTAATAAATCATTATGCTCAAAGGAGCCGTCTGCATTAAAAATACAAAAATATTTTGTTTTACAGTCATTTATAGCTTCTTTAAGTGAGTTACCATAACCCCTTCCTGATTGATAAAATATTTCGATATTTTTATCTTTAATGGAATCAATTGTTGCTTTATCATCAATTTTTAGCGAAACTTTAATTTTGCAGTCTAGATTTTTTAAACTATCAATTACTTGGGGCAAGGACTCACTTTCATTTTTAGCAGGAATTATTAAAGTAAGATCATTCATTATTTAAATTTATAAATTCTTTATGCATATTTTTTTCATAAAGCCTATAACTTGTTTTGTTGTTGTGGTTTTTAAATGCAAAAATAGTTGAATGTGAGCTTTTTTTAACATTTTCAATTCTAGATCCATGATCAGACATTATAAAAATTTTGTGATTTTCGATATTTTCTATTTTGTCTAAAAATTTATCAAGAATATTTATTACACAATTTCTTTCAATATTGTGTTGTCTTATTTTATCCTTAATAGATAAATATATATTAAGATTGCTAATTTTAGTTTTATACTCACAATCTTTATTAAAACCATAAGGTATATGTGGAACGAGGACATGAGAAAAAATTAAATCATATTTTTTAGAATTTATTTTTTTAAGATTGTAATCCATTATTTCGTTTATAAATCTTTTTTCTCCTTCTGGTTCTAAGGTAGATTTTATTAATTCTACCTGTTTTAAAAATCTCCATATAAATTTTGCAAAAATTGACCCATTCAAGTTCCAATTAGAGATTATTTTAGAAAAAATATCAGTTTTTGCATTTATTATGTCTAAATTATATGGATTATATTGATAACAACTTTTTACATTTTGATTGTTACAAAAATTTATATGCATATTCTGTATAACAGAGACCGATTTATATTTGTCAAACAATTTATTTTGCTTAATTTCATATTCACTAAAATAGTTATCTGATGTTGATACAATTTTATTAAGATTATCATCGTCATTTAATATAAATTTAAAATTTACCAATGAAGATAAGGAGGCGACAGTATTGTTTGATATTGAAGATATATTTGGATAATAGTTAAAATTATATTTACCAAACAATTTTGTAAAGTTTTTGTTTACTTCATTTCCTTCAAAACTTTCACTTGATAATGAGTTCATTCCAGACATTTCATCAAAAATTAATATAACAGTTGAATTTTCAAATTTTGTTGAAATATCTTTTTTAAAATAATGTATTTGCTCATGATGTTTGGTATTATCAAACAAATTAAAAATCATTAGAGTAAGAGTTGTTGCTAGTAATATTTTAATTGAATTTTCACTGTTTAATTTATTAATTGTTAAGAAGATAACCAAAACTAACACAATGAATATTATTAAGGCCGGAATATAAACTACTGAAAAAAATTTAAAAATATAATTTATATTTGGTTGTATTAGGCCATTAAACAAGCCTAAATGGTTATCTATGCCATATGCTACAATTAAACTTAAATATATTTTAAATATAAAATTAGATTTATTTTTTAAATATTCTAAAAAAACAAAATTTAAAAATAACAAAATAAAATAAAATAATAGAATAATAAATATTTCAAATATTTCAAAATTTGATCTAGTTATAAAAACTGGAAAAGTGGATACAAAAAATAATAGGTTATCTTTTGTATTCATATATTGTTCTTCCAGAACTACTAACTTTACTTTTTGAAATAATTTTACTATTTATTAAAAGATATTTTTCGAAATTTTCTTCAGTATAGTCAGGAAATATATCACCTTTAAATTCCAACATTTTTTTTATTGTTTCATCTTCTTTTGGAACAAATTCAATTAACCCAGTTGGAGCAAGTGATACTAACCAACTAACAACATCATTTAAAGGGATATTTTTTGCAATTGCTAGATGATGTTCAAATGCAAGAGCTATTATTGCATTAAAATTTGCTCTTTCTATGAATCCTTTTCTTTCTTTTTGATACCATCCAATGTTTGCACTAGGATTTGTTGCATCAAGATACAATGGTAGGAAATGTAAATTTCCAATATTAGAGTTTTTATATGCTTTATTTATTGCATTAATATCAAAATCAAATCCAATGACTTTTTTACAGCCATTTTCAAGAGATAGAATTGAGTACTCACCATCATTACATCCTAAATCAGCAATTAATTCAAAATTATTTTTTTTACAGAATTGAGTGACACAATCTTTTTTATTATTTTTATCTTTGCTAGAATAAGAGTTATTCGTAGAGTAATCATCCCAAGTTGAGATACTCTTGTAATCTTGAAGTCCTGTTATAAATTTTCTTAATTGAAATAGTATTGCCATCAAACTTTTTTTTGAAATTTTTTTGTTATTTTTAGCAATTGGTTTTAAAGATTTCCTAGATCTATATTTTTCTTCTAATTTATTAAGAAGATAAACATGAACAAAAATATTATAGGAAAGTTTATCAAATATACTTAATAAATTATTTATTTCACTTGTTTCGATACCCTCAAGATTACCTTTGAACCAATTATTAAATTTTATACCTTTTTTTGATTTTAAGATTAATGGATTTAAAAAATTTTCACAAAATTGCTTATGTCCAGTCCAAAGTTCTCCTTCAGTATATTTTTGGATAGACAACACATCTATGAATTTTAATTTTGAGCCTATAAATTGAATATTGTAAGCACTAGCATCAATTAAAGTAGCATCATTTTCTAATAAAAATAAATGAAAATCTAAATGAAAAATTGCAGCATCTTTCAATTGAGAAAAAGACCATTCATAAGGATAAGAAATGTAAGGAATTTTTTCGTGTTCTAAAATTAAATCTTTATTATTTTTTTCTTTATTTTCAATCTCTTTAGTTTCTATCAAAAAACCTTTTTGAATAGATTTTGAAATAATATTACTTTCTTTTAATTTTGAAAATCTTTCTACTCCTAATGTGGTTAATTTTCTAAATATTCTATTATTTTCATAATAGATTTTTCCAGCAGGATCTCTAAATGATCCTTTTTCATCAATCATTTAATGTTTTGTAATATCTTTATTATCTTTTGTATCTCTTTTAAGAACTTTATTTATAATAGATTTAAATTTTTCCCAGTATACAGAAACAGTTGCAGCAGCTGCTGCTATAAACCCCAAAATTGCTTGAAGGATAATGCTTCCAGTGCCTGGATCTAGGTAAGCATGAGCTTTAGATATACTGCACAACAAGTATAAAAAAATTATAGTCAAAAACTTATTATTTATCATATACGAAATTAATATACTTTATTATTATCAGATCAATACATTTCTAATCACAATATTAAATACTAGATATAAAAAAAAATATAAATAGCTGATAATTAAAGTTTTTAAATTTAAATTCTTTTTATCAATAACCCCGTTAAATAGTAAGAATATCATAATGAAAATTGTTGGACTAAAGTTAGCTTGCCATAAAGTAACTTGTGGGTTTGAAATTATCAAGCATAAAAAAAGTATAAAATTTGATTTATCAAATTTGAAAATCTTTAACAAATATAGGTACGAAAAAAAACTTAAAAAAAACAAAAGAAAATTATTCTGGAAAAAAAAATTTGATAAATTATAAAAAAATCCGCCCCCAGAATTTGTTAACTTGTATGATCCTCAAAGTTAAAAAAAAAAAATAATAAAAATAAAAATCATCGTACTAAAATAAAAATTTATTGATAATTTTTTTAATTTGAATTTTCTAAGTTTTGTTAAAATTAAAGGAAATAAGTAAAATAAAAATAACGAAATAATAATTATAATTTTATTAGATATATTATTTAAAGAATAAAAGTTTTTACCAATATCCCAACCACTACTGTTGAAAATAAAATTTACATTTAGATAAAATATGTAAAAGAAAAAAGGAAAAGCAAGAATTATATTAGATATGAAAATCGTGTAAATTTTTTTACTAAAATTAAATTTTTTTAAGAATTCTAAAAAAAAGAATATAACGAAAACACCAAATGTTGGACTTGAGTATGCAGCAAGAGATAAAAAAAAAGTGTTTAAGAGCGCATTTTTGAAAGGTTTTACATTCGTTTTAAATTTTAAGTAATAAAAAGTTGAAATTATAAAAAATAAAACTCCAAGCAGATGTGGATCAGGCCAAATAGCATATGATCTAACTGTTGGAAATAGCAATATAATTGAAGCAAATAATTTGAGGTAATCTTTTGAAATATTTTTAAATTTTATTTTAAGACATTTGTAAAAATAAATAGGAATTAGCAAAAAAATATGAAAGAAAAATATTCGTCGCCCTATTTCGCCGAAATTAAATATAATTGAATTTAGTATATAAAAAAAGGGTGATTGTCTGTGTCCTAAATCATCATAATTTAATAAATTATATAAGAAATTATTTTTAAAATTATCAGCAAGGTATAATAGCCCCATATAATCACTTATTGATGCGCCTAAAGAATCTTCTCCATAATAGAAACCAGCTATCAATGAAAAATATAATATGATTAAAAAAATAAATATATTTTTTTTAAGTATCATTTTCAGAGTCTATAAATTAAAATAAAAATAATTAATAGATTATTTATTAATGAAAAATTTAATTAAATATTGCTTAAGTTTATCTGATTATTTAACAGAAAGAAAAATTATTAATCAATTAAAAAGAGTTTTTTTAAATAAAAAAACAATATCAGTAATTGATGTTGGTGCACACAAAGGAGAGAATATATCTGGTATAATTAAAAATTTTAATATTAGTAAGGGGTATTGTTTTGAGCAAAACCCTAAATTTTTTAGAATTAAATGAAGTAACAAAAAAAATAGAAATCAAAATAGTTACTTTAAGTGATTTTATAATAGAAAATAATATAAATAAAATTGATTTATATAAAATTGATACAGAGGGTTATAAGTTTCAAGTTTTGTCAGGTTTAAAAAATAAAATGTATATGATTAATCTTATTCATTTTGATGATATGATAATTAAAGATTACAAATTGACAGACATTCATAATTTACTAATAAAAAAAGCATTTAAAAAATATTTTAAAATAAAAATGAAATTTCAAAAATTATTTGAATATCTATATTTAAATATAAATTATAATAGTTAATGAAAAAGAATTTTGTTTCTATTTTAATTACTAATTATAATAAAAGTCGCTATTTAAAAAAAACAATCAGTTCTTGTTTAAATCAAAATTTTGACAATAAAGAAATCTTAGTTTTTGATGACTGCTCAACAGATGATTCTTTAAAAATTTTGCATAAATTTAAAAAGATTAAGGTTATAAGAAATAAAAAAAAAAAATTTAAAAGTGGTCCACTTAATCAAATTTATGGTCTAAACGAACTTTTCAAAATATCAAAAGGAAATATAATTTTCTTACTTGATAGTGATGATATGTTTAGAAAAAACAAATTATTTGAAATTAGTAAAATTTTTAAAAAAAATAAGAAAATTAATTTTATCCAGGATACACCATTAATAAGCCTTTTTAAAAAAAGAATGTTATTAAAAAAAAAAAAGTATTTTTTTTCAATTTGGCCAAGTTTTTTTCCGACTAGTTGTATTACATTTGAAAGAAGTTTCTTTCAAAATTTTCTAAAAGTTTTAAGAAAAAATGAATTTCCAAATCTTGAAATTGATGCAAGATTATCAATTTATGCTCATATTAGAAAACAATTTTTTTTGACTAAAAAATGTTTAACTATTTATAATTATGATGAAAATGGTATTTCTTCAAAGTATAAAAAGTTTAGTAAAAATTGGTGGAAAAAAAGAGACGAAGCTTTCAGTTACATGATATTTTTAATGAAAAAATTTAATACTAAATTATTTCTTGGTCCAGATTTTTATTTAACGAAAATAATTAATTTTTTTATTTAAAAAATGTGTTAAAAAACTTTTCATCAATTAATAGAATAAACAATTTGAAAAATATTATTGTAATTACAGGTGGTGCAGGTTTTGTAGGGTCAAATTTGATTGAATATTTTGTAAGAAGAACAAATTTTAAAATATTAAGTATAGATAATTATTCTTCTGGAAGTAAAAAAAATCATATTATAAATGAAAAAGTAAAGTATGTTGATGCACACACTAAAGATATTCATAAAATATTAAATGCTTATAAAAGTCGTATAAAATCAATTTTTCATTTTGGAGAGTTTTCAAGAATTTTTCAAAGTTTCTTATATATGGATGAATGTATTAAATCTAACACAATAGGTACTGTTGCTGTATTTAATTTTTGTTTTAAAAATAAAATAAAGCTCATATATTCTGCGACCTCTGCATCCCTTGGTAATAGAGGAAGAGATAAAAACTTATCACCATATGCATTCACTAAATCAAAAAATATAGAATTTTTAGAGAATTTAAAAAAATGGTTTAAATTTAAATATGAAATAATTTTTTTTTATAATGTTTATGGTCCAAGACAAATTGCAACTGGAAAAATGGCAACTGTAATTGGTATATTTGAAGATCACTACATTAAAGGTAAGCCATTGCCAGTAGTAAAGCCAGGTACTCAATCCAGAAGATTTACTCATATAAAAGATACAGTCGAAGTTTGTTATAAGGCATGGAAGGCAAATAAATGTAGATACTACAGTATTTCTAATAATAAAAGTTTGACCATAAAAGAAGTTGCAAGATTATTTAATTCTAGAATAAAGTATTTACCATCTAGAAAAGGGGAAAGGTATGCTTCTGCTCTATCAGGAATGAGTTTAAATAATAAAGTTTATAAAAATTTAGGTAAGGTTCAATTAGAGGACTATATTTCAGAATTTATTAAAAAACACACTTAAATATTCAGTTAAATTTACTATAAATCCTTGTTTACAAGTATTTTTAATAATGTATAAAACAACCGCCGGTAATTATTGCGTAGGTGTTATACCCGATCCCATACCGAACTCGGAAGTCAAGCCCTGCAGCGCCAATGGTACTTTGTCTTAAGGCACGGGAGAGTAGGACGTTGCCGGCATATAATTAAAGATTATGAAAATTAAAAGCTCATTAAAATCAATAAAAAAAAGAGACCTAAATTCTAAACTTGTTAGAAGAAGAGGAAGAGTTTACGTAATTAATAAAACAAATCCAAAGTTTAAAGCAAGACAGAAGTAATTTTTATGGATAATGAGAACCATAAAAATACCTGGAATAATTTTACAAAGTTTGTGTTGTGGGGAACTGTCGCTGTTACTGGTGTTTTAGTTTTAATGGCAGTATTCTTACTGTAAGATTGATGTATGAAAATTGTCTCTGTTTTGGAAAATCAAAATATTGAAAAAAGAATTGCAATTACTCCTGAAATTGCAAAAAAATACATATCCCTTGGTTCTGAAGTTTCTTTATCTGAAAATTATGGAAGTCATCTTGGAATTAAAGATGAAGAGTATAAAAAATTAGGAGTATCAATTTCAAAAGATGAAAAAGAAATTATAGCCAATGCAGATATTATTGTTCAGTTAGGTTTATTAGATGATGACAAAAGTTTTTTATTAAAAGAGAATCAAACATTTATTGGGGTATTAAACCCTTATGATAATAAAGTTAAGATAAATGATTTAGTTAAAAAAAATATCAATATTTTTTCACTTGAACTACTTCCAAGAATAACGAGAGCACAATCGATGGATATATTGTCTTCCCAAGCAAACCTTGCAGGTTATAAAGCAGTAGTTGAGTCGTTCGCTCATTTTGAAAAAGCAATTCCAATGATGATGACTGCAGCAGGAACAATACCGGCTGCAAAAGTATTAGTTGTTGGTGCAGGGGTTGCAGGACTACAAGCAATTGCAACTGCAAAACGAATGGGTGCAATTGTTTTTGCAACAGATGTAAGAATGGCCTCAAAAGAACAGGTTGAAAGTTTAGGAGGAAAATTTTTAACAGTTGAGGGTGCAGAGAATTTAGAGACAGAAGGAGGTTATGCTAAAGAAGCATCAGATGATTTTAAAAAGAAGCAAGAAGAATTATTGTCAGAAACATTAAAGAAAATTGATATTGTAATTTGCACAGCTTTAATTCCTGGAAAAAAAGCACCAGTGATTATTAAAGAAGACATGATTAATAATATGAGCTCAGGTTCAATAATTTATGATCTAGCTGCAATTCAAGGTGGAAATACAGCACATACTAAAGTTGATGAAATTATAGATAGTAATGGTGTTAAAATAATGGGAGAAAGTAATATTTTAAATAAACTTCCAACTTCAGCATCAAATTTATATGCAAAAAATGTATTTAATTTTGTGTCGAATTTATATGACAAAGAAAGTAATAAAATTAATATAAATTTAGAAGACGAGATAATTAAAAAAACGTTAATAAAATAAAATTATGGAAATAGATCCTTTTATATTTAGATTAAGTATTTTTATCCTTTCAATTTTTATAGGATATTATGTGGTTTGGAGTGTAACCCCATCACTTCACACTCCTTTAATGTCAGTTACCAATGCTATTTCATCTGTCATAATTGTAGGCGCAATTATTGCAGGTTTAGCAGGGAACTCTAATAGTATATTTAACACTTCAAGTATCTTTGGGTTTTTAGCAATATCACTAGCAGCTATTAATATATTTGGTGGTTTTTTAGTAACGCAGAGAATGCTCGCAATGTATAAAAAAAAGAAAAAGGATAAATAATGTTATCAGCAAATTTATCAGCCATATTTTATTTAATTTCAGGAGTGTTATTTATTTTAGCTTTAAGAGGGCTTTCTTCACCTGAAACATCACGACAAGGAAATTTCTTTGGTATTTTAGGAATGATTATTGCAATTACAGTTACTTTTTTATCTATTGGAAATTTTTCAACTGGATTTGTAGTTGTTTTAATCTTTCTTTTAGT
>Ga0181597_10004936_pt1 | contig 13016 bp, 21 predicted proteins | sample 041ome_5_FD_148647 | JGI IMG/M metagenome (GOLD analysis project Ga0181597, IMG submission 148647) | Coastal salt marsh microbial communities from the Groves Creek Marsh, Skidaway Island, Georgia - 041403US metaG (spades assembly) | ecosystem: Environmental > Aquatic > Marine > Intertidal zone... | reverse complement strand
AAACCATCGCTCTCTAAGTATTGCTTTAACAGTGTTCGCACAATCACAGACCCACCCATCCAAAAATCCCTCATACCAAACAGGGACCATGATCTTGTGGCACTCAGTGCATCGAACCTGTGGGGGCTGCTCCATCTTCTATCACCTCAAAATTAGGCTCCGTGTTTAGCACCACGAGCCACTCCATCCCGAACTCTGTTGCGTTTTGCTTTACCCTCACACCATGAGGAAACGCCTGGCATATAACCAGACACGTATCCACAGGCGACTCTGGATGGGGTATCACACCATAAATAGTCGAAGCCAACAAAAACATGATCGAGTCATCATCCAGGTGCGCCGCCAGAATCACAGACGCGGCCTCACAGTGACGCGATGAACTTCGCCATCATTTGCATCATAAGTGATCACCTTCGCGCCCCTAGCGCTGGTGTAGCCGTGAGAAACGGCATAGTGGTCCCTGGCGCTGAGTGTAGGATGTTGCTCGATCGTGCAGCCTGAATCCTCCAGCACTCGCTCATGATGCAAATGGCCTGTGTGCAAATATGCAAAATCGCTTTGGCCCCAGAGCGGCCTGATGCGCGGCTCTGAACAGAACAGCTTTTGTAGTTGGGCCATTTTCATCCTGTGCCCATGGTGCCAGCCGATCAGCGTACGCCCGTGCAGGTACGCATAAAACGGCCAGTCATTATCGATAACCTCGACTCTGGGCTCTTGGCTCCATCGATGCTTGAGGTACTTCCGTATCCATACGCTGGAGCTAATGTCGTGATTGCCTTCAGCCTGGACGATAACGACCTCCCCGAAGTGCTCGAGCATCATTTTGACGGCCTCATCCATGACCTGGATCGTAATATCGACCAGCTTGGCGTATCGATCATCCGTGCCGACCAGAACGTGCTTGCTCTGTGGCGTGACGGGCAGGATGCCGTCCCAGTGCAGCCAGTCACCGAGCTGCGCCAGGATACCCGTTTTGCTGTTTGGGCTGGCCTGGAGCATATCGTGGATAGCGTTGAGAAATGTATCCCTGGCGATCTTTGCGTCCCAGTTGCTGCCCTCTGACTCCTGGCTGGCCTTCATACCCAGGTGATAGTCGGTAATCGTCAAAACGGTGCAGAGATTGTCGTCGCTCTCCTCTGGCGTTGATGTTGGCTCGAATGGGACGACGTTGTCACACGCTTGCTCGATGCGCTCGATCATCATCTCGATACGTCGATCGGCGTCTTGCTTGCTCTTCACCCACTGCCCTGTGGGTCGTCCCTCGTCGTTATAGTACGTGGACACTCCAGCGATTTGGAAGCCATCGGGCACTTGATGCACCATATCGTGATCAGGTGAGTAGCCTTGTTTTGCAGCGCGATCCTGGATGATCTTGATGGCGCTTTTGACTGTCTCCCTTGTAATGCCGAGCTGTCGCCCGACCTCGGTTTTGTTTAGGCCAGACTCATAAAGCCTGATGATTTCTTTTTGCCTGTCCGTGTTGCAGTACCTGAATAAGTCACTCATTAATCCCCCCTGAGTTTCATATATTCGGAATCGGCTGGGATCTCGAGCGTCTTGCCGTGATCCGCAGCCCATGCCCAAACTTGATCCAGGAAAGCCATCATCTCGCCTGGATCGAGCCCTCTGCTTTTCCTGAGCTGTCCAGGAATCACAGTGTTATGGATTACTCGATCCTCAACACCGAGGAATCGGTGCTTCATGAGGTCTTTCATTTCCTCCTCGCTGATCTCGTAACCCTTGGCGGTAAAGTGCTCCGCCAGCTCACGTAACCAGACATGGAAAAGTGCGTTCTGACTTAGAGAGCGCTTATTTCGGTATACCTTTGGCTCCCAGGTAACTGGGTAATTGAAGTCCCACTCCTTCTCGAGCCATCGCTGAAAGAAGGCGACACGCTCCTGGATCTGCCGCCTTTCTTTGATCAACCAGAATTGGCTCACGATCGCGGGAGCTCGATGTGCATCGACCGATGACTCTCGGCCTTTTTGAAGGTCAGGCCCTTGCCCTCCCATAGATTGATGTGGCCCTCGTATGGACCGTTCCGCTGTTTAGCGACGATCAGCTTGAGGTCAGGCTCGGCCATGATCAATTGCTCCTTTTCTGTGAGCTTTTCGCCCATCACCTGGAACTGCTTTACCTTTTGTCGCCTTTTATTATGCCAAATTATGAACAGCAAGTGTGCCTGGTCGACAATAGTACCGCCGCCTCGCACATCGAACCGCGTTGGAATGTACTCGTCCCCGCCTGATTGTGGTTTTCTCACATGGTGCACCAGACATATATGGACGTCTTTCGCCTCAGCTATGCCCAAGAGTTGATTCATGAACAGACGCTCCCGTTCGATGTCGTCAGTGACGCCACAGAATTGCAGGTTGTCGACAAGGACGACCTTAACGCCTCGATCAGCCATCGCGATAATGCAGCCCAGCACCTCGAGCGGCTCGACACCACCGAGTGCTCGATACCAGTACACACGCTCACCGACCCAGTCATAAAACTCCTGGGCGAATTTCATGGGCGGCTCATCGGCTGCGGCGGCTTGTTTGCACATCATGTAAGCCGTATCTGATAACTTCATCTCAAACGATGCTAGGCCGACCTTTACGTGTTGTGCCAGGTGCGTCAGTACAAACGACGCGACCGTGCTTTTCTTATGTCCATTGATACCGCACCAAACGCTGACCTCGCCAGTGCGTAGCCTGACCTTGTCGTGCGTATCGATCCAGGGAAACGGATACCCGTGTGTGACTGGGTCCGTTTGTACCCGATCAAAAAATGCCTTCTCGAAATGCTCAATCCTGACGACGTCAGCCGCCTCGCTGAGGGCAAAAACCTCCTGCAAATCCTTGTCCGTAAAATCACGCTTCTCGATTATTCTCATATCTCTAGTTCCCTTATCCCTTCATGCGTTTCAAATTCATCCTCCCAGCGCCGTCCATGCAGCCAAGTTGTGGCGTGGGGAATGTATCGTTGTTCAGTTGACCATGGATAGGACGTCAGCGCCTCCTTCGCAGCGGCCCTATCTTTTTGGTTGAGCCTGTCGAATGCGACCCTGGCTTTTGCCTTGTTAGTCTTGCGCGGATAGCCCGACCAGAACTCCTCAAACTCCTTATGGTTATTAATTGATGATTCATTGGTGGTTAGAGAGGTAATTTTACTCCTATCAATAGGTGTCATTTTACCCCTATCCATAGGTGTCATTTTACTCCTATCTATAGGTGTAATATTGACCCTATAAATGGTCGATTGTGAATAGCGCCTGTGCCTAGTGATAAGCTCCAGCTCTTCGAGCACCTTTAACGTCGATATCAAGGTTTTACGACTAGCGCACGACCGTCGACAGATATCGTCATATGAGGGATAGCAGAAACCGTCCTCGTCAGCTCTATCGGCTAGGGCAATGAGGATGGCCTTCTGCGTTGCTGTAATGTCCGTCACCACATTGAGCGCCCAGTTTATGGCCGCGATACTCAACTCATGGCCTCGAGCATCTCGTCGACAAAGCCGTTACGCTTTCCGCCCCGCAGCAATGCCTGGCGATAACGCTCCTTGTCCTCACGCGATACCCGAGAGCCCTGCTCGACATGAGCCTCGTAAATTTCGACCACGTAGTCGTCCAGCTCGTCGCGCTTAGGGCGCTTAAACGCTGGGTAATGTTGATCAGTTGGCGGAAAAAGGTCCGAGACATCGACGCTCACAGCGCCGCAGACCTCATGAACAGAACATCCAGCGTAACAATGCACCAGGATGCGTCCGTCCTGGCCTTCTGTGATGCGTAGTGATGGTGACTTGTCGTCATGCGCTGGACACTGCGCCATATAGCTACCCTGCCCGCTTTTGCGGTAAGATGGTAAGCGATCTAGGAAATCTCTTAGATCCATGCGTATTACCTCCTGGCGATACCCTCGCCGTCCCCCTGGGGCCCCGATCGGGCCCCGTTTTTCATCTGCTGGCTCTCTCGAATTCTTCTATAGAGACTCCCAGCGCCTCACAAATACGGACAGCCGTCACAAAACGCATCGACTCCCCGCATCTCCATTTATGCACCGCTTGCCTAGAGACGCCCAGGAATCGAGCAATATCTGAACTGCTGATCCCTCGGTCGTCTTGTAGTGTCCGCAGTGCCCGACCTGTATCAAAGATCGGTTTTTTGCTGTTCAAAACGGCATATCCTCATCGAGTGATGACTCGCCTGGAAGTGGCTCGCCTGGTTCTTGCGATGGTGGCGCCTCTTTGTTTTCAGGCACGAGAACAAAAACATAACCCTCTGGCGGCGTGATTTCCAGCCCCAGGTATTTCCCCCCGTTCTTGTTTGTGTTGATCCAGCCGCCCAGCTCGGCGACCTCGCCACAGACGTTGAGAGACCCGCGATAATCGGGTTGGTTGTCTTTCTCCTTGTACTGGTTGCGATGTAAATTGCCCTTATTGACGGGCGGTCTGTATGGTTGGTCGTTCATATTACTGTTTCCCCTTGAGTTGGTTGGCCTTTGCCTTTTCCTGGGCGGTCAGCCTGTTACGAATGATCGACTGCTCGTACTCTGAGCACTCGTCCCACACTTGTGTGAGCTTGAGGCCGTCATCGTCATCGATAGCGGCTTTAATGTGTGCGACCTGGGTCTCGAATAGATCCTCGGCCTCCTTGAGTAGATTGCGCCAAAGTGTTTTGAACGCAGTTTTTTCGCCCTCTGGGGCGCTGTTGAATGCCTCGTTTTGCTCCTCCTGGCTGAGGCTGTTGATGACTTGGTGAAACTTGACACAATCCCCTACCGCCTTGACGACCTCGTCATATGGGTCTGAGGGCGGCAGATCTTCTCCCTGGTAAACGTAAAGGCCAATGCCGTGCATACTGATCGCCTTGGCAAAACAGCGCTGCATGGACGTATTGAGCTGGAATACGTTGGGGTTCGCGATCGGCTTATTCTGATGGTTCAGAACAGGCAGGTGCATCTTATGCGACAAGCCATCGATCGTGACAGTACAGGACACCATTACCTCGCCGCTAGGATAGACGACAGGCTCATGATGCTCATATGTCGCGTCAGGGCACTCCTTTTTGAGAAGCTCCCAGGCTGACGCCCAGCTGATATACGACAGCTTTCCCTTCTTCTCGATGAAGTCGGTGCAGTCGATTTTTCTCAGGTAGTTAAATTTACTCATAATCTAGATGCTCTCCTTCGATGTATGAGGCCGAGTCAAGATAGTGGTAGCAATTCCAATAGCCTGAGCTGTACGCCGCCGTCTCGCCCTTGTAGGCGCCACGCTCACAATCAGCGAATCCCTCCAGCCACTCACGGGTCGACGCCTGTACAAAATCCAGGAGCGCCTTGCGCTTGTAGTCGTTGTGTTGGGATGCGTTGGTGAGGATGCTGAGAGCCAGCTCCTCCTGGATAGCTTTCATTGGTTCGATCATGCGGCGCCCTCCTGATACAGCTTGATAAGGTGCTCCTCGACCGCGTCCTCGTTCAGGACGTGATGACAGCCAAATTTACAGTGGTACAGATTGACGTGATAAAGCGTCTGGGTAAATACAGCTCCCTCAGCTTCGTGATATTCGAGCGACTCATCGACTCGATGGCGGATTTCCAGATCGCCGAAATCAACCTCCAGGGCGACCGTATTGTCATCGATCCACTCAATGACATCAGCCCCTTCGATTACCTCGAGATCCTCTCCATACGGATAATTGATAACGATATACATACGTGTCCCTCCTTAATTGGACAGACACAGCGTATACGTATTGGATGACAGGCGTCAACCGCCTCGATGACTTTTTTTAATACGTCCACATGACTGGAGTATCAGTTTTTCTGATGTCCAGGTGTATAAAACCCTTAGCCACACCGATAGCTGGGAAACCGAGCTTGAGCGCCTCGTGAACAATATTCATCCGCTGGAAACCATTACTGACAGCGATATCAGCGGCGATCCCCTGGGAGTGTGTCCCTGGACCGTTTGGCTTGTTTACCTCGGCGCTATGGGTTGGGGCCCTGTATCCGCTCGTAATGATGAACGGGAATCCGCAGTTTGCTCTCAGCTGGTCCAGGGCGTGTATCAGCTCTGGCTTGATTTCGTTACGTCCCGTTTCCGAGCACGCGAACTCGGACTCGTCGAAGAACTTATACATTTATTTTTTCCGTAGGTTCATCAGCTTGTCGGCGCCACGTATACCAAACGAGGCACTAACAGCTAGGAATAAAAGGTATTGATACCACTCAGGCAGGGTATCAAGTGCGGCGAACGCCATGTCCACACGCTGAATCACGGCGACGTCATCCATGGCTATGGCGTAGCCAATCATAAATATCGGAGCAGCTAAACAAAGCGTCCAGAATTCGTCTTTCCAGCTGGCCGCTGATGCGTCGGCCATTTTGTTTTCCCAGGCTGCGTCATTTTGTATCACCTGCAGCTTGCGCTCGTGCGTGGCTTGCTTCTCTGCAGCCTTGCGCTTGAAGTGATCACCGACGAGGCCAGTGATAGGGCCGATAAGTGTTTGCCACATTATCGTAGATACTCCACGAACCCGATGATGACAGGGATGATGCCGATCATAATGACCAGCTGACGATTTAGTGCGGCGTCCAGCTTGTCGAATCGCTTGTTGTGCTCATCGAGCTGGCGCTGAATGCTCTCATAACGTAGCAGGCATTCCTTTTCGTGTGCTTCGAGCTTCATTAGAGCTTCATTGATTTCCATGTCATCGTCCGAATAGTGAATCCAGGGCGGCCCATAAGTCTTCGATTTCGCGTGTTTGGCGATCGACCTTGGCCGTCGTTCTGTCGATGGACTCTATTTTACTATTAATCGTCAGCACCGTCTCGCTATTCGACTTTTCGACAGCCGCTACCCTGTCAGATAGTGGCATGAGCGTCCGCTGGCTTTCCATAATGCTCGCCAGGTTGGTGCCCAGCTCACTCAGCTTGGCACTCAGTCCGCCGATGTCATTGTCCTGAAGCTGCGTCTGCATGGTGGAGATGCTGACCTGCATATCCTGGAGGGCCTTATTTTGGCTTTCCTTCAATTCTGTGAATCTGGCATCTATGACCCTTGCCTCTGCGACAACGTCGCTGACAGCCTGCTCCTGCGCCTCCAGGCGCGAGAAAAACTCGCTTGCTGTCCATATGGTTCCAGCGATCGTACTAGCGCACGTCAGCGTCACAGCGATCCAGATACCGCGCAGCCTTACACCGCCCAGCTGTACCTCAATGTCTTCAACCCCCATACATACACGCCTCTTTCTCCGCTTGATCGACCAAAAACCAGCAACCAGATTCTGGAGACGTTCGATAAAACTCGTGATTTTCCGCCTCGGTAAAAATTTCCTGGCTGGTCACATAGTAGTTCATGACGTCAAGTTGAACGTCCATGCTGTAACTTTCAAACGACACTGTGACGATTCCAAGACTCGCATCAAAAAATACCCCGTTGGACTCCTCGAAGGTCGCCAGGTAGTCGTTGGCTTTGCTGTTTGCCTGATCGACCAGCTCCTGATCATTTGCGATCGCCATATAGGCACCTGCAATCTGAGTCGCTTCCTCGATGGCCTGCAGTGACTCGTTGTACAGCTCAATCTCAGGCTCCTCCAGGGTGACGTCGTTCTCCGCCATAAACTGCTGCAGCTCTATGCTGGCTCGCTCGTCATTGGCCTCCTGGGCGTCCTGGGCTCGCTCGTTCACCGTTGCCGTCATAATGAGTACCTGAGCCGCAGCGACGTAAGTGTCGATTGCCTGGGATACCTGGTTCATTGCTTGCTCGGCTTGCTGATCAAAATACTCTTGGGCGCCTGGATCGTATGAGTAGGTCGCGGCCATGACAGCGGCAACGGCGTTGTTATATGCGTCTGCCTGTTCTAGCGTCAATAAACCGTCATCTGTGACGCCTGTCGGTGCGATGCCGCCTTGCTCTGCATAGCTCCAGGAGCCTGCAGCGGCCATAATCCCCGTTTTAAATGTGTCCCTAATCGACTGACTGGTTTGTACTAGGTCGTCGATTTCCGTCGTCCAGGCTAGATCGGAAGCGCTCAGACATAGAGCCATCATCAGTGATCTCTGAATCGTCGTCATCTGTGCCGAGAATGACATCATAAAGTTCCCTGTTTTCTTCGTAATCGGCGATGTACCTGGCGGGCGCTTCTGAGATGGTGAGATAGGCCCGTCGACCTATGACGATTTTACCACGAACGACGATCGGACACGGGGTGGAGCTAGTGAGTAGGGCTCGGAATATTAACGGGCTGTCGCAGAGGCGGCTTATGGCGGCCAGTCTTAGGCCCATATTTGAGAGGACCATGGCGTCTCTTCGTCTTTCACAGCCTGGGTCACTGACATATTTACCCGCTGACAATCCTAAGCTGACGAGCTGCATGGCGCCCGTGACCGATTGGAGGCACGTCTCTGGCCCATTGCTCATTAGTGTCGGCGCAATACTTGAGTTGACTGGCATACCCGAGCTGCCAGCGCCGTTATACGTTTTGCTGGAGTTGTAGCTCGACACAGTGGAGTTTTGTGTATTGGTGTTGAGATCGCCCTCCTGGTTGCTCTCAGAGGGCGTCTCACCTGGTAACGGGACTTCCCCGTCAATTTGTTGGCGCGTATCCTGAGCGTATACCGCCGATACGATAACGCTAGTTAATAACAGCGTCGTCAGCCACTTCCTCAAACTCTGGCTCATCCTGGTCCTCTGGTGCTGGCTGTTGTGACTTTGCCTGGGCAAGGGCGATCTGCGCCTCCAGGTCCGCGATTCTGAGCGCTTGCTGTGCATTCTGACGCGCCAGCGACTCCATGCGCTGCGCCAGGACAAACTGCTCTTCAGTGACTTGATTCTGTTGTTGCTCCATTTGTATCCCCGTTGGTTGTTGTGGTGTGGTCAATGTAGTGTCAACCAGGAGGATTTTCAAGGGTTCACAGGTATTCTGCCGATAACTGATCCGTCAGCGATGTCCTCGTCGATGCGATCCTCCATCAAATGCACGAGAGCGATGGTGGCCTCCATGTCATTGACGCCGTTTGTCTTGATCATCGGCACTCTAAACGGCACAGGATCAGCCTGAGTAATCGCCTCAGACTCCACGAATCCTTCAAGGTGTGTGGCGTCCGCAGCAGGCGTGTCGTATATCAGCGTCCTCATGGGTTCACCGTGATCGTGACGTTACCCGACCCGTCAAACTCAGCCGCGATATTGGCAAGCTCTGTGGTATCCAGACCGTTCGCAAAGCTCCAAGTCCAGCGCCGACCGAATCCGCCCTGCGTTGTCGTAGTCGATGACTCTGCCGATGTCAGCGTGGTCAGCGTACCGTTGGCCGTAAACTGAATGCTGGTGAAGTCATTCGCTGGCACTGCCGATGAATAACTAAGCTCAAACTGAAAGAACAGACCAGCCGATGCCTGTACCCTCGCGATCTCTTTAATAGTGCGAGCTTCCATGCTGGCGTTGTACCAGTTAGTCGGTGACACCGACCCGACGCTGTTGGCTTGATTAAAGCCATAGATCGTCGAGAATTGCTGTTGCAGTGTCCCCTGCGTTACGACAGGCGAGTTTGTAGCGCCGTAATAGTCTGACAGGCTAATCGTTGTGCCACTGCCTGACGTTCTAAGTCCGCCGTACTCAGTGAGCGTAATAGGGTGCGAGCCGCCAAACTCGTCTTGCAAGTCTTGCAGTGATATCGCACCCGATGTCTGTAACGGCATTAATCAGTCCAGACAGCGCCGCAGATGTCCTGCACGAGCTGATCTTCGCCAGTAACGTCTGTGGCTGTTGCATTTTCTTCGTCTGAGTACCGTTTGAGGTGCTTCACACGAGTTGCTGTTACAGGCAGATCGTTGTCATCTGGATCATCCATAGAATCCTCATATACAACCATAATCGTCGCGTTACCCGCGTTGAGCGTATCCGCCGCATCTGCGTCAGACTGTGGGTATACCTCACATCGCTGTACGCTAGTCGTCTTTGTTATCGCCATTTTCAAGCTCCTCTATACGTTGGGTTAATTCTTTGACGGCCTCAACCAGTAGGCCAACAACTTGGCCGTATCTTACCGCATAATGTGCCTCACCAGTTTCCAGATCGTCGGTTTCATAGACCACTTCTGGCAGCACTTCCAATAGCTGTTGAGCGATTAGGCCAGTAGATCGTGAGCCGTCTTTTTTGTAGTCGAAGGTAATACCGTCTAATTGCTTTACCTTGTCAATTGGGTCTGCGATACGTTGGACATTTTCCTTGAGGCGGATGTCTGACGGCGAGCCGTAAGCTGTCACATTACCTGATGTGACAATGCCGTCTGTTCCGATTGTTGCCCTTACTGTGCCGCCAGCAGTAAACCCAATCTTGTTATCAGCATTTCTGTAAATGCCAGTGTCGTCGTCATTCTCAAACGTAACAGCGGGATCTGACTGTGTGCCTCCTGACAAGGCCATCACTCGCGGCTCCGCAGGTGCTACCGCTCTGTATTTACTAAGCCAGCCGACAAGCTCGTATTCGTCCGATCCTGGGTCATTCGTTGAAGCCATAAACGGTTTATTACCCGTAACCCAAATAGTACGACCGCCACTATTAATATGGCCTGACCCGCCGCTGTCCATGTCGCCTACTTGATCATCATCAGCGGTCAATAAGCGCCCATCAAGCGACTTGCTTTCGGCTAATACCCACGTAGTTCCATTGTGGTAGTACGTTTTTATTTCTGTGTCAGGATACACCGCGACATAAGACATACCTGCCACGCTATGTGGAATAAGGTAGTTGTCACAAAGCATCTGCAAAGGAACGCCAGTAAGACAGTCGCCGCCGTTACCATCACCAATCTTAGACGCTATAACAGGCTCATCTAGGCTGTAGACTACGCGATTAGAATCATTAGCCGCACCGCCGCCGCTAAAGATTTCGTAATCGCCCCCAACGCCAAACGAATTATCACCAAACACGCGGATACGTGATGCTGGGCGCAAGATGTCTCTGTCACCATCAGGCGCTGTAACTGACGCAATGACGTGACCACCAATAACTTCAAATACGAAATACCCAGATGACGCTGTTAAGGCCGTAGTCTTTGCTTCGCCTGGCAACAATGTAATTGTTTGGTTTACTGTGCCGCTGTCTATGCCGTTACTTAGGTATACGTTGATCGTGCAGCCGCCATCGGGCGCATAAAAACGAACGCTGTCTGGCGTGTATCGATTGGTATAGAAGCCAAAATATTGACCAGTGTATGCCAAAGGCACCATTGCACTGTGGTCGCCACTGAGGTGCATGACAAACGGCTGATTACGTGTGCGGTAAATTCTGTCTGCCACTACCGTGACAGTAGAAGTATCTTCTGGCCCTCTGACTGCAAATACTTTCTCTGAGCCATCGCTCGGATCGTATTCGTAAATAACTGTATTTGGCTCGACACATCCGACGTAAACACTGCCAGAGCTTATGAACGAATAGTATCCGCTCAACGCACCGTTAGCCTGCTCATCGGTTGGCTCTTGCACATCAGCGTGGTTGTACACGGTCGTCGTGATCATGCCGTGTTGCCAGATTGACGTGCTGTCGAAAGCGCCTACACCAATGTTGGCTGAATTTTTGCCGATGGTTAGCTCGCCTGTAGCGTGTAACCTACCGCGCTCCGTGTTATTTGTCTGTAACAATATGGGAATCGAACTAATTGTTCGAATACGCATATCAGTGCTTCGAGCCTGTATGCCGCTGTAGTTTGTTCCCCCTGAGTTATCAGCGAAGGTTAGCTGGCTGATGTTATCAGACGATCGACCGCGAACAGTGATCCCTTCAGCGCTTGAGTTTGCGGTAACGGTCATCAAACCTGACGACGTGAAAGTGCCAACGCCTACGACGTTGTTACTGTTAAGGTTAAGTTGTTTATGGATGTCTACTTCATGCGTAGATGACAAGCCATCAAGCGTGATAAAAGATGCGCCGTTGACGTCAAATTCTAAACGCCCGTTAAGGAACGTGCCGATTTTTGTATCTTGTGCTGTAGTGCCAAAATAGTGAAACTTACCAAGCGCGGTACTTATGTCTTGGGTAAAGCTCGTCAGCACTGTACCGATTGTTATTTTTGTTGAGTTATTTAACTCAATGACGGCATCCGTAGTAGACTTGAAATCTAAAAACACAGTCTGATTACTGCCAGCGCCAAGCTCGTGAGCGTTGCCAGTCATCGTCAAATTGCCAGTACCGCTGATCGACGTTGCATCGCTGATGGAAGTTATGCCTTCTAAATCTAGGTTGTTAGATGCTGAGTCAGTACCGTCAGAATACAGCCGTATAGCAGGCGTAACGCTTTCATAGTCGGCGCGATCCGCGAAAAACTGCAACTCCATTACGCCGTATATATTTCGCGTGACAGCAGTCATGCCAGCAAAGTGAGGCTCTGTACCTGACGAGTCGTTGTTTTTAAACAGGAACCCACCAACAAAGACACCACTCGCTAAACCTGCTGAGGTGTTTTCAGCGTAGACAGTGCCGCCTGTAGAGCTATACGACGTGATAACACCCGCTGACGTACTAATTTCTCCTGACGCTGATAGTGCGGCTGTTTGGGTTGAGCCTGTGGTGATCAAGGTACTAGCTGTTACAGCGCCACTGCTAGTGAATGCGCCTGTTATGCTTAGATCGCCATCCGAATCCAAAAACATCTTTTCTTGCTGGTTGGCAGTGTGACTGCCATCTCTTAAAAAGAAGCCAAATCCGCTGTTTCCGCTTCATTCGTTTTTAAGGGTAATCCTGCCAGTCGCTGTCCCTCCGCTACCAGTATTCCTCATCATGATGGAAACTTTGCCGTTTGTACTGGTGGTTTCAGAATTGTTTAAATAAAGCGCGTCTGAGCCGACAGCGTTAAACTCTGAGTCTTCAGTTGTCGAATACTCAATGGCGCTGCTCACAGTCGCCGTGACACGATTCGACGCTATAGTCCCCAAATTGCTTAGATTCCTTGACGCATCCAAAATCGTATTGCCGTTGTGCGACAAGGTGTGGCCCGACTGAAAGTTAACATCGCCCCTAAACTCTACAAC
>Ga0181597_10004932_pt1 | contig 13021 bp, 12 predicted proteins | sample 041ome_5_FD_148647 | JGI IMG/M metagenome (GOLD analysis project Ga0181597, IMG submission 148647) | Coastal salt marsh microbial communities from the Groves Creek Marsh, Skidaway Island, Georgia - 041403US metaG (spades assembly) | ecosystem: Environmental > Aquatic > Marine > Intertidal zone... | reverse complement strand
ACCCGAATTCAAAAAAAAAGGCCCTATTGGTGCCGGTCGAGACTGCCAAGAGCTTTTAGTTTGTTATTGTTATTGTTGGTGTTTGGTTTGCTGTCACTCGATGCCAGCGCCGAATCTCGCTATATAGCTGAGGGTGGAGCCAGCTTTCATCAATTCCCAGACGCATCAAGTGGAGTGAAAGGGAAGCTGGGAGCTGGGTCTAAAGTGGATGTTTTATCAGCAACTGGCGATTGGTTGATGGTGAGTAATGCAGACCAGTCGAAGGTTGGGTGGGTGCTGAAAACCCAAACGTCTCTTACCATACCCAAGCCTGAAGTTGCGAAAGCGGTGACTAAGCCCTCTCAATCCACCACGGATCCAACGCCGAAAGCTACGGACAGCAAGGTATCGACTGACACCTCAGACTACGATGATGGTTTTGATTTTAGATTTTGGTTTGGCTTGGCACTGGTATTGGTGGGGTACTTTATTTGCAAGGAACCGACCGCAGGCCGGGTGATTATTAGGGTTCCCATTGGATTACTTCTGATTTTTGGCGGGGTCAGCACCTGCGTGGGATGACCATGGGGTTATAGCCGTTTACTGTGTCTAAGAAGGCCTTCTTCCCTGCAAAGGAGCTCGTAATTACCGTGACCTTTGTCGACAGCTAAGTCTCGATAAAACTTGCCGCCCTTCTTCACTGCAATAAATGGATAGTAATACTCTGCATTAAACGTATCGTTGTAAAAGATTCTTGAGTTGTACGTGCGGCGTATTTTCTGAGAGTCTTCATCGTCCCCCATGAAATTAAAAGCTGTCGGGTCTGGTCCCCATATGAAAAAGTGACCATCCAGAGCAACGTATTGGTAGTCACCATTCGTGGAATCCCATGGGCCTTGAACCATCCCTACCTTCTTCGCGTGTCTATAATCTATGAATCCGTTGAAAAACACGGGACTGATGGGGCCAATCATCGCTCTGCTTGGGCGAACCTTACGGTATGAGCCGTTGATCTCTCCATCGTCAATTTGGAATTGGTCACAACCTAGGTAAGCGTGACTCTTATCGAAAATTGGCACCAGCATGATGTGAGTCGACAGTGTGTTCTTCTTTGTCGTGTATCCGGACCAAAATTTAACTTGGTCGTCGGTGCCGGGTAGCCGCATGCATCGATCATCTCTAACAGGGAAATTGAGTCGACTAGTTGGACAGACTTCAATGACGTTACTTCTTCCTGAGTCAGTCACAAGCTGATCAATTGCTCTGGCTTTCTGCCAAAACGATTGTCTCCATTCCTCGCGCAAATCGTAGTCGTAACGGATGTAAAGGGTGTCTGGGTCGTTTGATTTGAACGAAATGTCGCCGATAGAAACTTCGGTTGCAGGTGATGGGTAATCGGCAAACAGTCTAGTAGCCAGTGCTTGTGCCGTCGTCCATTGCTCGTCTCGCCGTCGCTTTTCTGCGGCATTGATGGCTCGCTGACGCTCGATGCTGTTAGCGATTTGAGATCCGTCTACTTGGCTTCCCTCTGAGGTATCTGTATCTGCACCGAACCGAGCAACGTAGTCTCTAATACGTTTGTCACTTACCGCGACTCGAACAGTAACGTTCACGAATCCACTCTCGTCAACAAACTGATCAAGAATTTCTATGTCTGATACGAAACCGTTCATCGTCGAAGCAACGATGTCTTTTTTGATCTCGTCATCAATAATTTGACGGTCAGTTACCACGTATTGAGGAATGCTTTTGGAAAGAGCGAATCTGATGGCTTCAAGTTTGGCCAGCTCTAGTGTGCTGCCTACGCCAATCGCAATCACTTGCTGCCCCGTTCCGGGGGCAGCAGTTGGGGTAGAGCACGCGACTAAAAACGTGAAACAAAATGCTGTCAACGCCCTGAAGAGCATGAACTAACCTATCGTTGATATGTAGTACAGGTCTTACCAGTCGCCCTTACGAGTTTTCTTGTAGGAACCCATTTTTCCAGAACCCGTCCGCTCTGAACCATCTGCTCCCACTGCACCGGGATTGGTCATCCAGTCTTGTGCTTGCTGAGCCATTGCGTTCGACCTTGCACTGAAGCCCATTGCTACGCACACCTCTTCCGTATCCTCGTCGTAGGATTCCTCGATTTTGAGAATTCCACTCAGGTCTCCAGATGCGATTGAAGAATCCACTTGGGTCAGAACAGCTGATTGAGCTCGGGTAATTGATCGATTCATTACTGATCCGTTTTCATCGATCAAGCGTGTGGCCTCCTCCGAATCGGTGTCAGTCGCTTCAATGGTGCGCATGGTGTTTTGGTTTTGGGAAAAGAAGCGGACCATTTCTCCCTTAGCGCGCTCTTCAGCAATGATGACGGCCTTCCTCACGCCGGACCGGTCAGGAAACTTTACTGTTTGATGATAAACAGCGATGACTTGTTGTTTCTGACCATCCACGGAAATACCTCCTAGACCTGCGCTACCGCAGTAACTGTCATCATCAGCTACGGCCGGTGCTGCAACAAAAGCAGACGCTAACACTGCCGACAGAAATACTTTTTTCATGATTTTGTCCTCGTTCCCGTTCAACATGACGCTAGTTTTCGAGCAAACCAAGATTGTTCTTTTGTTGAAAGTTCCAGCTTATACATTATTACGAGGCGTTTAAACTTGGCTACATAACTGCATTGGTTGCTCGGAGGCAGCCATCGTAGAGGTCCTTTGGCGCCTTTCGACCGATTAAGCGATGCCTCTACTGGTTCTAAGTTTATTGGGTCGTTCGCAAACTGCTCTCGTTTTCGGTCATTCCATGAGGAAGCCCCATGATCCCAAGCCCACTTGAGTGGAACGATATGGTCAATGTCGAGTGCCTCTGCGTCATAGAAGCGTTTACCTGAAAAGAAAGATATCCACTGGCCCGCAATTACACTGCAGCCCCTCGCGTCCCACCTTGGCTTCGTCGTAGATTTTTCAGCCAAGATTTCGTGTCGAGTATTTTGACAGTCCTTATCGAAGTCAGCCCAACCTCGACCAAAATCTGATCGCTTGTAAGTTGAGGGGTCTTTTTTTGCAGATTTACCCGATCCGCTTGATTTGGCTTGCCGCCCACCTGATGCCAAACACCTCGCCATAGATTGGTATGGAGTGAAGTTTTTTAGGCGGTCGTAATATGGCGATGACTCTGAATGGCACACTTTGCTAGAGGACATTTTCACCAGCTCTTCGGACATAGTTGTCGAGACGGAAAAACCGAAAAATAAAAGAGTGAAAATTAGAATCCAATGTCGCAATTGCCTAACTCCTGTCGAGTGCATAGATTGATCTATTCGAGGCAGTTCATACTGACGTCATGTTGCCAGACGTTGACTAATAAATTTGTCTAAACTTTAAAGTGTTTGCGAGCAGAGCTTGTACGGGGCAATCTTACAACTGATGGTGTTAATTAAATTAGTTCCCACGACTTGGGCAATTTAGATGGCCTCGCCCCCAAGACTTAGAAGCAGAAACACAAGCCGTCTTACCGATGTCGCTTCAAAAATTCTGCAGGCTAACTCAATAGTGCTTGACGTTGACTATGATTTTTTTTGTGGTTCCGAGCATGTGTCAACTGGAAAGCCCGATGACAAAAAAATTAATTATGAGATGTTTTGTGAGTTTTTTCAGCTAAATGATCCCGAACTTTTTCAACCTGTGGTGGGCCATGATGAGTCATTGCAGGTTTGGCTGGATAAAGGAGTACACGCAGCTACTTGTATACATTTCGATTACCATCATGACTGCTATATCAGCAGTGATCGGTTGAATGCATGCAGCGTCTCCCGCCTTGAAGAAGTCATAAATATTGGAAATTATCTGCCCTTTGCAAAAAAAGGAGGGGCGTTATCCCACGTGATTTGGGTTACACCTCACGAGCTTATTGATGCTGAGGTTGATGAATATGTTAGTGCTTGGAAATCCGAGGATTTGTTATCGATTATTTCATGGTCGGAATATTTAGAACTCCATCATATTATTGGTGCTAATCTTGTCCCCTCTGGCCACACTGCAGCATTATCTCCTGACTTTGTCTCGCCAAGAGACTTCGAGTTTTTCTTTGATCTTTTCGATTGCGACGATGAATTTCGGTATCGGGCGTTCGACTACGGTTATTTCAGTGTGTTGGCTGATCGAAAGGACATGGGTTGGCGCTGGCATTCGATTGATCTCAGTAGTCGCTCCCAGACTTTTTTTCATGGTTCCCCAATTCAAGGTCTGACTCGCTTGGAGCAGACACACCGTCACAACTTTGTTTCACCATCAAAACGCTTCGCAAGCTGTTTTGAAAGTAATCTTGTTCGCGCTGATGCGTTGTCTATGGGGATAGAGCCGTTCCGTGATGACCCTGATACGGTTGTTGTATCGGGGGATTCCAAGTTGCTCGATATTTTTAAGGCGGAAACTGGGTCGACCTACGTCATCTCCTCGGATAAGGCTCCCATCGACTTTGCGCCGGGTTGTCAGGGCTTTGAATTCACGATGGAGGCGGGCGTCGATGTGCGCGCTGAGGTGCCGGGAGAGCTCAGTAGAGCAGTTCAGTATGATCCTGGCTTTTTGGTGGTCTACCCGCATGAGCTCATGACAATCCCGGATGTTCTCAGCGACGAGGGACAGTCGCGCTTTTTAGAATGGATGGGCGTGAGTGATGCTGTTGTTCGGTCATTTCCTTCGACCGTGTTTTACCTTCATGTTTTTGAGGAGTTGCAGACGGGCAGGACCTCCCCTTTTTTGCCACTCATTACCTGGTCCCGATTCGCTAGTAGAGAGCTTTTTCCTGCGCTCAGACCACTTGGAATAGCGACCGAGGCCAATGGGTATCATGGTCTGCAGCACTGCCTCGACGTCGGTCTATTGGCTGTCGTTTTGTCTTATCTCCACGAGACCCCTGCAACACCCGTATTTCTCGCAGCGTTGACCCATGATCTTCGTAGGGATGCTCCGCCGGATCAACATAATGCAAAAGATAGTGCTGTGCTCTGCCAAGAGTTGATAGACGGGCCGTGGTGCGCGTATACCTCTGCCTTTGACCTTGAGGTTTTTGATGCGGTAGCGGTTCACTCGTCGCTGCACCAAGCGCCATCAATGATAGCGAAAATTTTGCGAGATGCTGACAGGGTGCGTCTGAGTTGGGAGAGAGGATTTGAAGAGAGGTTTTTCGAGACTGACTGGGGGAAAGAGTTTGCAAAGCGTGATTCAAGCTTTGCTGAAAATATATTGACGCGACTTTCCTTAAAAGCTGGTTCAGTTTTGGAAATTAACTTGCTGACTGGAATTGCCGAATTAGCGGTACTTCAGCAAAAATTTGCCTGTCCCCCCATTCTTTTGACCGATACTGGCGCCCGCGCATGGTTCATTAATCACTACAACGTCTCAAAAATCGTGGTTCGCGGTGCAGGTAAGGCGGAGGACTACCTGCAGTTTCGGTCGCCGTTTTTGAGGGATGGGATTTTGGTCGTCAATGATCAGCCAGCTGGAGTTAGCCTTCGCTCTGAACTGAGCGCGACGCTCGATAAGGCCGCCTCATGTATGGATGGGGTTCTGCAACTGACCGAAAGTTCCGACGCCGCGGAAGTTCACATTCGGGTTAATCTAGAAACTATTGACCAGGTGATGGAGGTTATTGACTGCATTAACAACAGACAAATTAGCCTCGTAGTTCCTGGCGTGAGCGCTGAGGCCATTAGCCTAATGAGGCGTTTGATAGAGGGGTTGAAGGCGTGTAATAGCGCAAGTAAGGAGGATATGGGTGCCAAAGTCATCTGCGAAGTTGCTTGGTGTCATTTTTTACCGCCCGAGGATGCGCTCGCCTACTTTGAAAAAGTTGATCGGCAATACTCTCCAATTGTTTCTCCCTCCACATTATCGGTTGCGGAGGAAATGGTCCGGGCTGTCGTTGAGTATGAGAAGGAGCGTCATGATGCCTGTGGTGAGTGTCCCTACTCGCTCCACTGCTCGATGAGCGATTTTGTGGATGGGGCCTGGCGCTTTGGAAGGCCTGAGTATCAACCTAAATTTCAAGGCTGGAACCCGTATGTTGCAGACTGAGCGACATACTTTGCGACTTGCCTTGGGTACAGCAGAAGTCGCGGGAAAATCACTTAACAAAAAACAGTTTATTACTCTGGTACACGCTGCGCTTGAGGCAGGTGTAACTATTTTTGATACGGCCTCCAACTATCAAGATGGCAGGGCGCAAGAGTGGCTGCGAGATGCCCTCATCAATTATCGTGAGTCGGTTGACGTTAACTTTTGCTTAGATAGCGTTCTCATCGTCACAAAGGTGGGCCAGCTATCAAATAGCGAATGGCAACGACGTTGCCTGAGTGATCAGGCGGCCCCCTATTACGATTTCTCAATTCCCTTTTTAGAGCAACAACTTAGTGCTGCTTCCAAGATATTCAGAAATGTGGGCCAGGTAATGGTGTTACTGCATAACCCAGAAGATGACACCAGATTCGATCATAGCGATGACCTGAAAGGCATTGCTAAGGTACTTGAGAGCTGGGTAGAGCGTGGATGCTTCATTGGCTGGGGTCTGAGTAGTTGGTCGGGTCTGCTGAGTTGTGATAGCTCTCCTGCAAAGTTTCAATTGTCGCAGCTATTAAGCGACGCGGAAGGAATGCGCTTCAGATTTTTCACAGCAGTCCAAATCCCTATGGGTTTATGGAATTCAACACAGGTTTTTATGCCAGCGCAGTCTCTGTGTCCGGGTAATAATTACGCTGACGTGTTTGAGGTTTCAGAAAACTGCGGGATCGCAGTTTTAGTGAATTCATGTTTTCTTGGCGGGGAGCGACTTCCCCAGAACTCAATCAACGCAGACGAGCGGAAGTTGACCCCTCCTGATATCTTGAAGCTATGCTCTGACCTGGTCCCAGCGGCAATTCGAGTTATTGGCGCCACGCAACCACACACCATTGAAGCGTCAGTGAAAATCTTCCTTGAGGGATAATATGACAGGCCACGTCGCACCATACTCCAGTGCAGCGAAATATTATGATGAGCTGATTCCTGACGAACGAGATGAGTTACTCCGTGAGCTGTATTGGTCATTACGTGACTTTTGGGGCGAGTCAGAGAAAGCGCCGCGATGTCTAGATGTCGGCTGCGGTACGGGTGGAATTTTACAACTTTGGCCCGTAACAAACGTTGATTCAAAGAGTTGTGGTATTGATCCAGCGGCCGAGATGATTGAGTTAGCACGCTTAAATTGCCCCGTCTATCAATTTGAAAGCGTCGATCTTTTGTCCTTTAAAACTGTCCAAAAATTCGATTGGATAGTGAGCACGGGAAACCCGGTCAACTACATCTCGCCCGACAAGCGAGAAAAGTTTTTCGAAAAGGCGAGCGGGTTGTTGGCGCCGGGTGGTCTACTTTATTTTGATTTCGACACCCGTCGAGACATTGAAGAGTTCTGGCCTGGCCAGACTCGATTAGTAGAAAGTGACACTTTTCGATTTGAGGCCAGGTATGCTTATGACGCCGAGCAGGACGTAGGTGTCGAAATACAGCATTGGTCTCAACTCCCCGAGGGTGAAGCCAGTTTCTATGAGACCCACTATCTAAATCCCATTTCCCCCGTTGAAGTTGTTTCTGAAATGAGCAGCACTCGTTTTGGCGAGCCGCTTTTCATCCATCCAGAGAACTATACAAAGGTTGATGATGCCAACGAGTACTTGGTGTTGGGCTGCATAGCGAAGGTGAAGTGTGGATAGCCACATAACTCGTCTTGTTGACGCCGTCGCGAACAGTGGTTGTGTATCGCCATTCCTAGATATTGACCTGAGCGTCTCAGTTGAAGTGAGATGTGTTAACCATGGTGACGAAACGGCAGATAACAGCGCTATTCAATGGGTAACAATTCCAGGCGACCCTGAATTGCCAACATTAATTACAAACGCTTTAGCGTCTCCTGAATTCCTAAATGAGGACGTTGAAGAGGTTTGGCACGCTGACTGCCCGGTAAAAGATACAGGGCTTGTGGCCGATAGCGAGGGTGCCGTATCCAGATTGATCGATAGTTTAAGAAGTGGTTTGACGTGGCCGCATCAAACCCCCTCGCTCGACAAAATCATTTGGTCGAAACGTTCCGCCAATGAGGTTTCGGGCTTTCACACTGATCATTTCCCCTTTGGCTCTGCTATTCGCCGTTCCAGAGGTAGTGCCACACGCGTGATTGTAAACTTGGGGATACAGCCTCGTGTAGTGTGTTTTTTGCTGCCCAAAGGTGAGCAGGAACTTCCGCTCGGCGACGATTACTGCCCAGCCCAATACAGAAATTTAGGTGGTTTGCTCGTGGATGCCAGGCTCACTATTGCGACTCTGCCCCCCTATTCTGGTGACGCCGATGTGGCTGGCGTGCAGTTCGATGCCCATAACGTACTGCATTCTGGATTGCCCTATAAAGGGGCGGTGGTCGCTGTCATCACGGATTGGAATGAGCTGGGGTAAGTAAAAATTTTACAGGTTAGAAATTAGACAAACTTTCAAAGTGGAGAAACGACTTCTGGCCGCTTTGATAGAGCCGTTCAAGAACGCTTCAGTCAAAGATAAGGCAGAGGCGGCTTACTAAGCGAATAGTACCTCGGGAGCTCCACTAACTGCCTCATACGTTGGCCCATTAGTCTCATCTTCTGTCGGGCGTAAGGGTAAAAATCTTGGTTGATGTTATACATCTGACGGCCGTTGATAGATTGAATCTATGCAACTGCATCTGGAATTAATTTGGCTGCTAGAGTTACACAGTCCTAGATATTCAATAACCCATCAAATTCACCTCCCTTGTTTTTGAGCTACCAGACAAGCGGATCAGGATTCAATCAGGTTTTAGTGCTTGCTGAAGTCCAGAGAAAGGGTGTTTAAATGGGCAGTGTAGTCAGACAAGGTTGATACCGCTTTTTTATGTTTTTGGCCATGCCTCAGATTCTTGTTGGTCCAGCGTCGCAATTGTCGTAAAGATTAGAGATCTATCGGGCGGGCAGTCTTTTCAAGATCTTAAGGCTTGCAAAATCGTTTGCTTTACACGATGTTATAATTCGCGTATTGCAATCTCAAATAACCAGAAGGACTAAAAGATGAAAAAGAAAATCGACGACAAACAACTGTCAGCTCTTGAGCAGGAGCGTAATGAAGCTTTGGCGAGAGTGGTCAAGCGGGTCAAAGAATCCAAAGACATTCAGAACGGTGAGGCGTCACACATGGCACACAGCTCAGGCCCCGGTGGAAGAACACACCAGTCTTATGTCAACGCTTAGTATTTGCTCATTCCGATTATCGTTGGGGATGAGGGTGTCCTTGTAGAAGTTGGTCTCAGCTCAGCACCGGGGAATGCAAGCAGCAAGCTTGAAGATTTTCTAGCTGATTGCGATGCAGTGAACGCATTGTACGATGCCTTCGCAGCATTTTTTATTCTTACCGGCGCAATGCCCACTAGAGAGCCATGCTTGGCTCCGGCCAGTGCCGAACTTTTGTCTGCGAGCAACACCCGCATAGTAGGAGACTCTCTCGGGCTCGGTGTCCTTTTGCTTCTATTAACTAATGGCGAGCAGGATTTTGATAAAGGTGGCACTAGTGCTGCTACTGGGGCGCTTGATGTTCGTCGTGACAAGATTGTCTGCCGACCCGTGGATCAGCTGAGGGCAAAGCTAGATGCTGCTGTCAGGCAGGGAGTGAGTACTATTTTTTGCCCGAAACAGTTTGATGCGCCAAGCCACAGCTATCGAGGTTTGTTTGTAAGGCAAGTGTCGCAAATCAAAAACCGTTCCGGCCCGTTGGCGCAAATGGAAGTCGAATGAGTAAGTGGTATCCAATCCAATTTGTCATCACAAAAGTGCATAGTTTATGCAACATAGATTGCTCTTATTGCTATGAGTACAATCAGGGCAATACGGGTTGGAAAACAAAACCCAAAAACATGACACTCACGACATTCGAAACCCTCTGTAAGCGGGTAGCGGAACATGACACTGGTGATGAGCCCTTTATTTCATTTCACGGTGGTGAGCCCCTAATAAGGACACCAGAGTTTTTTGATGAGGCAATGACCCTCGCCAAAGAATACATACCTACTGCTAGATTTGGCCTACAGACCAATGCCATCTTACTTAACCAAGAGTTTATTGATGTGTTTCGTAAGCATGGAGTACGAGCAGGCACAAGTCTCGATGGGCCCAAGCTGATTAACGATGCGCGGCGGATTGACCATAAGGGCCGTGGTACCTTTGATCGTGTGATGAAGGGTATTGAGTTGATGCGTGAAAACCCAGATGTATGGGGTGGTATTTTGGGCGTCATTGATGTGGAGTCGGATCCATCCGAATTACTGGATTTCTATGCTGAGTTAGCTCCGCCTGCGCTAGATTTACTAGAGCCTGATGGGAACTGGAGGAAGTTGCCGCCCGGAAAATCTGATATTCATTCAACCGAATATGGCGACTGGTTGATTGCCGCCTATGAGCATTGGTTCAATCAGCACCCAAATCTACTCATCCGACGGTTTGAAGAGATTATGGAGCATTGCCTCGGTGGACCCGGCACAACGGAATATTTTGGTGTTGAGCCCAAGGGCCTTGTAACTGTTGCAACTGACGGAGCTTTTGAGGCAGTCGATCAGATCAAATCTGCATATGATGGTGCTGAGTACACAGGCTTGGATATCTTTAACCACAGTCTGGACGATGTGGTCGCACACGATTCAACGCAAGCACGCATGACCGGAATGGATGCACTGGCGTCGGAGTGTGTGGGTTGCGAACACGTGCTTGAGTGCGGCGGAGGATATTTTCCTCATCGTTACTCAGAGAAAACAGGTTATCGAACGCCCTCTATTTACTGTGCCGATTACAAAGCGCTCTTTTCGCACATCAAGAGGCACTTGAAGGCTACGGCTGCAATACACCTCGAAGCCGCTAGTTAGGGCCACCAAAGTGCTGTCGCGGTTACTCGAGTTGGATATCGGGGCACATAAGGCCTTAGAGCTATACCTTGCGGCAACCGGCCTAAAAGTCACACGCACGATGATGGATGACGCTGAGTTAGCGTTGGTCATGCCAGTTCTGTTAGATTGCGGCGCCGAGATTTTATTGTCAAAAGAGAAATTTCTCCTAGGTTCGGACGCAGGCAAAGGTGGTTACGGTAATTCTTTCGGAGCTGAGGTGTCGGCAGACTATCCGCAAGGGTACTTCTGTGTGTACATTGGCCGAGATTTGACGGAACTCTCCGAGGCTAGGCATGCCGATGAAACCGGCAATGACGACAGCTTTGGCTACTCACTAGGTATCCCTGAATGTTGTCGTTCACACTTTTCATTGCAAAAGGAAGGGTTTAGCTCGGAACAAAATGATCCTACTCAATTCATAAAGCAGGAAGGTGAGGTTGTTCCCTGGTGTTCTCATTTTCCTATGTATTTTGGGTACGGCCTGTTCAGTCATTTTCCTTGTAGCGTAGATTGTGCGGCTACTAAAAAATTAGCAATGCGAAACGAAAAACTCCTTCGTGACGCTTCACCTGAGCTCGCCGATACGTTTGTTCGGTATCAGTTCCTAAATTACCTGTACTCTGAATATGATGGAATTTTCGCTTTTTACGATATGACACTATGTCCTGGGAGCACTACTCCAGCGTGGACTTACGACAACAAGAAGCTGGAGGCCACGTCGTGTGCCCTGCTTAGCAACATTATTTTCTCTTGCGATAGCATTTCCTTGTCCGGGGGTGAGATTGCATTCAGACGCGACGGTACGGTGCGTCTGCTGGCGGATGCCTCAAACTTTAGGTTAGCTTTCCACAATGAATCTCGACCTTAATCACCATGGCGCTGCGTTAAGCCTATTGCAGCTTTATGAGAAAGAGCTCATAGAGTTTAAAAATGTCGTTGAATTTTTGGCTTTGTTCTCTGGTGAAAAAAAGGTTGTGAGGCTTGTTCTAACCAGTGAGCAGGCGTACGAAGTTGCCAGTGCGTTACATCTACATTTTCCCGAGATCGTTCATGGTAGCAGTCAATATGTGCTGCATGAGATTTTTAGATCTTCTCAATGGGACAGCTTTCACGAACGCCGTTATAAAGCTGTGGAGGAAGATGGGGACGTAAGGGCGCACTTTTTTGGTCAAAGACAGTTCGTCGAATTAGCGATTGAGGCTGAGGATGACAAGGCAGATGCATTTGAGCTGGGAGAGCTCTTTGGTATACCAAAATGTTGTGCCCGGCAGTATCACGAGACATTAAACGCGTCAGGAGAGTGGATGCCGAACTATCTATCCTCTTCACAAGCTATGTCATCAGTAGATGCTGTCGCAAATCGCTTTTCTAGCATTGTTGGCTACCAGATGGGGTTTCACAACGATTACTTTCCCTGCAGCTTTGATTGTGAAAAAACTCTGGAAATTTGTACGGCTAATAGAGCGCGCCTATTACTTTACGGTTTAGATGCGCTAGTAGAATTAGCGGATGGTAACAGTGTGGGTACTGCTATTGTCCTTGATGACGACGTCTTTTATCAAGCTGGCGAAGGCGTCCGGGATGCACTGTTATCAGGAGGAGCCTTTTCTGCAGCTGGTTTTGAGGCGCTTACCTCTAACGCACCCAACTTGCCACTAGAAATTGCATTTAGCGACTCTAAAGCTCAGGCTGTCGATTGTCTCGAGGGTGACTCGTCTACTTATCTATCGATCTGCTTTTTTGAACCGCAAAGGGATCTGTTGTAGTGGGATTTTACGCATTTAGTGAAGATGCGCTTGGAGCACTAGAGTGTCAGTGGCTAGAGCACCTTTCAAGATCTTCAGATCTTGACGAAGTGTTGCCACTTCTGTGCCCCGAGCAACGGGCTGTTTCAGATTATCAAAGCCAGCTTAATTTGTTCAAAGAAAAGCAGGGGATCAGCGGGTTAGGAGTCCTTCAATACCTTAATTTAAGACTCGAGCAAGCGGTGACGAATTACGTTGAAGGTGAGTCAAACACCATTGACAGCATTAGTAAGATATCTCACATACTGGATGATTCTGCTTTTCACATCCTCAGTGACGGC
>Ga0181597_10004922_pt1 | contig 13032 bp, 11 predicted proteins | sample 041ome_5_FD_148647 | JGI IMG/M metagenome (GOLD analysis project Ga0181597, IMG submission 148647) | Coastal salt marsh microbial communities from the Groves Creek Marsh, Skidaway Island, Georgia - 041403US metaG (spades assembly) | ecosystem: Environmental > Aquatic > Marine > Intertidal zone... | reverse complement strand
CCGCCCCGGAAGCAATACAGATAGCCGTTCGGGTGAGCTCTAGCGAAGGCCGCCCAGGCCTCGACCCGCTCAGCTTTGACCTGGCCGCCAACCAGTTGATGACCCAGCTCGATGGCCGCGTCTTGGCCGTGCTGCTTGTAGCAGGTACCCACCTTTTGCCGCTCGATGTCATTCATCAGCGGCAGGTTGAGTACGCCAGGGAAAGCCCCCTTAAGGAACTCCACCGGCGCCCGCGCATCCATCAGCGGCCGGTCATTGAGAAAGATGTCGCGGTAGTCGCTGCTGTTGTCACGCATCAGAGCACCTCTACCGCGTAAGTCTGTCGCGCCACCAGCTGACCGATTGGCGCCAGGCTCAAGCCCAGCTCGGCCGCCACGGCCAGGAACTCAGCTTCGCCCTCGGCATTGACCGCCACCAACAGACCGCCGCTGGTTTGTGGGTCGCACAACAGGTTGCGCTGCGCCTCGGAGATCGGCGCGATTTTCTCGCCGTAACTCTCATAGTTACGCAGGGTGCCGCCGGGCACGCAGCCCTCGCCCAGGTAATAGTCAACGCCCGGCAGACGCGGCACGGCAGCGTAATCAAGCTGCGCGGTGAGGCCCGCACCATCGGCCATTTCCACCAGGTGACCGAGCAGGCCGAAGCCGGTGACATCGGTCATCGCAGTGACGCCGGCGAGTTTGCCGAAACGGCTACCGGGCTTGTTCAGGGTGCACATCCAGTCACGCGCCAGGCCGACGTCTTCGGCGCGCAGCTTGGCCTTCTTCTCGGCGGTGGTGAGGATGCCGATACCCAGCGGCTTGCTCAGGTACAGCCGGCAACCGAGCGTGGCGGTGTCATTGCGCTTCATGTGGCGCTTGCTCACCACGCCAGTGACCGCCAGGCCGAAGATCGGCTCTGGGGCGTCGATGGAGTGACCACCGGCCAGGGGAATACCGGCCTCATCACACACCGCGCGACCGCCGCGAATCACTTCGCGGGCCACTTCTGGCGGCAACAGGTTGACCGGCCAGCCGAGAATGGCGATGGCCATCAACGGGTCACCGCCCATGGCGTAGATGTCGCTGATCGCGTTGGTGGCGGCAATACGGCCGAAGTCGTAGGGGTCATCGACAATCGGCATAAAGAAGTCGGTGGTCGAAACCACGCCGCGCTCATCATCCAGGGCATACACCGCCGCATCGTCGCGCGAGGCGTTGCCCACCCACAGCTTAGGATCAAGGTTTTGCGCGCCGCTCCCGGCCAGGATCACGTCCAGCACCTTGGGGGAAATCTTGCAGCCGCAACCGGCTCCATGGCTGTACTGGGTCAGGCGGATCGGCTCGCTCATCGGTCAGGCTCTCGGCAAATCAGAAAACAAGCCGCGGATTCTAGCAGGCCGGCGGAAACACAGGATTGCCAACGCCGCTAGTTTTCTAACGCCCAGCCGGCAATGCTGGTCTTTAGCGCAGCGCTCCCTATAATCGCGCCACGTCGATTACCTGACGACACGCAGCCAGCCGAATAGCTGACCTGTTACTTAGAACCTTTTCCGCTATTGAACCGGAGAATCTTCATGTTCAAACGTACCCTGGCATTCGCCGCCTGTGCTGCCCTGTGTCTGTCCACTAGCCTCACCCACGCCGCCGAAACCCTACGCGTCAGCGCCATCCCGGACGAAGCACCGACCGAGCTGCTGCGCAAATTCAAACCGCTGGGCGCCTACCTGGAACAGCAGCTGGGCATGAAAGTCGAGTTCACTCCGGTGGCCGACTACCCCGCCGTGGTTGAAGCGCTGGCCACCGACCGCCTCGATATGGCCTGGCTGGGCGGTTTCACCTTCGTCCAAGTTCACCTGAAAACCGGCAATGCGATCCCGCTGGTGCAGCGCGAACAAGATGCCCAGTTCACCAGCAAGTTCATCACCGCTGATGCCAATGTGAACTCGTTGGCCGACCTCAAGGGCAAAACATTCGCCTTTGGTTCGGTGTCCTCGACTTCCGGTAGCCTGATGCCGCGTTATTTCATGCTGCAAGACGGCATCAAGCCGGAAAGCTATTTCAGCCGTATCGGCTACTCCGGCGCGCATGACGCCACCGCTGCCTGGGTTCAGGCCGGCAAGGTTGATGGCGGCGTGCTGAATGCCAGCGTGTGGGAAAAACTGGTCGCCAGCGGCAAAGTCGACACCAGCAAGGTCAAGGTCTTCGCCACCACCCCAAGCTACTTCGACTACAACTGGACCGTGCGCGGCAATCTCGACCCCGTACTGGTTGAGAAGATCAAGGCGGCGTTCCTTGCCCTCAACCCGGCTAACCCGGCGCACAAGGCGATCCTCGACCTGCAGGCCGCCAGCCGCTTTATCGAAACCAAGCCTGAGAACTATCAAGGCATCGAGGACGCTGCCCGCGCCGCTGACCTGCTGAAATGACCCTGCGCCTGTGCGGCGCCAGTCTCAGCCACGTTAACGGCGTCAACGCCCTGCGCAATGTCGATTTGCACATTGCCCAAGGCGAACGCGTGGCCATCATCGGCCCCTCGGGGGCCGGCAAGTCCAGCCTGCTCAATGTGCTCGCCACTGCCCTGCAACCCAGCAGCGGCGAGCTGCACGTGCTCGGCACCCAGCCCTGGCAACTCTCTGGTCGCCAACGCCAGCGCCTGCGTGCACGCATCGGCCTGGTGCATCAGGCCCCGCCGCTGCCGGCGCGGCAACGCGTAGTAACAGCGGTGCTGGCCGGCAAACTCGGCCAGTGGAGCTTGGCCAAAAGCTTGCTCAATCTACTGCACCCGCTGGATATAGCCGGGGCACAGCGTGAGCTGGCCAAGCTGGATTTGGCCGACAAACTGTTCGCCCAATGCCAGCAGCTGTCTGGCGGCCAGTTGCAGCGCGTGGGTATCGCCCGCGCGTTGTACCAGGCGCCCGAGCTGCTGCTGGCCGATGAACCGGTGTCCGCGATGGATCCAGTGCTCGCCGCGCATACGCTGAGTGTGCTGTGCCGGCATGCCGAAGCCAGTGGCGTCACCCTGATCGCCAGCCTGCATGCGGTGGAGCTGGCCCTGGCGCATTTTCCGCGGGTGATCGGCCTACGCGACGGGCAGATTTTGTTCGACCGCCCAGCCGCTGAAGTCGACCAGGTGCAGCTCGATGCGCTGTATGCCAACGAACAACTGCTGTCGCCTCCCGTTCCCGCTGTCAGCCTGAGCGTGCAGATCCCCCGATGCTGACACGCGCAAACCATGACCCGGCCGCCCTGCCCCGCCTGCTGCTAAGCCTGCTGGCACTGGCCTTGCTGTGGCCAGGTATCCAGCTCAGCGAGCTGGACCTGGGCGTGCTGCTGCGCGCCGACAGCCAAAGCGAGATGGGCCGATTCGTCGCCGCGTTCTGGCCACCGGCGCATGACGCGGAATTTCTCGATCTGCTGCTGCAAGCCACCTTGCAGACCCTGGCCATTGCCACCGCCGGCATGGCCCTGGCGCTGCTGTTGGCGATTCCGGCGAGCCTGCTGGCCAGTCGCGCCCTGTCGCTCTCGGCAGCCGCCCGCGGCGGCCGACCTAACGCGTTGGCGCAATTGCTGCGCTGGCCGGTACGCGGGCTGCTGATCTTCTTGCGTAGCGTGCCGGAAATCGTCTGGGCACTCTTGTTTGTGCGCGCCGTCGGTCTCGGCCCCACCGCTGGCGTGCTGGCCATCGCCATCACCTACAGCGGCATGCTCGGCAAGGTCTACGCGGAAATCTTCGAATCAGTCGACCAGCGCCCGATGCACGCCCTGCTGCAGTCCGGCAGTGGCCGCTTGGCGGCATTTGTCTATGGCATCCTGCCAAATGCCGCGGCGGAACTGACCTCCTACACGGTGTACCGCTGGGAGTGTGCGATCCGCGCCTCGGTGGTGATGGGCTTTGTCGGCGCGGGCGGCCTCGGCCAGCAAATCGACCTGTCGATGCGTATGTTCGCCGGCGGCGAGGTGGCCAGCATGCTGTTGACCTTCCTATTGCTGGTGCTGCTGGCCGACCAACTCAGCCGCTTACTGCGCCGGAGGTTGGCATGACCCGGCTGATCAATCTGCTGCTGTTAGCGGTCATTGGCGTAGCGGTGTACGCCTCATTCGCCTACCTGGGTATCGACCTCGGCACGCTGATCAGTGGCGACAGCCTGAAGCTGATGGTTGGCTACGTGCAGCGCTTTCTCAGCCCAGACCTTAGTGCAGAGCACCTGTCAGCCATCAGCCGCGGCGCCCTGGAAACTCTAGCGATGTCAGCCGTCGGCACCTTACTGGCGGCGGTGTTCGGCCTGCTGCTGGCCTTGCCGGCGGCCGGACGCTTCGGCTGGCCACTGCAGAGCGCGGCCCGCTTACTGCTCAATGCCCTGCGCGCCATTCCAGAGCTGGTTTGGGCGGCGCTGATGGTGCTGGCCGCTGGCCTCGGCCCGAATGCCGGCACCCTGGCCCTGGCCCTGCACACCGCCGGCGTACTCGGCCGCTTATTTGCCGAAGCCCTGGAAAACACCCCGACCGCACCAGCCGAGGCGATTCGCCTGCAAGGCGGCGGCCAGGTCGCAGCGTTCTGCTACGGCACCCTGCCCAACCTGTGGCCGCAACTGTTGGCCTACTGCCTGTACCGCTGGGAAAACAATATCCGTATGGCCAGCGTGCTCGGCTTCGTCGGGGCCGGCGGCCTGGGGCAAATGCTCTACGTCAGCCTCAGCCTGTTCCAGGAAGCGCAAGCCAGTACGGTGATCCTGGCGATGTTAATGCTGGTATTTGGCGTCGACGCCCTAAGTAGCTGGACCCGCCAACGCTGGGTGCGGGCGTAGCCACAGCCAGCGCACAGATAACCTGGCGCTGAGCGGCCTGAGCGCCGCTGCAACCAAGCGCAACGGCCACTGTCCAACACCGACGCAGACGCCCCTATCCGGCTGCGATCTTATTGTTCCAGGGAGACCTACTTGCCTGCTGTATTTTTGCGTCACCCCCTGCGCTGGATCGCCTTATTAGTCGGCGGGCTCGGGCTCACGGCCTCGGTGCTGGCCTGCCCCAGCGGGCAGCAGCAAGTGTGTGCCGTGGTGTGCTTCTGTGCCCCGCTCAGCCAAGCCGACATCGACGGCCTCTACGAAGACGCCACCCAGCTCGCGGCCTCCGGTCTTGAACAGGGGTTGCGGCAAGCGCGTGAACGCGCGGCAGCCGACGGCACCGAGCCTGTGCCGCTGCATATCCGCGCACAACTGGAGGCCTATTTCGATCTCGCGGTGCTCGACTCGGCGCGTTTTAAGGTCGGCGGCGACGAGGCACTCAACGCCGGCAATGCCCTGCTGCAAAACCCCGACGTGCAGGCGGTGACGCTGATCGACATCATCGTCTTCCGCAACGCTGAGGACGCGCAGCAGAATGTCGCGCTCTGGGCCCACGAGCTGTTGCATGTGCAGCAATACCAGCAGTGGGGCGTGGGCGAATTCACCCGCCGTTACACCCGCGACCACGACGCCATCGAAGCGCCGGCTTACCAGCTGCAAATTAAGGTCGACCGGGCACTGCGCGATCAGCTAAGCCAGACCGAGACGCTGCGCTAGCAGCGCCATTGATGCTCTAGCCGAGACTGTCGAGACGGCACATCGAACTGACTGCATAAGCGCATTGAGCCGCGTACAGCTGCAAGCCATCACAACCGCTCGGGCGTGGAAATCGGCAGACAGCGGTTCAACCGATGCATGACAGGCGTGCGTTGGCCCGGGGCAAATCATCAAGCCCGGATTTAATTTCGCTAGGCGGCAGGCGATCGATTGGAACGGCGCGGTTAGCGCCGCTCCCGCACCAGCCGGGTAGGCCGGTGCATCGCATCGAAATGCCAGAGAGGAAGAAACGCCTCGTACGGGCGGGTAGCCCCCGTTACCGGGTGTACGAAGGGCGCCGCGTGACGGCAGGTGCCGCGTGCAGCATCAGGTACTTGGGCAAAGTCCCTGGGGGTGGCGGTAAGCCGGTACTGCGTACTACCCCCGGCAGGCGAACCTGCCGGGTTTAATGCTCGGTGCTGTGAGCAGCGGCCAACCGCGCCGCTACTCACAGTGGCAGCGGCTTAACCGATGGTCATCAGGCTGGCGTTACCGCCCGCCGCTGCAGTGTTGATGCTCAGGGCGTGCTCGATCAGCAGGCGCTCCAGCGGGATGTCAGTCTCGCCTTTATGCAAGCCATGCACACCGATGATCGCGCCAGGACGCTGAGCGGCCAACTGACAGACTTCGCGCAGCTGGTCGGAGTCACCATGGTGCAGGATCGCGTCGAACACGGTTTCGCTGCTGCTCCACTGGTTGAGTAAAGTGATGCGCTGTTGCACCGCCTTGGGCAGCGTGGCGAACAGCTCCTGAGTCAGGGTGCTTTCCTGCCACAGTACCTGGCAACCCACAGCCAGTACGGCAGCCAGTTGCGCCAATAGATCGCTACGCTCATCCGCCAGACACAACACGTGCTCACGCGGCAGCAGGCTGTAGCTGTTGCGCTCACCGGTTGGGCCGGTAAGCATCTGCACGGTGCCGCTCTGCGCTAACTCAACATACTGCGCACTCAGCGCCGACAGGCTCGGCTCGTGCTTGGCGGCCCATTCCTGCAGCGCCTGGATAACCTTGGCCTGCGCAGCCGGACGGGTGATGTCGCCGTTTTCCTGCTGCAGCTGCTTGGCCACGGCGTCCTGCGGACGGGTTGCCAGCAGGCGGTACATGTACAGCGGGCCACCGGCTTTCGGGCCGGCACCAGAGAGGCCTTCACCACCAAACGGCTGCACGCCGACGACAGCGCCGACCATGTTGCGGTTGACGTAGAGGTTGCCGACTTTGGCACTGTTAACCACCTGGGCGATGGTTTCATCGATACGTGTGTGCACGCCCAGAGTCAGGCCATAGCCGCTGTCGTTGATCTGCTGCAGCAGCTTGCCGAGGTCCGCACGGGCATAACGCACCACGTGCAGCACTGGGCCGAAGATCTCACGAGTCATTTCATCGAAACTGTCCAGCTCGATCAGCGTCGGCGTGACAAAGGTGCCGCGCTTGATGTCATCACCATTGCTGCGCGCCGCCTGGAAAATCTTGCGGCCCTTCTCGCGCATTTTTGCGATGTGCTGGTCGATATTGTCCTTGGCTTCGGCATCAATCACCGGGCCGATGTCGGTGCTCAGGCGCTCCGGGTTGCCCAGGCTGTATTCAGCCATCGCGCCCTTGAGCATGTTGATCACCCGGTCCGCCACATCGTCCTGCACGCAGAGTACGCGCAGGGCCGAGCAACGCTGGCCGGCGCTGTCGAAGGCCGAGGCCACTACGTCGACCACCACCTGCTCGGTGAGCGCCGAGGAGTCAACGATCATGCTGTTAAGGCCGCCGGTTTCGGCGATCAGCGGGATGGTGCGGCCCTGGGCATCCAGACGACCAGCGAGGTTGCGCTGGATAATCCCGGCCACTTCGGTGGAACCGGTGAACATCACCCCACGCACGCGCTCGTTGCCGATCAAACCGGCACCGACAGTTTCACCACGGCCCGGCAGCAGCTGCACGGCACCAGCAGGCACGCCGGCTTCCAGCAGAATGCGCACCGCTTGCGCAGCAATCAGCGGCGTTTGCTCAGCCGGTTTGGCCAGCACGGTGTTACCGGCGGCCAACGCGGCAGCCACTTGACCACTGAAGATCGCTAGCGGGAAGTTCCACGGGCTGATGCACACCACCGGACCCAGCGGGCGATGGCTGTCATTGCTGAAGTGATTGCGTGCCTGCGCCGCGTAATAACGCAGGAAGTCCACCGCCTCGCGAACTTCGGCTATGGCATTGGCAAAGGTCTTGCCCGACTCACGCACCAGCAGGCCCATCAGTTGCTGGATTTCCGCTTCCATCTGGTCGGCGGCGCGATCGAGTACGGCGGCGCGCTCGGCCGGCAGAGTCGACTGCCAGATCTGCCCGCTGGACACCGCGCAGAGCACGGCATTGTGCACATCCTGCTCGCTGGCCTCATGCACGTGGCCGACGATGTCACGATGATCCGCCGGATTGCGCACCGGCTGCGCCTCGCCCAGCTCAGGCGTGTCGCAACCCAGCTGCGGCATGGCCTTGTAAGCGTTATTGGTGCTGCTCAGCAGCGCCGAGGACAGCGAGCCCAGACGATGCTCGTTAGCCAGGTCGATGCCTTCGGAGTTCAGCCGCGCATCACCGTACAAGGCACGCGGCAAGGCAATGCGCGGGTGCGGCAGGCCGAGGCCACCTTCCTGCGCGGCCATCTGCTCAATCTGCTGCACCGGGTCGAGCACCAGCTCCTTGATCGAGATGCTGTGGTCGGCGATGCGGTTAACGAACGAGGTGTTCGCGCCGTTTTCCAACAGACGACGCACCAGATAAGCCAGCAGGGTTTCATGGCTGCCAACCGGCGCGTAAATACGGCACGGACGGTTCAGCTTGCCATCGGCAACCTTGCCCACCACTTGCTCATACAAAGGTTCACCCATGCCGTGCAGGCACTGGAATTCGTACTGACCCGGGTAGTAATTCTGCCCGGCCAATTGATAGATCGCCGACAACGAGTGGGCGTTGTGGGTGGCGAACTGCGGATAGATGGCTTCCGGTACGGCCAGCAGCTTGCGCGCACAGGCTATATAAGAAACGTCGGTGTAAGTCTTGCGGGTATACACCGGGTAGCCTTCCAGACCTTCGACCTGGGCGCGCTTGATCTCGCTGTCCCAGTACGCACCTTTTACCAGGCGGATCATCAGGCGGTGACGGCTGCGCTTGGCCAGATCGATGACGTAGTCGATCACATACGGGCAGCGCTTCTGGTAGGCCTGAATCACAAAGCCGATGCCGTTCCAGCCAGTCAGGGCCGGGTCGAAGCACAGACGCTCGAGCAGATCGAGGGAGATTTCCAGGCGATCAGCTTCTTCGGCGTCGATGTTCAGGCCGATGTCGTACTGTTTGGCCAGCTTGGTCAAGCCGAGCAAGATCGGGTACAGCTCGTCCATTACGCGGTCGTACTGCGCGCGGCTGTAGCGCGGGTGCAGCGCAGAGAGCTTGATCGAGATGCCCGGACCTTCATAAATGCCACGGCCGTGGGAAGCCTTGCCGATGGCATGAATCGCCTGCTCGTAAGACGCCAGGTAACGCTTGGCATCTTCGTCGGTCAGCGCAGCTTCGCCGAGCATGTCGTAGGAATAACGGAAGCCTTTAGTTTCCATGTTGGTGGCGTTTGCCAGGGCTTCGGCGATGGTTTCACCGGTGACGAATTGCTCGCCCATCAGGCGCATGGACATGTCCACGCCCTTGCGGATCAGCGGCTCGCCGCCTTTGCCGATAATGCGATTGAGCGAGGAGACCATGCCGGCTTCGTTGTGCGTGGACACCAACTTGCCAGTGATCAACAGGCCCCAGGAAGCGGCGTTGACGAACATCGACGGGCTGTTGCCCAGGTGCTGACTCCAATTGCCGTTGCTGATCTTGTCGCGGATCAGCGCGTCACGCGTGGCCTTGTCCGGAATGCGCAGCAGCGCTTCGGCCAGGCACATCAGTGCCACACCTTCCTGCGACGACAGCGAAAATTCCTGCAGCAAACCCTGCACCAGGCCCTGACGGCCACCGGCATTCTTCTGGCTGCGCAGCTTCTCGGCAATGCTCATGGCCAGCTTGTTGCTGGCCTCGGCCATGTCCTTGGGCAGACGCGCCTGCTCCAGCAGCATCGGCACGGCTTCGGTTTCCGGACGGCGATAAGCCCCGGTAATCGCGGCACGCAGCACCGATTGCGGGAGGATGCTTTCGGCAAAGTCGAGGAACACCTGCAAACCCTGCTCAGTCAGGGTCTCAACCGACTCCTCACCGGCGACGGCCGCCAGGCCCGAATGCTCAGCGGGGGTCAGACCACCCTCAATCTGCTCCAGGTAATTAAAGATTGCCTGTTTGATCAACCAGTGCGGCGTGCGGTCAATTGACTGCGCAGCCTGCTTGAGGCGATCACGGGTTGCATCATCGAGCTTTACGCCAAGGGTAGTGGTGGCCATTGGTTTATCCTGTTATGGGCTGGAGCACGGCAAAAAAACTGGCGCGAGATTAAACCTCTCGAGGCTAAAGGTGCAACTAGGCGCAACCCAACTAAAGCGCACACCTGAAAGCTCACCAGTCACCTGAAACCCAACCACATAGAGGGCAAGCCTGAAACCTGAGGCTGCCTACAGGGAAAATCCGCAGCGGCGGGGTTAAACAGCTGTTTAAAAAAAGCATTAATCTTCCGACGACAGGTACAACCTAAAACCGCAAAAAGGTTGCACCCAACACTTATACGCACTGAATTGAGCAAAGCACAGTCGCAACACTCACGCTGCTCAACCGACAGAATGCTTACGCCGATCAGTGCAACCGCCCATAAAGCACAGACAACCAGGATATTGGGCCATTCGCGGGGCCTGGCAGAACCGCCGCAACGACAGCATAAATAGCCGGCGACACGTATCTCAGGCTAAGCTCGGGACGGCATTAACAAGGAGATGCTTATGACGGCCAAGGAAGCGCAATTGACCGAACTGCTCAGCCTGTCCACACGGACGCTCACCCACCTGACGGCCGCCACCACGGCGATGTCATTTGAGCTGCTGAAGGCACAGGACAGCGCCGTACACGACAGCGCCCGCAAGATGATTGAGCGCATGCTGGCGATCAGCAGCGAACTGGACCAGCAATGGCAACTGATTGGCCAGCTGGCGGGCACTCCAGTCGAATCCGGCAACAGCCTGGAGCAAGTCGAGCTACAAAGCCTGGAAGCCTCGGAACGCTAACTGGCGGGCGGTTAAGCCCGCGCCCAACGGGCGCCACCCGCGGATGCACCAACATAAGGCTGAAACTGTCCGCCCGGTCAGTTAATAGTGCATGCACAACCTTTACATCCTTCGCAAACTCACTAAAGTGCGCGCCCAAGCTGCTGCCGAAGGCTCAGCGTGGTGGACCTACGAGCAAATATGGAATGTGGCCTTGTTCTTGCTCTAGGACCAGCTAGCCTGACCATTCAGACAGGTTTAATAACGACAATTCAGCACTTTGGGGAGCACCACTTGATGAACCGTACTCTTTCTTCTCTGGCCTTGGCCGGCGGGCTGCTGGCAGGCGGCCAGGCAGTAGCGGGTGATCTGCTGCAGTGGCAGAACAACAGTCTGAGCTATCTATATGGCCAGAATTACAAAGTAGACCCGGAAATCCAGCAGACCATCACCTTCGAGCACGCCAGCGGCTGGAGCGTCGGTGACCTGTTCTTCTTCGTCGACACCATCAAGTACAACACCGACGCCACCAATGGTGCCGGCGATGGTCATACCTTCTACGGTGAGTTCTCTCCACGCCTGTCGTTCGGCAAGCTGTTCAACACCAAACTGGAGTTTGGTCCGATCAAGGATGTGCTGCTGGCCACCACTTATGAATTCGGCGAAGACGATGTCGATTCCTACCTGATTGGTCCCGGTTTTGATTTGGCGATCCCCGGTTTCGACTACTTCTCGCTGAACTTCTACAACCGCACCACGGACGGCAAGCGCGACGGCGATAACGTCTGGCAGATCACCCCGGTGTGGAGCTACACCATCCCAGTCGGCAAATCCGACATCGTCATCGACGGCTTTATGGACTGGGTCGTGGATAACGACAAGAACTACCATGCCAACCTGCACTTCAACCCGCAGATCAAATACGACCTGGGCAAAGCCATGAGCTGGGGTGAGAAGCAGCTGTACGTCGGCATCGAGTACGACTACTGGAAAGACAAATACGGCATCGAAGACACCAACAATTTCACCACCGATCAGAACACCGCCAGCCTGCTGGTCAAAGCGCACTTCTGATACCCCGCTGAACCCCGCCAGCACTGCCACTGCAGGCTGGCGGGCATCCCTCGCAGCACACGGCACCGCGCTTATTTTTCGCACTGCGGCGTAATCGCACAGATCTCAGGGTCTTCTACTCTGTGATTACTCAGCAGTGGAACCCCAATATGCCCATCGCCCTGTCCCGCTCCCTCGCCTACGCCCTACTCGTCAGCCTGCTCGTCACGCTGAGCGCTTGCAGCACCCTGGCCCCTCGCGACCCATTACAGATTCAGCTGGTCGGCATCGAACCCTTGGCGGGCGAAGGCCTGGAAATGCGTTTTGCTATCAAGCTACGTGTGCAAAACCCCAACGACAGCCCGATTGATTTCAATGGCGTCGCCCTGCAACTGAAGGTCAACCAGCAACCGCTGCTCAATGGCGTAAGCAACCAAAGCGGTCAGGTGCCACGTTATGGCGAGAGCATCCTGCACATTCCGGTCAGCCTCTCCGCCTACGCCGCGCTGCGCCAAGCCTGGGGTGTGGCCGGCTATCAGGACGGCAAGGGTCTGCCCTACGAGCTGAGCGGCAAGCTCGCCGGCGGCCTGTTTGGCACCCGGCGTTTCGAGGACCGCGGCATACTTAATTGGCCGCAGCTTCCAGCCGCCAGCCGCCCCCTGTAAAACCAAGGGCGACAAAACCCTATACACTATGCGGCCTTTTCTTATTCCCCCAGTAAGGACCCCGCCGTGAGCACGTTGCCGCCCTGCCCCAAATGCAACTCCGAATACACCTATGAAGACGGCACCCAGCTGATCTGCCCCGAGTGCGCCCACGAATGGTCGGCCAACGCCGCCAGCGAAGCGGCAGATGACGCCAAGGTGATCAAGGATTCGGTCGGCAACGTGCTGCAGGATGGCGACACCATCACCGTGATCAAGGACCTGAAAGTCAAAGGCTCCTCCCTGGTGGTCAAAGTGGGCACCAAGGTCAAAGGCATCCGCCTGTGCGACGGCGACCACGACATCGACTGCAAAATCGATGGCATTGGCGCCATGAAGCTGAAGTCCGAGTTCGTGCGCAAAGTCTGATCAGCGCACTGACGGTCTCGCCAAGCCCCGGCCTACGTGCTGGGGTTTTTTATGGTGCGCCAGGCATGGCGCGTAGCGCCGTGACTGGCGCTGTCGGGTTCACTGTGGTGGTGAGCCTGGCGACTTGGAGGTGAAAGTCCTCTACACACCCGGCAAGGGGAAGTGTTAGCTG
>Ga0181597_10004916_pt1 | contig 13045 bp, 15 predicted proteins | sample 041ome_5_FD_148647 | JGI IMG/M metagenome (GOLD analysis project Ga0181597, IMG submission 148647) | Coastal salt marsh microbial communities from the Groves Creek Marsh, Skidaway Island, Georgia - 041403US metaG (spades assembly) | ecosystem: Environmental > Aquatic > Marine > Intertidal zone... | reverse complement strand
CTAGAACCATTTCTGGTTCAAGGGTTTTATTTATTTCAATTTGTTTATTTATATTTTTATTCACGCAACCAAACAAAATTAAGCAACTAATTAACAAAATTCTCATCTTCTCTTACTTGGGATAGCATAAAATCCCACGACCATAAAGCAAAGGTCCATAAACGATGCAAGCATCAAACCACCAGTCATTTTAACCATCTCCCAATCTTTACCTCCAAATATCCAGCTCACAAAGCCTAATTTACCACCATCCCCCTTGGGCACAATCACACTGTATTCTATTTGTGGATTGAAAGCATAATAAATCATAAGAAAACACATAGTAAAAGTTATACTCATAAACAATATTCTGCGAGTAATTTTCACAAATGGATCACTCGCATTTTGCGCTTGGCTTTTGATCAATGCTTCAAGCATTTTATCATCTCGCGCGGCAAGAGCCAATTGATCTTGACGTTTTTGCTCTAACCAGGAATTTAATAAATTGCAGCCTAATTTTATTGCAGCCCCTATGATTGTATTTAATATTGGACCCATATCATGTATATACACGCATTTTAAAAACAAAAAAAAATGTGTAATATAAAATATGTCACAAAGATCGATACTTGAAACACTCAGTAAAAATTTAAATTCTTATCAATCAACATCATGGTTGAAAACAGAAAATGCACGATTAAACGGCGCAACACCTGCCGAATTAATGATGGAAAATCAAACCGATAAAGTGGTCAAGATTTTGCCCGAAGAAATAAAAAGAATCAAAAGTAAAAAAAACAAATAGATTAGATTGATGCGCATGCAGAAATAAATGCTCTAGTAGAATTCGAATCTACTCTTAAACGAAGTACGCCATCAACTACTGGAACCCAAATAAAATTACCACTAGAAGTGGCACTATTCGCTTCATTTAAATAAAATTTATGCTCATAATCTTCGGTTTTCTGCGAGGATGTAAAGAAACTAAATACGGCAGAAGGTTTTGAGGAATCATTTAATAAACCTACGGATAGCAATACTGCAGACACATTATTAGAAAAAAATGAAGACGTGCGCACATCAATATCGCCAGATATATCACTTGATATTAAAAAAGGGTTAGTTAAATATTGTATAGTTCCCACGCCAGGAACAGATATATCCCTAATTAACATTTTGTAAGTTGCTCCATTTCTTTTTTGTACTACAACATAATGCTCTGAGGGTTCAATAGTATCTCCATCTCCCTCTATCGATGAATATTCGTCTATAACTCTAGTTTCCATAAAAATTATAAGTAACCGTGTAAATATATTTTTGCCTCATAATCTCCTTGAGTGTATATTGTTTCCTTATTACTCATATCATACACATTATCAGTAAATCTTATATTTAAATATGATGGAAACGCAGGATCCTTATTTCCTTCATTATACTTAAGGCTAGCAGTTCTAACAGTTAAATAAATAGATCCATTAATAATTGGAGCATATATTTCAGCGCCCACCATATGATTTTTGTATGCAACTGCCGGACCAACTGCTGAAACTTCCAAAAAATGTCCATTGTTGAATCCTGAATCCGTATGAACCTTTACTGCATTAACAACGCCTGTAGCTACCTTCTGTAAAGCGTTCACTTGAAATTCTCCGCTACCTGCAAACTGGTAAAAGAATATCTGCATAATTGCAGTTGAAGCATAGTTAGGAACAAAATTACTAATATCTAATTGATTATGAGTACCAGCAGGATTAGAAGTGTTTAGATCAAAAGACCTGTGATAATTTAAAAAAACTTGTTTACCAAATTTTGACTGAATAAAAGATCTAGAGGTTGCCGTTTGAGCTATTCCAAAATCATCAAAAACCAACAAAACATACTCATCATTATCGATACTTGTTGAAGCAAGGCTCAAATCTAAAATACCCTTATTCATTTGATATAACCATGTATAAATATATCTACATTACTAGAATTCGCTGCCGCCGGACTCTCAGTCAATCTCCAGTATAAATTTCCATTAACAACTGGCGCCCAAAACTGTCTATGAATTGTGTGAGGATGACCAGAATCTTGTAAGTATATACGATGCTCTTTAAGTAGTTCTTCAGTAAGAGTAGACTGTGTTACATGAGATGTATAATAAAAAAAATCAGAAGCACACCCAGAAGATATTTTTCTTTGTTGAACAGAAAGTATAACAGTATGAATATCTAATGCATACTCATTCATGTCCGTGACTTGTAAAATTGAACTTCCAGTATAACTTCCTAAATTTACAGGCTTTGGAAAAAAAAAGATTCCCGCATTATTGGTGAAATAGGACGTTTTAGCCTTGAATGTTTCTCCATTCAATTTCTGCACTATAACATAATCTTCATATGGATTAAAGTCCTCTCTGCTTAATACAGGTAAATCGTTAACTTGTGTTAAATTTTGAGTCATTGATATTTTTTTTTACACTTTAAATTTTAATTTTCCATGTTAATATACGATATGAGCGATACATTAACACGAACAAGCATTTTACTTTTGTTTTTTTATATGGCTTGGTATATGTGGGATCAACGCGAAATTATTGAACATCAGCGCGAACAAATACGCAATCTACAAACCGAATCATTTTACAATGCAATGATCATCGAAGCAATACAACAACAAAAACAAAACCCAATTTATCAAAAAATACTTTAAAAAATTTTAACACATAATATAATTATACATGACAGACGAACAAAAACAAACACAAAATCTATCTCCTGAACGTAACGACGCGCAAATTCTTGTCGCAAATCAATTGTTGTCTAGAACCAATCTAGCCGAAGCGCTCGCTCAAGTTTCCCTAAATGCATTGATTCAGTTAACGCAGAATAAAGCTATGGAGCAAGCCAAGCAACAACTTGAAGCTATGACCGACGAAGAAGTCGCAGAATTTCTAGAAAACGCTAAAAAGCAACAAGAAGAAGCTCAAAACGCTGCCCAACAAGCAGTTGATCAGGTCAGCAACGAACCTGCCTCAATAAACTAATAATTTCGTTTAGGTTATGACAGGCGATACGGTCTGTTGTTATATTAGAGCCCGGAGTAGTTCCCATGCTATATCCGGGTTCTTTTTCGTCGGAACGTATCAATTCACTAATAAAATCGTGAGCTCCGTATTTTTTTAACCAATTCCAATACATTGTTCGAGTACCGGGAGGACAAACCATTATAACATCATCAAAAACAAAACTTTTTGCATATAAAGTTACATCTCTAAAGCATGCTATTTCGCTAGGAGGAGTGCTAAGCTGAGACTCGATCTTTAATTTCATTCTGCATCCAAAGGTTCACCTGTCCATGGAAACAGCATATCTATTGCATATTTTTCGTTAAGCCAAATACTTGTTGTTGAATCCCATTGCGCCATGTGCATAAACTTTTCAATCATGTCTCCTGTAACACCCGAAGGAATCATTGTTTTTGGATCAATACCTGAGCCGGATTGAATCGGCTCGATTTCTTGATCGTCTTTGCTTGAATCTGTCCAATCTCCCCAGCCTTCCCAGTCTCCCCAGTTTAGATCTTGTTGTGTTTCTTGATTTATTAAATTTAAAGTATAAGGTTGTAATTGTTCAATTTCTATTTTGTCATACAAACCACTTGCAGGAGGATCTGGAAAATCTATTAAACCTGTTAAACTATATTGGGAAGGTAAATCTCTAAGCTTTTGTCGATACTCGATCCATTCTGGATCAGTCTCTCCGCTTTCTAGAGATTTTATAACGATCCAATCTGTATCTTGAAGGAGTTGATCTCGCGCAACACGAATATTTTTTAATTCTTTCTTTCTACGAGTTTCAAAATCTTCTAAAACAGTATTTGAAGTATTATCCCAAATAAAAAAATCTCCATTTGGTATATGTCCAGTATAAAAAATTTGATCTTCTAGTACAGAATTAAATAATTGATCTCCCAAAAATTCAACTCTATTTTCTGAATGGATTTTTATATATTGACTCATTTTATGCTAATGGGTTTCTTATTGGTATATAAAGCCTGAAATTACCTACCGCTCCCTCTCCGTTGGCCACTAAATTGCTTCCATTATATCCTGCAGCAAACATACGTCCGTCATTTGTAATCATAATTCCAACAGGCCCACGATCTCCAGCACCCGCAAAACCCATGACACTAGGAACAACTCCTTTTGGTAATGGAATTTTTGCAGGAGGTCCATAATTAGTATTATCAGTTCCAATTCCCAATTCTCCTGTATAATTATACCCCCATCCCCATGCACTACCCTCTTTATCGCGCATAATAATAGAACTATAATGGTCATAAGTCGCCCAAGCATTCATAGCAATTAAACAATTATCCCAACCTTGATTATTGTTCTGTTTATTTGGATAAATAATTTTAGTTGGAAAATCATAGGCAGTTGTAGTTGTTCCAAGATTCAAGTAGTCTGCAGCGCATCTTTGTCCAAGACTATTATATCCTACACTCCAAGCATTGCCATTACTCAATGTTATAATCAATCCTCCAGGACCACTTGCATATTGTCGGATATCTCTAATTTGAACAACAGGATCGTGAACTAGATTGGTATATTCAGAACAAGTATAAGGAGATATAAATCTATTAATTTCTGGAATTGCAAGTGAAACACATGGATTTTTATTCGCAGCATCTCTTCCAAGAGTAAGAGTTCCATCGTTGCCTCCGGCTGCATACTCCTTTTCTATCCAGTAACCAAAATATCTAGTACTTCCATTGTACTCTCCCCAATTTCTTGTCGTCGACGGATTACCTATATCATTTAACATAGGATAAAGAGCTCCTCCGGCCTGAAATATATAATTATTTCCGGACACTTTCTCTGCAGGAGATAAATCCCTCCATCCATCATATCCTACATAACTTCCTGCCATAATATGAGCATAATTTTCTCCATCCAAAAAATCTATCCATGTTCCAGGAAATTTTTTGGCATATCCACAGAGTGTATATCCAGAGTTTAGAGTTCCATACCCTCCTTGCATAAAAGATAAATCTCCATTTGGCAAATAAGATCCAGTCAAATGAGAGCCTTGATTGAATAATTGTTTATATATAGAATCATTGGCCCAACTATAATGATATGGACCCATAAAATAATCCGCAACATTTGGACCATTTCTAACGACTTCTGGATTCATGATATCATATATTGCTGTGATTCTATGTTCAGGTTGCCAAGCATTATCAGTTAGTACAAATTTAGTATCATATACGCCTACATTTGCAGTGTTTATATTGTAACCCTGGGTTAATGGTTTATTGTCTTGAACATGAGCCTTTACAAAAATCCTGGTCGCATCTTGAGTTAATTTTACATGGTTAGCTTTACCAGCATAAAGGTGTTGGTCGCCTCCCATGTTATCGTCACCGCTTGACAATAAAGATCGCTCTAGTGAAACATCATTTTGGCCATTATATTTAAATAATTTTACGCTTGTTCCGACACAACCTGCAATAAATATACCGTTTGCATTAGATACTCCATCAAAACTATTGATCCATCCAACAACATCTTCATTTCTCCAATCGCGCATCGGATGCTCTCCAACATCACTTTTATCAGCGCTGGGATAAGTTGTTGTATAAAAAGTATTTGATTTTTCGCCAACATACAGTGGCCCTCCATCACTAAATACACTTTCCCATCTTCCTATTGGAATATCTGTCGTGCCACTGCTTGTAGTTGAAGTGCCGGTCCATAGTGGATTAAATCTTAATAAATATACAGCGCCAACAATTTGCCCTTCGAGATTACTATCGTATAACCTACTCGGAGTAGCCGGAGCATTTGTAACTGCAGTTTGTCGCATGGTATAATTTGGAGCTCCAACAAGAAGCATTTTTCCATAGTCAAAAATATGTGCATTTGAACCGAATTTAGCTTGAAGTAATCTTGCGCCTGTTGTCATATCAATTCCCCACTCACAATTGCTTTCATTGATTTTGACGGGCATATTGTAAAACCTAAGATCAACATCAACCTCGGGTCCCCCTCCGCCTGCAATCACCTGATCTACTATTTGATATACATAGTCGTACGTTAATCCAGGTGGAAGTCGATAATCACTGCTGGCTTCATAATAAGCTTTTCCCCTCTCCACCAAATCATAAAGCTTTATAAAATCATTATAAGTATAATAATCGTCGTTTTGTCTTAATAGTCTGTCATTGATTCTAATCAAGGCACCGTTATAAGGTTGCTCATGTTTTACTCCACAGAAAACAGCATATTTGTCGTCTTCTGAGGCTGACATTCTTCCAACCATCCACGTATTCAAAGTTGAGAAATAGCTTTCTACGGCTGTATATCCTCCAGTAGAAGAATTATAAGCCCATCTTGAATTTTGTCCTGTGTTTCTGGTAGGCCAATCCCACCAAGGTGTGGTGTCACCAGGTAAAGGAGTGTGGTCATCGCCAGAAAGGCTCCATATATGCTTGCCATCATAACTAATGCACAATTCTTCTCCATTAAGTTTTCGTTCCCAAAAAGCACCCGAGCCACCCAATGTATCTACCAAAGTCCAACTACTACCATTCCATGTATAAACTTTTATCATTCCCCAAAGCGTACCATCTTCAGTAGCATAACGACTTAAAACTCTGCCAGGAGCTCCAATTGCTAGAGTACTACCGTCACCGCTCATAGCCACGCTATAACCGAATCTAAATTCTCGTCTATATTGATCTAGTTGGCTAGAGTCTAAATTAAGGTTATATACAGCACTTCCAACACTAAGTCCAAATTCCTCGGCTGTGGGAGCAAATACAGCTTTATTTACCCACGATCCGTTTTCATAATGAAAAACCCAAGCCATACCGAGCGGCATAGTATCATCACTGGTTGTTGGTTTGCAGTATGGAGAGCCAATAATAATTTTTGTTCCATCATGACTCACCGACATGCTTCTCATGATATGTTTGTATGCACTAAGGCTACCTCCTTGACTGTATTGCAATTGATTTACTTGTGTGGAACTCAATAACCAGTCCTTGAATGCAGGATCATTGATTGGAAGAGGTAAATTTTTATAACTTTCTGTTGCAATATTTGCAAGACTTATAGAGGCTCCGTATCCAGGAGCTTGGTATTCTTGATCGCTGTTTCTTCCCCAGAACACTACAACCCCATCGGTACCGTATGCTTCTAGTTTAATTACACTTCTATAAGATTTTCCCATGTATGTGCCTTGTACAGGAACTCCAGTATTATTAAGGTCTCCGCCCGCTTTATTGTAAACGCCATTTTCTTGAACTATACCTGCGTCATAGTCGGTTAGATTTGATAAATAACCAGGAGGCATGCTTTGAAAAGTTCTTCCTCCATCACCACTCACATAACACCAAGCATTTGTTTTTACGTCCCAATTGGCTCGGTTTACCCCATGAATATTACCTTCTTCTGCTTTTTCCCAGTGAGTTCTAACAATAAAAACTTTACTTTGTTGATCAATAAAATGAAGCATGTCTCCACGAAATATATCTTTATTGGGCCACGTAGAAGCATCCATTAAATCGTAATTTATTTGCTTCCCATCTATTTCGCACCACGTCCAAGTCTCTCCATAATCATCGCTATATGCCATAGCAAAAACGTCGGTATTGGTACTCCAGCTAAACCCTGGATAAGTAATATAATTTCCATTGCCAACAACTCCGCCACTATTTGCACTACAAATTAATCGAAATTTATTTGAAACTGCGTCGTAATATCTGCCAACAGTAAAATGTGATGCGTAGTATCCAGTAGTTGTTAAATTAGAAAATGTCCAAGCAACATCAGCGTCTCCAATTATATGCCAAGTTTTACCATAATCATAACTTCTCACAAGTAATGCTTGAGAAGACTGATTTTCTCCAACTCCTAGACCAGACCAAGTACTTGCTCCCCCAAATGCAGCAACAACAACTCCATTACCAAGATATACTGCAGATGTACATCCTCCATCTACATGTATTCCTGCACCACCAACGTGGAATCCTTCATCGCTGGTTCTTTGGCCCCATGCTCCAGGAATTGTTGAATAATGATATGTCCAATTTGATCCAAGATTGTGAGTTCGTGCACAAATCAATTGATTGTTATCGTGATGCCAAGCGATATACAATAAATCTCCAGTATCTTCGATGTGTACAAATTTTCCAATATATGGATTAACATAATGCAGCTTGTATCCGTTTTGAGCATAACATGAGGGATGATCATTGGTTACGCTAAATTTATTTTCATCAATTACATCTCCAAAACTAACTTTAGAGGTAGTTGAATCTGATTTCCATATTCTGGTTTTTAAAGTTGGAGTAGTTGTACTGGTGCAATGAGTATCTGCAATAAAAACATAGTTTTTGTCGGTTGTGTTTCCTCTGCCTATACATATCGAGTCGTGCACACCTCTTCCCATTTTATTGGTTGTGTTATTTAGACCATAATCTACTCTTATACCATCCGTTTCTCCTGAGCCTTCATATCTAGATTCTGTAAAATCTTCTGCTCGAATTCCATATGTTTGAGGATTATAATATACATATTCTGCATGACCTTGAAAATGTTGGTTGCCGCTAGCATCATCGGGCTGTACGGGTGAAAATGGTAGATACAATCTATTTGCTTGTTTATTGGTGTGATAATTTTTCCACCAACCTTCTGCTTCATTATCTACTAGGGCCAACCAACCATGATGCATATCTTGCGAGTTTGGTTGACTCAAAGTTTCTGCTATGTATACGCTTATTCTATCCCATTCTGCGCGAGTGGTAGGAGCAGCCAATTTCGCTCCAGATTCTAAATTTGGTGCATTTGCCAAAGCTTCGTCCCACGTGTAACCGTTGGAGTCTGGCGGTATATACCTAAAAGTTTTATAATTTTCACCATTTTCATGACTCGTTGTGCCTAAAGCTTTATCTACACATCCAAGCATGCCCCAGACATTTCTTCCTGCAGCCCTTAAGAAATCTCCTTGAATTTCTCCATATCCAGACCATACTCTGCTCCAACAAACCGCCCAAGGATTGATATTAGCTGTAGTTGCAGTGGTAGAATGATGATAACCAGCATAAAATCCCAAAATCTCTTGAGCACATGAATCGTGCCAACAGCGCCAACTAGGCAACCAACTAGGAATACCTTCTGCAGTTAAACACCACAACCATTTTGTAACATTAACAGTGTTTGTTGGTAAAATTTCAGGAAATTGGTCATAATGAGGATTACCACTTGGGCCAGCACTGGTATGACTATCATATCTGTCGATACCCAAATTTGAATAACCGTTGTATCCACAAGCAATAACTTGCTGAACACGATTATCTGTTTTGTGCTGCAATACAATAAAAGTAAAACCATATACCCCAGTAAAATTGTAAACCTGTTTGAGCTCATAACTGATATAATCATTTAAATGATTCCATTGGGAAATTACAAATGGTTTGTCTGCAGTACCTGTATTTACTGTTGTTCCATCTGCAAGTTGCCCTTGACCATTGTATCCTGCACATCGTACTTGATAATAAATATCTTGTGAATTTTGCCAGTATAAAACGCCGTGATCGTACCAAGTGCCACAATGCTGTTGAACGCCTCGTGGACCCCACATTCTTGTAACGTTTGTGTCGATAATAACTGGATCATTATACGTAGTAGTATTTCCTTGCGCAAGTTGACCTTTATTGTTTCTTCCCCAACCCCAGAGCGTACCATCGCTCATCAATACCGCAGAAAATGCATAACCAATATAAAAATCTAAGACTTCTACATCTGTATCGTGTTGATAATGCCCTCCAAGATTATGTTCACGTATATTTTCTAAACCAGGATTCTGGCTATCACTGGGTCCATCACCACGAACAGAAGCTAGGTTACCGTGACCGCTGTTTCCTGTGGCAGTATACAATCTGCCATTGAGTATAAATGCAAAATGATTTATTCCAGTCTCGTCACTAATTTTTTGTTGATGTACCGGAAAATCATCGATTCTATTTGTTCCCGCATTTGGAATGTATGTTCCAGAAACATTTCTGAGAGCTCCATTATAATTTGCTCCCTCAGCTGGCTCGATAAATAGCCTGTTCGATAAATTGCTGCTGTATACTCCAACATCTCCAACGTCAATAACAGCATTGCCTCCGCCTCCAACTCCCTCGTCAATGATTTCATTGATTTTGTTGCGAATCTGGTTGACTCCAACAGGTTCTCCGTCAAGCGGTAATTTTGATACTTCGGCCATGCAAAAATATTACACTATTTTTTTTGTATTTTTTGTATTACATATTTTAGTATTTCACTTCTTTTGATATCTTCTGCTCCAAAATGAAATGTATGTATTCCTTTTTCTTTGCTTTCTTCATCATTAAAAATAGAATACATGTCGGCAAATCCACTTTTTCCATTGATGTCGCTTTGCATAGGATCGCCGCAAATGATCAATTTGCTGCCCTCGCCCAAACGAGTCATTAATGTGGTCAATTCTTTGAATGTAAAATTTTGACTTTCATCCGCGATCACTATTTCATCGCGCCAACTTGCGCCGCGAAGATAATTGATGGGCATGCCCTTGATGATATCTTTTTCTTTTAATGCGCTGGCTTGACCAGGAATCAAAAGCTCGTCCAGCTTTTCATTCATTGGCATCATATACGGATTGATCTTTTCGGCCATTTCGCCAGGCAACGCGCCGAGACTTTTTTCGCCGCTTTCTGCGATGGTGCGGACATATGTGATGCCGCGCTCGTTGTTCATGTTGTAAAGCTGCAGAGCGCCGTAGATGGCTACATATGTTTTACTGGTTCCAGCAGGACCACTGATGAATATTATTTTGCTATCATTATCGAAGATAATTTTCAATAATTGTAACTGTTTGTCAGTTAGTGGTACTTTTTTTAATTTTATGTTTGTTTTGGTTAATGATTTACGAATTTTTTCAATTTCGTCTTCATTCACGATTTCTGGTTTTTTCTTGCGTCGAGGCATGATATATATTATTGTATGATAAGTTACACGTTTTTTAATTTTTTTTTAAGGCGGGCAGTATAATTTATACTATATTATAAATAGTTTATTTTATAAAGGGCCGCCGATTTTTTTTGACCCGAACATATGTAGTAAATTATATAATGTGAATTTCATATTGAAAAAAGGCACCCCCCGCCGCTACTGTACAATTCGATTGCAAAATGAATTCATTTAATGGGTAGGGTCACACCGGGGGTGGGGGTAGCTGTAAAGTTTTTTTACTTTTTTTGTCTTAGGTGTTGACTTTTGTTTATAATCTGTCATTCTCATATGTATAGACAATAACAAATAATAACATAAAAAATATCATGTACTTAGAAATCCTATTCCTCGCAAATACTATTCTCGCAGCTTACATCACCTACAAAGCAAGCACAACAAAGAGCATTGATATGTTTGAAGATGTATCGAAAAAAAGTTAAAATAAAGTTTGACTGTAGCCAATAAATTCAGTAGATTGTTTATATGATTAAGAACGAAACACAACCACAACAAGAAAATCAATTCCCAAGCATCGACTTTGTCGAGCAGATAGGTATAGCCGAGGGCAACCTCAAGTTTCTCGCACAGGCTGACCTTGCAACCTTTACGCAAGGCGAGGCTGTACTCAAGGCATTGCACGCAGTACAACAAGCGGGCAAGCTATTCAACCAACTACAAAGAAAGCACGACTTCCAACTATGAGAAAAGTAACACAACAAATTAAACAAGCATTCGAACAACGCCAAGCCAAGTCGGTTGGCAACACCATGACAGACGGCAACGCTGTTTGGTTGCATGGTAATAAGATAGTGCAACGCACTGAGGACGGGCTTGTGCTTGGTAGCCTCGCAGGTTGGAACACGCCAACAACAAGAGAAAGGGTCAATGGAATAACAGGATTGGGCTTTCATCAGAAGAATCACGAACCTATGCTAAACGGGCACATCATTGACCCATCCGACTGGTTCGCTGTGGATGCAGGACCTGCATTCGGGTAATGGCGTAAAGCCCTAAGCGTCAACAACTTAGGGCACCAAGCCTAGGCCGATTACATAACTCGTTGACACACAATAACTTATAACAAAGTAAAAAAAAGTTAAAATAATCTCACTTTTTTACTCTATGGGCTTGACTTGGGGGCGTTGTTTTAGTACTCTCTATATATAAGGTTAAACAATATAAGAATAAAAATTATGAAATTATCACAAGAAAAAATACAAGCTCTCTTTTCAATACTTGCCGATGCCGATGAAGGTTGCTCCGATCGTGCTTGCGATAACTTGGCAGAAGCCTTTGGTGGCGAGCTTGGACTTGGTGAAGTACTTTCCGTTCCTTCTGAGTTGTCATCCGAACAAGTTGTTTCTGAGATACAAGATCCTGAGTTGTGGTGGGAGTCGGGTTGCGTAGAAGCCTGTGAAGAAATACTTGAACTTGTAAAATAAAGCTTGTACTTTTAACCCTTAACCCTATAATAAAATTATGAATAAAATTGAAGTTAGAATAAAAAAATGGTCAACCTATTGGTCTGTCAAGATCTTTGATACAGGAACTGAATATCCTAGAGTTCGTACTGCATCTAGCCTTGCGTACCTTAATGCGATCATAAGAGATGAAGATTTAAATTCTCCTCGCTTTAATGTTGTCAATCAGCATTGATCCTAGCGGGCTAATAGCTCAGCGGTAGAGCACCGCGTTGATAACGCGGCGGTCGGTGGTTCGAATCCACCTTGGCCCACCACTTTAAAAAGATTGCATAAGTTGTTGTGCATCAGCAACTTGCGCCAAAATCTCCTAGGCCGGTTTGCGTAAGTCGTTGACAGTCAACACTTTACAACAAAACAAAAAATAATCGCAAATAAATTAAAGTTTTTTTCGCCGGTTTCTGTAAGTGTTTGATTGATAGTGTGTTATGCGAACGAAATAATCGCAAATAAATTTGACTTTTGCTAACTTTGTGTTTAGATTGTTTATATAAGATTAAATAAGACACTTTAACAATTAACCAAATTAAAATTATGAAAATCAAAAACCTCT
>Ga0181597_10004915_pt1 | contig 13050 bp, 10 predicted proteins | sample 041ome_5_FD_148647 | JGI IMG/M metagenome (GOLD analysis project Ga0181597, IMG submission 148647) | Coastal salt marsh microbial communities from the Groves Creek Marsh, Skidaway Island, Georgia - 041403US metaG (spades assembly) | ecosystem: Environmental > Aquatic > Marine > Intertidal zone... | reverse complement strand
CGGCTGACCGCTTTGGGATCCTGCATCGCCGCATTCGCCTGTTCTGGTAGCTGCAAGCCACCAACCCAAAGACAAAGATGAGGGTTTGCATCCGTCAATTCGCCTTCGATCCAATCTGCATCAAGGGTGAATTTACCCGAAACACCCTTGGGTGTTGTGACCTGCACGACCCCATCGCCTAGATCTTCATAAACCCAGCCGTTTAATGGGTGCTGTACCTTCCGGACACCATCGAGTTGGACCGGCTCCCAAGCCGGCATGCCACTGCTCTCCAGCGCGCCGCATCGAATAGCTCGAGAATAGTTCCCAAACGCATCGTATTTGGTGCAAAGATCATGAGCGCCCCCGGTTAATATCTGCGGATGGGTCATCAACACGTGGTAGGACTCCATAAACGCTTCTTGAACAACTTTCCAATTGGCCTTTATGACTTTTGCAACATGCGCAGACTTATATCGCTTATCGTAGGCCAAAAGTGGAAAATGGCTTCCAAGGTCACCGAGGAAGGATTCTAACGACTCACCGTCAGGATCAGGATTGATAAAAATAAAGCGGCCCCATCGTGCCAATCGCACTTCTGGCAAGGCCTCTTCATCTCGGTTCAGTCCTGCGTAGTCATAAGCGCACGGAATCTGCTTCAACGAACCATCTAGGTTCCACGACCAACCATGAAACGGGCAACGTAGCTCATCCAGCGAAGTTCCACGGCTCTCTCGCAGTTTCCGACCACGGTGCAAACAAGCGTTGTAATAAGCTTTGTATTCGTCCTCTGCGACGCGGACGACTAAAAAAGACATGGTGGTAATGTCATAGGGCACCACATCACCAACATTTGGAAAATCGTCCTCGTGACAGGCCATCTGCCAACTTTTCGACCATAGATGCTGCTTCTCAAGCTCGTGGTATACCCGAGAGGTGTAACGTTTCACTGGAACTAACGTCGGGCCAGGCGGCATCGGGGCATTTCGCTTCAGCGCGTCTGAGATATTTTCAGGGTGGGTATCAGCCTCGAGCAACTTCTGGAAGGCCTCGTCCATGGTCCGGACGCCGGCAGCATTGGGTGTATTCATAACGTTCCTTATTGATGGATCCTAGGATTCGATTTCTACAAAAAAGCATGCGTGACTGTTTTTTGTCAAGTGTTGTTACGGCATAACTTTTTTGACTCACAGCGAGCAGCCGCTCATTGCAAGCTAAAATGCTTTTGACAAAGTCTTCAGGGTCAGGGCCGCTCTAAGGTTCGATCATTTTTGAGTCAGCGGTCGCTCACTGAGATCTGATGCTCCGCCTAAATGAAATTGCCCTAACGCTCTATGAGCTCGAACCATTAGGCTGCTTGACTTTAACTTGATTGACAGAGAACGCCACCTTGAGCTTGAGCTTAACCTCAACCTCAACCTCAGCCGCAAACCTAAATCCTGACACTCACGAAACGAGGCCAAAAGCCATGACGGTTCGACATATTGTGCCCTCTCTTGTGGCCCAACCAACCATCCACTAACCCTTAAGGTAAACTTAAACTGTGAGACAACGCTTGACCTAATTTAAAAAAAGCATCGCCTCCTAAGCGAAATCCTTAAAATATCCTAAAATCTTTCACCTAAGGTCTAAACGCTTTTCCACAGTTACATGCCAACTCAGTTTCAATGCCATCCATCGGAGCCTAGCCACCCAATGACCCAAAAAAGGCCTGTGCTAAATCTTAACTCGTGCTGCAAGCCAAGCCCGCCCTCCAAAGAGCTTTGGGGCACGTCACCAAGAAGACAATCTATCCAGCCAACCACTTCAAAATTCGGTGCACTGCATCGACAACCTTTCAGCGACAAAATGACGGTCTATTTTGCAGGCAATAGATTTTCATCAGTTGCAGATTTAGCCAGGGATTTCTCTAAGTCCCTTAGGTCCATCGCTTTGACACCCCTTCAGCTACCAAAACAGAGTCTATTTTGCAGGTGATATATTTTCATCGGTTGCAAACTCGGCTGGGGATCTCCCTAAGTCCTAAGTGCTTCCCGGCCGTTGGACTTGCACTTCTTATTCATTCACGAAACTATGGGAGATTCATCAAGCCCACGACAGCACGGAGATGCCCATGAACCTAGTTAACAAGTTATTCGATTTAAGCGGTAAAACCGCCCTAATTACTGGGGCTTCATCGGGTTTAGGCGAGTACTTCGCTGAAATATTAGCCGGTGCCGGCGCCCAAGTCGTCATCACCGCCAGACGTCTCGATCGACTCGAAGCTCTGGCCGAGCGAATCAAAGAAAACGGGGGTCAGGCCATACCGCTGGCTTGTGATGTTGATCAGGCCGACCAAGTTGCGGCGGTCGTCGAAGAGGCATGGCAACGCTGCGGACGAATCGATATTGTCGTTAACAATGCAGGTCAGGTTGGCGATGGCGGATTTGTACCCGAAAAGCTACCCCATGAGGTTTTTGAGGCCACGCTCAAAACCAACCTTACTGGTTTGTGGTATTGCTGCCAGGAAGCGGGTAAACGTATGCTTGCGGATGGGGCTGGCGGCTCTATCATCAACTTAACCTCTGTCCTCGGCATGGGCGGAAGCAGCGACCATCCGCTTGCCTATCAAGCTTCAAAATCCGCCGTGATTAACTTAACCCGTAATCTGGCTTGCAGCTGGGCTGACCGAGGTATTCGGGTCAATGCCTTGGCGCCTGCTTATTTTCCGAGTGAAATGACAGGCCCTTACCTTGCAGTACCGGGTTATGAAACCTACATCAATAATGCCACGCCGCTTGGTCGACTAGGCACACTTGAAGAACTGGCGGGGCCTTTACTCATGTTGGCATCAGATGCTGGCAGCTATTTGACGGGCATCACCCTGCCTGTCGATGGTGGCTACTCAGCCGGAGTTGGGCATAGCCACTGGACAGCCGACATCTACGAAGGTCTGAGCAACGTCATACCGAACCAAGGGTCTGTACACATTACCGCGAAAGAGTAACGAATAACCTACTCATCGGCATAAGCTGACGGTCAATTGCGGGAGCATTGCTTCCGGTGCCGATGACTGCCTGTGCCGATGACTGCCTGTGTCGATGACTGCCCATCGATAGACTGGTTAAAAGCCATGCCAGCAAATCTTGCTGGCCGCGGAGCCGCCTCAGCAGACTGCCTGCGACCAATGGCGGACGTTCCGAGTTAACGCTCAGTATCAGGGCAGCCGGTCGAGAAGGTAGGCTTCAATGTCTGCCGCTGAGACCCGCGTTGCATCGCTGCCAATCGCGCCGGCGATCAGGCTTTGCTCACGAAACCCAAAGAGATAGCGAATGACTAACAAGCCATCGGTCAGAGGCTGGGCGCCGCCATCACCGTCAACGTCAAGATCTGCCTCGCCGCTCTGCAAATAGGCGCCCATATCTTCAGCGGACCAGCCAGCCAAAGTCCCGGCTACAGCACCTTGAACCAAGGCCGAGCCCTGAAAGCCGAAAAGATGTCGAATTACAATAAGACCATCGGTAAGGGGCGCAACATCCCCGCTTCGATCAATGTCGAAGCCGTAGCAACCGGCTCGACAGGAAAAACTGCTTAGCGGATTGGTGCCATCAGCGCGCTCTTCGGCATCGCTAAACCCATCGTTATCATCATCAGGATCGGCACCGTCTCCTATCCCATCACCATCGGTATCGCGAGTTTCAAAGGGATCATCATCGAAGGCATCCGCACGATCGCCGACGCCATCAGCATCCGAGTCAGCGACTTCTGTCGCATCCTCAGGAAACGCATCACTGTTATCACCTACGCCATCACCATCTGAGTCTATGGTTTCGCTGGCATCTCTGGGAAACAGATCCTCACTATCGGCAACGCCATCATCATCTGAGTCGCTATCCCGACTATCGGTCCCTAAGATTTGCTCCCGCTCATTACTTAACCCATCCCCATCTATATCCTCGTCGCAGGCGTCCCCTGCATCGTCATTATCCAGATCACCTTGATCATCGTTACTCAGCCTGGGGCAATTATCGGCATCATCGGCAACGCCGTCATCATCTGAGTCGGTATTTCGGCTATCCGTGCCTAAGATTTCTTCCTGGTCGTTAGTCAGTCCATCGCCATCTATATCCTCGTCGCAGACATCCCCCGAGTCATCATTATCTAAATCAGATTGATCATCGTTCCTGACCTGGGGGCAGTTATCCAACTCGTCAGCAACGCCGTCTTCGTCGCCATCGGGAGGCGCGGATAATGCCTGTTCGATCGCGCTGATAAAGTCCCTCAATGCCCGCTCATTGCTACTATTGAGCTGGTCACCGCCACCATGACCCTGCCCTCCTCCTTTGAGAACTACATAGTCTGCGTTACCTGATTTTATGTTGGTTTCTATATACGGTTTTAATACGTCAAAATTGCTGCGCTGAATGGATTCTGAGCTGCCGCTTGTATAAACCAGTCGAGTGGAACCCGCTGAATCTCCTCTCACGTGACAATTGACGCAAACATTTTGAATGATCGGGGAGATGTCTCGCTGGTACTGTGCGAAAAGCGCCGCATCTGAGCCTTCAGATTGGCTGGCAAATACCATGACTAATCCACATATCCATAGATTGAACAGTTTTTTTAGCATTTGTACCCTCAGATCTGTGCGATTGTCTTCATTGAACGGAGAAGGTCGGAACTCAGTTTACTCTGGTTATAGGTTTTATTCAGGATTACCAACGATGGTGTCGCCTTGCTGGGTCATAGCCACGTAGGCACTCCCGCTACTCGCCAACCAAGCAAGTCCCGACGCTTCTTCTTTTAGCATCGCTATCGTTGCAATTGAGCCCGCTGCGACGACGGTCTCGGCCATAACACTGACACTCATTAAACTCTTCACCGGGAAACCGGTATGAGGATTCAGAAGATGACTATAACGCTTCCCCTCGATCACCCGATAACGCTCGTAACCGCCACTGGTGGCAACGCCTCGATTCACCAAAGGCGCTTCTGCTAAAGGTCCTTCCGCTAACGGATTTACGATACCAATCCGCCATGGCACACCCTCTGGCGAGAACCCCAAACAATATATATCGCCACCAAGGTTCACTACTGCCGAGTCAAACCCCGCATCCTTGATCAGTTGTGCAATGGCATCGGCTGCATATTCTTTTACTACACCACCCAAATCTAGCTCCATGCCAGGCTGCGTTAGCAGCACGCCCTCTTGGGTTCTGCGCACTTTTTGCCAACCAATCAAGGCTAGACAAGCCTCTACTTCCTCGCGGGTAGGTACTGCAGATCTATGCCTATGCCACACTCGGCGCAGAACTCCGGACGTGAGATCAAAGAGACCATCACTGAGCGACCAGCAAATATCCGCATACTCTAAAATTGCAGCGCATTCTTCATCAACAGGCACCGCTATCTTTCCAGCGGCGGCGTTTATCTGCGATACAATGCTCGTTGCAATAAATCGGGAATACCTAGCCTCAAAGCGCTGTGCTTCTTGTTGGCACCTAAGTGCTATCTCATTTGCGGCCCGCTTACTCCCGACAATTTTGAGTTCACAAGGCGTTCCCATAGCGGTAAAACGATACGCGTTCAGACGCATCAAAATCGATACTCTGCACCCAGAGAGAACACTTTAAATCGGATAAGTCCTGGATGTGCTTGCGTCTTTGATCTCAAGCCCAAATGCTTTTTGCTCTCATACTGCTGATAGCGAGCAACAATATGGGCGGGACCCATTTTAAAACGCGCTTTCAAACCAAGGCTGACAGCACCAAAACTCGATAATCGATGATCGCTGGATTGGGCAATTGTATCTTCGAGGCCGTAGTCATCCCAAGGTACGTAAAAATCAGCCGCGCTTTGGCCATAGAGTCGCAATGTCGGCCCCCATTCAACGCGCGAACCAGTACCAAAGGTTAATTGAGCATCCCCGGTGTGAGCATCAATGGCATAACTATCCCAGAAGTAGCGATAGTTAGCGGCCAACGTAGTTGACTGCCAATCAAAGTAATGACGATACTGCGCAGTAAACGTCCGCTCTAGGCGTTTCCCCGGTCGAACATCTCGCAGCTTATAGGGATCTGATAGATAGCCATCGCGACGGGTCAGTCCCAGCCCGAGATTGATCATCGCCACTGGCGTCAATAGCTGATTAATCGACACATAATAAGAGCGGCTGTGCTTACTCCCTGAATCAAGGCGTTGGAAAAGCTGCGCGTCAGTCGGCGTAATATCATCGGTTGAGTAGCTTGCTGACAACCCAAGAGAGGTGTTTTTCTTAAGGAAATCCCGCTCGTAGGTAATGCCAACACTCCGTGCGTGATAATCATGCTCCCCTGAATACCCAACGGAGACCCCAATGGACTGCTTGCGCCAATGACGCGTTAAAGATAGGTCAACGCCATTTCGACTGTCATCGATACTCGCGCCCGACATAATGAGCTGATAATCACCATCTGCACCCTCGATCGTACCCCAGGGCGACGCGCCACTCATCGCCTCATTGTCATAGCTGACCGTACCCGACCAATTACGGCCAATCGGGCTAGATAAATAGAACTGATTCGTCTTGACCTCAAAGCGCTCCTGATCGCCAAAGGCCACGGCATCTGATCTGGCATCACCTTCTTGATAGATTGATGTTGCCACCGAAACTAGCGTTTCAGAGGGTTGTGATGCTGACAGTGCCGGCATAGACATTGCCGCGCTAGACAAAATAGCAAGGGGCGACTTTAAAGATTTAGCCATCAATTACACCCACAGCCCCCGCCCGCAGCGCTGGTACCGCCGCTGGCAGCTTCTTTACTAAAGAAAACTTGTTGATCGAGCTTGCTCCCAGTGATGTCGGCGCTTAACTGCATAGCAGGTTCCGCTAAACGATCTCGCTCCCACGGTTCCACGTTTTGGCAGCCTGCGAGCAACAAAACCGTAAAGGCGATCAATTTACCTAACCCTTTCACATGGCTATTCGCGTACACGATTTAACACCTCTTGAATATGCGCTCCGAGCAAGTCTTCATCGCCTTTTCGAAAGCCCTCGTGAACCAGGGTAATATATCCTCGCTGATCGATCACATAAGAGCTCGGCATTGCCTGCAACCCGTACTGTTTCGGCAACTCAGCTGTTGCGTCGTAGACGCTAGGATAACTAACCTCAACTTTATTTAAAAATCGACGCGCTCGTTTGGGATCACGATCAATGTTAATGGCGAGGACTGCAAAATCAGACCCTTCAAAGCGCTGCTTCAGCGCTTCGATTTTGGGCATCGCAATTAAACATGGACCACACCAAGAAGCCCAAAAATCCAAATAGACTACCTGACCACGATAATCCTCTAACGACAGGTTGATCCGCTCATCGTCCAGCAGAGGCCTTGCAAAATTGGGAGCTAAGGCCCCTACTGCTGCTGTCTCGGCATTCACGTCACTAGAGGCGAGCAAGAGGACCATCGCCGTGATTGATATTAACTGCATCAATTTAACCTTCTCCCACTCAATTCACGACTTAGCTTATTCGACCTATTGTTGCATCCACCAAGGTCGACTACCAGAGCGCTGACGACAAGGTTTCGGGACGGCGGCCAGCATCCGCGATTGGGCATGTCAACGCGCTAGAAACGCGAAAACTTGCCAATAAACGATAGCCCAGTGGGTGCATAGGATTGAATCTCACTCACAACCCCTTCAGCTCTAGACAGATATCGTCAAAGCAATCGCTCACCGTCGCCCGACCTTGTTAGCAGTAACATGTGCAGCAAAGTTCGCAGCAACCCTGGTGCAGCAACATTCGTTTGCAGGAGCTTGGGATTACCGACCGCGCCCGTCAGTATAAAGGCATGTTATCAAGGCTTACCTGAAGGGCAGCCTATCTAGACAAGACCTGTGCAGCCAATGCAGGACCATCATGATCCAGCGCAGCCGTGATATGTCTTGACGCCATGGTTTCTACGAGTTGCTTTCCGCGTTCGTTGCTAAGGTCCATGCTACCGCCAGTGACCATCGCCGTGGCCAGACCTCCCATCAAATGAGCAAAGCCATAATCTGCGTATGCCTGCTCAAAACTGTAGCCACCAACGCCGCTTCGACATAGCTGTTCATGGTAGATGGTGACTAACTCAGTCTCGTGGGCTCGACGCAGCTCAACCGACATCGAGCCACCCAAAAGATACGACAGATCGTAGACTCCAGGCCCTCGGCCGATGCCCTGCCAATCTATTACCATCACCTCATCAGACCCCGGAGCGCCGAACATCAAGTTTTCAACCCGATAATCCTGATGCGCCAACGTCCAAGGGCTGCGGTTTGCCAGCGTTTTATTGAAGTTGAGATAGTTGCCTGCAAACGTTGTATATAGTTCGGATCCGCCGGGCGGCAAGCAGTGCCCAAAGCCCTCTAAAAAGACCGGTAAAATCTGCTCGAGCAGTTGATCAACGTATTCAATTCTAGGGCCTGTCATTGCAAGAATCCATTCCATTTCAGGCACTTGCACCTTGTCCCACCAAACCGCATGAATACTTGCCAATACTTTCACCGCCGCTCGCGCTTGCTCCAGAGACATACCCTCGGTCTGAGATACCAGCGCTAGCTGGCTCAAGTCCTCCATCACGATTACAAAGTCCGCGGTGCCTGACTCGATATCCGCAAAATAGATTTCTGGTAACCCTACCGGCGCTTGTTTGGCTAAAGATTTGTAAAAGCGGACTTCGGCTTCAAACATGCCGAGCGCGACGCCTTGTGCGCGATTGTCTTCGAAGGATGACGGTAGCTTCACCACGATACTTCCGGGCAATGCCTTAGAGGCTGTACTTGCCGTTAATCCGACCCGAAATATATCGCCCATTAAGCCCACCCCCTGACCAATTTGAGCAACCGATTGCACCTGAACATCAGCATTGAAAATCTCACTCAGCCATTGATCAGTGACTTCGTTTACAGTTTTTGGAATCATCAGATTGCTCCTATTTGATGGGTCATGCGACAAGGTTAGCATGTCACATATGCGACGAACTCGTGCAAAGATTATAATCTCGTCGCCAAAGCACGATCTGCAAGTAAGTAGCCGTTCATTTAAGGCACGATTAACACTACACTCACCCTCTCTACCCACATTTTTACATCAATAGGAGTCAAGCGTGTTTGATTTTAGCGAAAAAGTCGTCCTCATCACGGGAGCCAGTTATGGATTCGGCGAGCAATTCGCCTATGCCTTTGCCGACGCCGGCGCGAATCTGATCCTCACCGCGAGGAGCGAGGACGCCCTAAAAACCGTTGGCGAGCAATGCCAAACTCGGGGGGCTGAGGTCGTCGTTGTTGCCGGAGACGTCTCTGTTGAGGCCGACGTTAAGCGCGTCATCGAAAGCGGAATCGCAAAATTAGGGCAAATTGATGTGCTGATTAATAACGCTGGTATCGCAGATCCTAGAGGCGTTTGCGCGGAACAATTTGACACGGCAACTTTCAATCAAATTTTATCCGTTGATTTGATTGGGGCATTTATGTACGCCCGAGAGTGTGGTCGGCATATGCTCGAACGCGGTCAGGGATCGATCGTCAATATTTGTTCGATCATGGCCAGCGGCGGTAATGAAAATAACGTAATTGGCTACACGGCAGCCAAAGGTGGACTGCTAAACATGACCTATCAAATGGGCACCGAGTGGGCCGACCGCGGCGTTCGGGTCAACGCAGTGTCTCCGGGCTTTGTCGTCACTGAGATGACCCGACCTATGCTCGAAGCGATGGGCATGGACAAGTGGATTTCGAGCCGAACCCCCATGCGCCGGCTGGGTGAAGTTCAAGAGGTTACCAACGCAGTGATGTTCCTAGCGTCAGATCTGGCGAGCTACATTACCGGCGTCGATTTGCTGGTAGATGGCGGCACCAACGCCAGCAATGGCACATTCCAGATCCCACCGATTCATCACCAATGGAACAAAGACAAGCCCATGGTGCCCTCACCTTATGAGCCGGTACAACCAAGGCCGGATTGGTATCAGGCGCTTGAAGATGGGATACCTGGTTTGCATTACCCTCTACAGGACCCAACAGAATAAGATTCCACGCAGTCGCTGCTAGCAGGGCGTGCTTGCGCGCCCCAATGGCGACGTGCGGACCTTAAGGTCACTCGCAGACGCGTTGGCAGTGGCGCTCCGAGTCGAACGAAAGGCGCTCTTAACGAGACCTCACTGCTTTTGAAGAGCAGGACGCAGACCACCGCGCTGACGCCACCGCGGACTATACTAGCAAACTTTAGGATCCGCTCACCAGCCGACGAGACAAGACGAATTGACCTGTCAGCTGCGGCGTTCAAACCCTAGCTCAAACTCAGTCATTCCTGAGATAAAAGTAGAGTTCAACCATTGGGGCGGCGACAAAACACGCAGATGCTTGAGCCGACTCAGTAGTTCCGTAAAAATCGCATCGATTTCTAGCCTTGCAAACCACTGGCCGAGGCAGACGTGGTGACCACCTCCAAACGCTAGATGCCGCTGGGCTGATCGACTGAGGTCGAGATTCTCGGGATCAGAAAATACCCGAGGATCCCGATTTGCAGCACCGTAGTACATCACAACTTTATCGCCGGCACGCATGACCGTGTCCTGCAATTTGTAGTCATTGTTTAAGGTACGCCGCATATAGATAACCGGTGACACATAACGAAGTAGCTCTTCTCTCGCCGCAGGCAGGCGGTTTTGCGGATCCGCTGCTAGCCATTCCCAAGCGCCATCCCGGCGCATGAGCTCAAATGTGCCCGTTCCCACTAAATTCCGTGTGGTATCGCCGCCGGCATCAACCAAAAGCATAAAAAACAACAAGAACTCCTCATCGCTTAACCGTCTGCCATCCAGTTCAGCCAGGAGCAATTGCGTCGCTAAATCTTCTCCAGGCGCTCTTCGTTTTTGCTCTATGACCGTCATGGCGTAAGCAAACATGGCTTGCACAGCATTGGCTTGCGCGCCCTCAGGTAGGCTTGCCGGATCGGTATGAATTATTTCAGTGAGGCGATAGAGTTCGCGACCATCCGTGAGGGGCAAACCCATTAAGTCGGCGATCACAAAGCTCGGCATTTCGCCAGCCACCGCGGTCATAAATTCACACTCACCCTGATCGATTACGGCGTCCACAATCTGCTTTGCTAACATTTTGATCCGCGCCTCGTAGGCACGCGCTGGCCCCTGAGTAAAGGCACGACTGATCAACTTTCGATAGGCGGTATGTTCTGGCGGATCCATCATGAGCATCATTTTTGCCGACCCGAGGCCGGCCGATAGGTCAGGATCCTGAATCATAATAGTTGGTGACGAGGAAAATACCGCTGCATTTCTGCCAATATCATAGACATCCTGATACCGCGTCACCGCCCAAAAACCAGGTCCATGCGCCTCTTCGTGCCAATATACTGGCGCTTCATCCCGAAGATAACGATAGGCGTCGGCAGGATGCCCCCCAACAAAGGTCTTTACGTCCAACAAGTCAATATCCATATACTCTTACCTCGGCCTAAATGAGTCCGTGAAATAGATCAATTTTTCGTGAGGAAGCGCTGAAACTGAATGACATCAATCACCCATCCAAAATTTTCCAGTAGTGGCTACATCGCTTGACATTGCGAGGGTGGCCTTACGCCTGAAGCCAATTTTCTAACCAGCGGCTGAGCGCCGCGGGCGAGTCCACTACATCAACGGCGCCAGCGCCCAACAGTTCATCCCGGTCTCCATAACCGTAGGAGACGCCTACGCAAGGTAGGCCGTGAACTTTCGCACCAAGGACATCGTGATTTCGATCACCAATCATCAAACAGTTTCGGTGTTCAGATGATGGGTTCTGAGCGGACAAACTCTCAAGCGCATAGGCAATGACGTCAGCTTTCCGACTTCTGCTGTCATCCAAAGTTGCGCCAGCACGAACCACAAAATAATCAGACAAGCCCAAGTAATCGAGTATTGGATGCGCTGAAGCCTCTGGCTTGGACGTAGCCACCGCCATCGTTACCTCCCGCTCCCGAAGCAGCTTTAGCATCGAGGGAATTCCCTCAAAAACTTGGGTTAAGAATGCGCCCTCGGCTCGATAATGTTCTCGATAAGTTTCAATCACTAAAGCAACATCCTCTGAGCGAATGCCAAGTCGGGGTAAACCCTCGGTGAACGGTGGGCCAATGATTCGCCGAATGTCAGCGTCCGTGGGGTTTGGATACTTTAAAGCCTTGAGCGCCGCCCTAAGCGATGCCTGAATGCCTGGCTCTGAATGGCACAGAGTGCCATCAAGATCGAATAGCAATATGGAGTTCATTATGTTTGCGTACCTCGCGATGTGTCGCCGAGTTCCAACCTTTATAATCTCAACAACGGCTTGTTGGAAGGGCTTTAAATTTCAACGTTTGAATCCCAAAACCGGCTTAGCTTAATTCAATAACCCCGGGTGTGTCGGTGACCCGGCCAATAATTTTCGCTGATGTAAATCCGCTCTTTTTGATCTGCATCAGCAGCCCCGGAGCCGCCGCCTCCGATACCGACAACAAGAGTCCGCCTGAGGTTTGAGGGTCGAACATCAAAGGGTTTTGCCACTCTGGCGCTGAGACTTGCAGCATTTGCCGGTGAATCATCTGCTGATTTTTACTGTGAGCCGTACTTAACACACCGCCTTGCCTCAGGCTGGCAGCTGCGCCCTCGAGTACCGGTAAAGACGACAACTTAATGGTGGCACCTTGCGCATCGCTGAGGACTTGTTCCAAGTGTCCTGCGAGCCCAAAGCCCGTAACATCCGTGACTGCATGCACATCTGACTGCTCAATCACCTCAGCAGCAAGCCGATTGGATTGAAGCATCATAGCAACTGCTTCATCGATCCATGCCGGTTCTGCAGCGCCTCGCATGGCATTAGCAAATAAAATTCCAGTGCCAAGCGGCTGGGTGAGTATCAACCGATCCTCAAGTCTAGCGCCGCCAGCCGGTTTAAGATCTGCTTCGGTTACCCAGCCTGTCACACTAACGGAGATATTAAGCTCCAAGCCCTCGGAGGTGTGGCCACCAACCAGATGCCCCCCTTCTTCTGCGATTTGCTGGGCAGCGCCTCCAAGGACTTGCCTCAGCAGGGTCC
>Ga0181597_10004910_pt1 | contig 13056 bp, 8 predicted proteins | sample 041ome_5_FD_148647 | JGI IMG/M metagenome (GOLD analysis project Ga0181597, IMG submission 148647) | Coastal salt marsh microbial communities from the Groves Creek Marsh, Skidaway Island, Georgia - 041403US metaG (spades assembly) | ecosystem: Environmental > Aquatic > Marine > Intertidal zone >... | reverse complement strand
CGACGAGGACATCGAAGACGGCGAGGACGACGTCGAAGAAGAAGAGGAAGAAGAAGAAGAGGACGAGGAGGAGGAAGAGGAAGACTCTGAGGAGGAGGAAGAAGAAGATTCGGAGGAAGAAGAAGAAGAAGAAGAAGAAGAAGATTCCGACGACGACTTGAACGACGATTTGAACGACGGCACGCGAGGAAGAAGAAGGAGACGAGGAGGCCACGGAATAAACGTTCCAGGAACGGAACGGCGACATCGACATCCCGCAGAAGACGAGGAGGACGAGGACGAGGATGAGGGTGAGGTGGACGACGAGGAGGAAGACGACGAGACTGTTGGGAACAACAACAACAGAAGAGGTGGTGGTGGCGCGAATAACGAAGCGAACGGTACTCGAGAAGAAGACGGCGCGAACGACGTGCGAACGAACGAGGACCAACAACCTGCTGGCCGAGACGATACGAACGACGACGAAGCGCGGCAGCAACAGCAGCAGCAGCAACAACAACAGCAACAACAACAGCAACAACAACACGACGCGACGAACAATCAAGAAGGCGACGAAAGAGCGGATACGTTCCACGATAAAGCGTACGCGGCGAAACGGAACGTGCGAGAGATTGGCGACGAAGCGGTGTGGTCGGTGACGTCTTCGAAACCAGGCAACGGCGTCGAGTTGTTGCGGGACGGGAATTTGAAGACGTATTGGCAATCGGACGGCGCGCAGCCGCACTTTATTAATTGTCAGTTTCAAAAGAAAACGAACGTGTGCGAGGTGTCGATATATACGAATTATAAGCAAGACGAGAGTTACACGCCGAGTAAGATTGTCATTCGAGCCGGGAATAGCTACCGAGATTTGAAAGACGTCGCGACGAAAACGTTGAACGAACCGCACGGTTGGCAACGCGTCCGAACGACCAGGTTAGATAAAGAGAAATTGAAAGAAATACACGCGCAGTACGGATCGAAGAAACATTTGAAGAACAGCGGTTTAGAATATCTAGAAAAAGAGTCCTGCGAAGCTCCGATCAGAGCGTTCTTCATTCAAATATGCATCGTTCAAAACCACCAAAACGGTCGCGATACGCACGTGAGGCAGGTGCACGTGTACTCCCCAGCGGCGACGCCGGCTAGCGACGGGCCGAGAGCGCGGTTTCAGAGCAGCGAATACGCCAGGTACGCCGTAGTCAGATGAAAGAAAGAAATAGTTTTAAATAGTTGTTAGATAGTCTTTTGTCAAGTCAGTCCGTTAATACGTCTGGGTCGTTATTCTTTGTTTTCTGTCTTATTGTTGTTGTTGTTTAGATGTACATATACGTTTGCTATTCTAGTAGTATGCTAACATTGTTCTCCGCGCTTCGTCTTCACGCTTCCCTTGGAACACTTTCCTTCTCTCTCCCGAAATCTCGTATCACGTGAATATTCCCGGGCACGGGAGGATTTCTCGCGTATTTCGACCCGCCGTACATGGTTGGAACGATGTACGGATCTGGGTGCGCGTACGAATCGAGCGTTTCGAAGCCTTCCTCGATTTTCTTCATCGCTTGCGATTGCGTTAACGCGCGATTGGATTCAAACTCCGAGCGGATTCGATCGCGTTCGGAGTAGAAAATGTCTCGCATGACGCACCAGGAGAGGCAGGTTTTCAACGAGTGACGGTAAAGCCTCAACGCTCGAGTTTTTGAAGACAAGTCTTTGAACAGCACAGAAGTCGCCGACATGAGTAGTATTCGTGTTCTCTGCTCTGTGTTCTCTCTCTTTTACTCTCTCGTGTGTGTGTGTCTGCGAAGGAACACAAACGCGAGGTTTTTTTATGAAGGAAACTGCTCCTTTGAAAAGAACCCAAAATGAGACAAAAACAGAGCGTTTGTAAATAAACGCAGTATGTTATCACAGTATGTTATCACAGTATGTTATACAATACGTTATTACATCATCACGTGGTACGAGTTCAAGTACCATTTTTCTCTACCACCACTACTACGAGTAGTACTACTCTACTTATTATACTATTCTTCGACTTTAACGGTGAACGCGTGCCAGCTGTTGTTATTCAACCCTCTGAGGTTCCATATGGCGGCGGCGCCTTCAGGTTGGGCGTTGTAGGAAGCATCGACGGCTTTGACGAGAACTTTGATCTCGTCCCCGGGTTTGAGTTTAGAAGCGTCGATTTCTAAGTCGTCGATTTCCCAGAACGTCCACGCCCAGGCTTTGGAAAGCGGTTGGTCGGCGCCTTCTTTGAGCGTTGCGGTTTGCCAAGATAAACCTTTGTTCGCGGAAACGTCGACTCTAATGATAGCTCGGCCGCCGCCGGACCAGGCGAAGCCTTTGGCGGAAGTTTGAGCGACGGTTCTTTTCTCGCCGTCGTCGTTCTTTGATGTTGTCGCGAGACTCAGCGATATGTTTTCAGCTTCAGCGACGACGGATTGAATAGGCATTTCTTGCATTGTCGGAACGCTGTCGATGTTCAAGCCTTCGACGGAGGAATAACCGGGGCCAAATCCTTTATAAGCGATGCCTCGATTCCACGGACCGTCTGCTTCTTCGCTGCACAGCTTGATTTTCGAAAGCCATTTGACGTTTCGAACGCCGACGTGTCCTGGCACGATGACGCGCAGTGGATACCCGTGGTCTCGAGGAAGTTCTTCGCAATCGTTCATTTCGTACGCCAATAAAACATCCCCGAAAGGTGATAACGCTTTTTCTATTGGAATCGACGCGCGCATATCGTCCGCACCGTAGAAAATAACATGTTTTATACCCAAACGTTCGTAATTGTGTAAATTTATCCCGGCGTGAACTTCCAACACGTCCCGCAAGGAAGCGCCTGCAAATTTAGCCGTGGAAATGGCGCCCTCGCCCCATCCCGTGCCGCTGGATTTTTTAATCAAATCCAAGCCGCCTCGTCTGTTGCCGCCGCATTGGACGGTTGCCACGACCGTTTTCTTTTCGAAATCTTTCTTCAAATGCTCCAGATTAATAACAGCTTTCGTACGTAATAAATTCAAATTGTCTTGGGATTGTTCGCCGGAAACGATGGTGATTTCATGCGTCGCGGCGTCAATTATCGGCACCGGCGAATGATTTCGCACAAACCACAGAGACGAAGGCGTCAAATACTCTCGTCGTAGCAGCGAAAGTGGTGGCTCCATGTTTGCCGGTTTTGCGCTGTGACACTTCAACGCCGGGTGCCGTTCCGGATCGTTTTTGTAAGGATCCGTTTCATCGACGTCCACCTTCGGTTCCTTCTCTAAATCCAACTCGCCAATCTTCAACGTCTTCAACATCTCCATCGCGACGTCCGAGTTTACGTGCGCTTGGTACAGCCTCCAAAACGGTTCGATATCTTTTCCAGCCGCTAATAAGAGTAAATCTCTTCCACCTGGGTGGTTATCTAAGAAATCGGTCACGTCGTACACGTTTTCTTTATACGAACACCAAACTCGTTTCTCGATCGAGTCGTGCTCGGCGACGTCCAGCCGCGTGTACATTTTCACCGCTTTTGGAGCAGCAGTTCCTGCCACCGAAGCCGCTTCTGCTTTAGCCTCTTTAAAAAACATCCTCCTCCACGTATTCTTCTTCTTCTTCTTCTTAATCTTCCCGTCGTCGTCGTCTATGTTCTCCTTCATTTTTGTTTCTTCTTCTTCTTTTCCCTCCTCCTCCTTCTCTTCTTGTTGCTCAATCAGATACGCCGCGAGGGAGCCGATAACGAACGACCCAATCGCGGCAGACACGGCTTCGACGATCGACATTCGAGGGTTTGGTTTCTTCTTCTTCTTCTTCTCGTTCGACTGCAACGAGGAAAAGCTCCTCGCTTTCGTCGTTCGCCATCTCTCCTCCTTTCCGCGGTTGTGATTTTTCCATGTACTTCTCACATTTTCGCGCGACAAAAACGCATCGGACGACGACGACGACACATATTGCGACGACGACGACGCGAAAGAAAAAGAACAGCAAAGAATTCCTCCCCCCGTACTACTCCTTCGTTTCAAAGCGACGACTTCAGAGAAGCGCGAAGAAAGAACAAAGGAGCTTCTTTTCATCGCTCTTTTCGTCTCCCTTTTTTTATCTCTTTTTTCTTAAGTGTCGTCGTCTCTTTCTAAAAAATCTGTCAAAGGTCCAATCGCGTGTCTTTTATTCCTTTTTTCGTCTGAAAACGTCTTTTCGTTTGAAAGAAGAAAAAAACTTTTCTGAAACTTTTTATTCACTTTTATAATTAGTATCTCTTCTTCTTCTTCTTCTCCTTCTCTCTTCCTCTTCGAGAGAAACGGGGTCGTCGAGAGAAACGATGAAGACGAGAGCGCAAAAAAAGGCGGATTGGGGAGCGAGATGTGTGGAGTTTGATCGTGAAGTGCGACGATATTTGTTTCCAACACATTCTTCCGAGATTGAATTCGAATGATATCAAATTCTTGTATGGAGTGAATACAGAGACGAGAGCGTTGGTGAAGAGATCATCTCGCGCGGGTGATTTGAAAGAGAAGTTTAAAGTTCAAGAGATGTCGTCGATATCGACTTTGGAAGTTGTGTTGGAACATAAATCGTTGTGGTTGGGTATCTGGTACGAATCAGATTTCTGCTGGAGAGTTGCTAAAACGAATAAACTCGAGTTACTCAAGTGGGTGCGAGAGGAGAAAAATTGTGATTGGGATGAATTGACGATTTATATGGCCGCAAGTCAAGGTAATCTGGAAATGTTAAAGTATTGCGTTGCAAATAAGTGTCCTATCGATGAGAACGCGTGTGCACGTGCTGCCCAAAACGGTCATCTCGAGGTACTCAAATACTTACGCGAAGAAGCGAAAGCGCCTTGGGATTTTCTTACTGCCACTTGGGCGGCTGAAAATGGTCATCTCCACATACTCGAATATCTTGTTGAGCGTAAGTATGATCAATTTGACGTATCGGCGTGTGCGTTTGCAGCCGAGAACGGCCACTTCGACTGTTTGAAGTACTTACACGAAACCGCCAAAGCGCCTTGGGACTCTCACGCCGTACGAAAAGCGCACGAGAACAACCAACCCGAATGTGTACAATACCTCCTCGACAATAACTGTCCTTTACCATTCGGTTGGCGATACGAAGATGGAATACTGCGCACACCCACCTCCTCATCATCGTAAAAAGTGTAATATTAAACAGAGAAAAAGAGAGAAACACAAACACAAACATTTACGCTTTCGCGCATAGTTCGAGCATATTTTCCTCTTTCCTCGGCTCCTCCTTTTCCTCTCTTTTTGGACCGCCGCCGGCAAAATCTCCTTCATTCTAAATCGCTTTTTGTGCACGCACTCGCTTGAACCGGCGAATAAAAATAATAATGGTTGAACTCGAGGAGGATGGCGGCGGATTTGAGGGCGCGACAGAAGACAAAGAAGAAGAGCAAAAGGAGAAGAACACGACGAAGCGCACGAGGGAAATCCTGGACGTTTTCGTGCGGAACTTACCACATTCCACGACGGATGAGTCTCTGGAAAACGCGTTCTCGGAAATCGGTCTCGTTCGTCAAGCGTGGGTGGCGCGAGAGAAAGGCACGCACGTGCACAGAGGGTTCGGGTACGTGACGTTTTCGATGAAAGAAGACGTGGAGGAGGCTTTGAAACTGAACATGAAGATGGAAATCGAAGGGAGGAAGATTGGGATTTTACGGAGCAAAGAGAAGGAAAAGGTGGATTTTAAGGAGAGGAAACGTCTGAAGCGAGAGATGCGAGAGGAGAAGGGAGAAACGACAAAGGAAGATGAAGACGACGACAGGAAAGAGAAAGAAGAAGAGGAAGGTACGACGAAGGAGGACGAACCGAGGAAAAGGACGACGACGACGAAAGAGGAGCAGAAACAAAAGCGGATACGACAATCGAAAGGCGCGTCGGCTTCGACCGGGACAACGGCGGCGAGGATGACTTCAGAGGAGAAGAAAACAGTCATCATCGCGGGTTTGAAAATTGGGGGTGAGATTAAAGGCGTGGAGGCGGCAAAAGTAATACATTTCTTTAGAACGGATAAACGATTGAAGAAAAGCGTGTCCGAAGAGACTGCGAAAGTCTTAGTAGAACGGTTTGAACAAATCTGTAAAGAGAAACCGGCGGATGACCAGACGTGTAAAAAATATAAAATCAGAGAGGATGGCGCCACTCGAGGCGTCGTTTTACTCAAACTTAAGCGCGAGGAGGACGTGAAAACAGTCGTCGAGCGCATGCATAAGTTAAAATTCGAGGAAACGAAAAAAGACAAACAGCAAAAAAAGGTCAACTTTGAAAAGCGAGCGAAAGGCGAACGCGACTCCGGCGACGCGAACGCAGACAACGACTCGTTGTGGTCACGCGCATTAGTCGGTGAAGGCGCGAATCCGAAGAAACACAGAGTGATTTTACGGAACTTGGCCTTCCACGCGACCGAGAAACAAATACGAGATTCAATCGCTAAGAACGTTTCCGAGACTGCATTCGTCTGGGACGTCTCCATCCCAATCGATCAAACGACAAAGAAAATGCGCGGGTTCGCTTTTGTAGCTTTCATTACCGCAAAAGATGCGGTCTCGTGCGTGGAAAAAATGAACGGACAGAAAGTTGCGGGACGCGTCGTAGCTGTCGATGTTGCGCTCTCGAAGAGGCAAGAGAAGGAGAGTCAAGTTTTAGCGGCGACGCAAACACCAAAAGTGAATGATGACAATCATGACGATGGCAACGAAGAAGAAGAAGAAGATGATGATGATGACGGCGACGACGATGAAAATAACAACGACGATTCTTCGTCTGGCCATGGCAGCTCTTCTTCTTCTTCTTCTTCTTCTTCTTCTTCTTCTTCTTCATCTTCCTCCTCCTCGTCCGATGATGAAAAAGAAAGCGATTCGGAATCAGAATCGGAAGAAAAGATGCCGGACAGATTTAACAAAGAAAACAAACCGTCGAACCAGCAACCACCGAACCGAACTATCTTCATTCGGAACCTTCCTTTAGATGCGACCAAAGAACAACTAGAGGCAAAGTTGAAACAGTTTGGAAGAATCAAATCGTGTCGAATCGTGTACGAGAAAATTACCAACCGGTCGAAGGGCGTCGCGTTTTGTGATTTCTGGGACGAAGCTTCCGCGAAAAAGTGCGTCGACAGATGCGGCGACTTGGAGACTACGATTACCGCACAAGAAATGAAAAGCAATAAAAAGGGAGCGAAAATAGCCGCCATGACAGCCTCGAGAAGAACACCTTTACTCGTGGCTGGACGACCGGTGAGCATAGCGCTAGCGGTGTCCAAAGAAGATGCGGCAAAGATGATGCAAAAGGAAACGACGCATTGGAAGAGCAACATGAATAAAGAAGAACGAGACAAACGGAACTTATATTTAGCAAAGGAAGGACAGGTGCACGAAAACTCGTCCGCCGCGATTGGCGTTTCGAAATCAGATATGGAAAAGAGAAAACGCGGCGACGCCGAACGACAAGCGCGATTGAAAAATCCAAACTATTTCATCTCAAAAACAAGATTGTCCGTGAGAAATGTCCCCGCTGACTTTGACTCAAAACTGTTGAAGCGTGCGTTCTTGGATGCGACGCAAAAGCGAGCTTCGAAGAATACGACGCCGAAGATTGTCAATTGCAAATTACTCGTCGATACCTCGAAAGGTAAAGCTGGAACGACCGATGTCGAAACTGGAATTCAGAAGCATAAAGGTATTGGTTTCGTTGAGTTCGATACCCACGAAGAAGCGATGACGGCACTGAGAGCAATGAACAACAATCCAGAAGTGTTTTCAAAGCAGAAGCGACCGATTGTTGAGTTTGCGGTGGAAGACGCTCGTGCGGTGAAGAAATTAGAAAAGAGGAAATCCGATCGCGAGTTACAAAAGAAACGTAATAAAGATGAGAACGGAACACGCGACAACGAAGGCGACGAAGACGAGAACGATGAAGCTCACCCACCTAAACGGAACAAAAACAGCATCGAAGGCCGGACGTTCCCATCCGAGCGCGTGGCGAAGAAAGTGCAAAGAAATTTGGACCGAAAAAAGTTGAGAAACGAGCAGCGCAAAAAGGCGCGAAACGGCGAAGACGAGGGTGCACCGACGACTACAAACACTGAAATCACGGACAAGTTTAAGAAACGCAAACAAGAACACGCCGACGCGAAAAGGGATGTCCCCGAGGGTGAAAACACGAAAAGAGCAAAGAAAGTTGTGAGTGCTCCTTCGAACCCAGTTGCTGCGCGCAAAGTCGTTATTGAAAACACAAACAAAAAAGGCAAACATAGAGGCGACAAGCGCGACACAACCGACGATTTGATTGACAAGCACTTGGCGAGCGCAATGTCCGAAGGATTATCAAATTGGCTATGAATTAGCACTAGTTTAACTAAATACTATAACGAAGCGAAGCGTCACATCCTTTGGTTTCCGGGCGCAATCAACACCGCCCGTTCAATCGCCTCTCCGTTTTCGAAAATATCATCATCATCGTCCTCGTCCTCGTCGACTCTCGTATTGTTATTCATCGTACTAAACTGCCCGGGAGCGGGAACATTCGCTATTTGCCGAATCGTTACCGGTAATAAGCACGGTGCGAACCTATTCGTCACCAACGCGACTCTCGCCAACCGGTTAATCCAAGACGGACACTTACTCTTCTCACCGTGACTACTGCTACTACTTTCTCCACCGTATAACAAACTCGACAAGCTTAAACTCACCCCTCGATTCTCCTCTAAACTCTCATCTACCAGCTCTTCGATCAGCCTCTCCACGAAGTGGTTGCAGTTCCTCCTCAGCAAGTCGTACCTCGTTCCCAAAAACTCCTCCGCCCCTAACACTTGCACGATACGTTCCACCTCGCGTTCGTTTTTCCTCGTAAACCCGACGCATTGCGAGATTCGAAACTTCGCCGGTGGTGGCACCGCTCGCGGCGCGCAATAAAAACACCCGCTCGTGTTAAACTCGTGCTGTCCAAACGACCACTCTTTCTCGTGGACGTGGACGCCCGAGTGGAATATCCCTAACCCGAACGAGTACGTGTACTCGTTGATATCGTTTAAATCGTACACGTTTATCACCACCGGGTATCTGCGCGTTTGTTGTGTTGTCGTTGTTGCTGCCGACAGAGTGGGTTTCGTCGTTCGATGATGACGGTCAAAGCTAGACATTATCGTTCGTGTAAATCCAGTGAAGACCATCGGGGAGAAATTCCCCAAAGTTAAGTAACGGCTTTACCAATAAACACTTTAAACACACGCGTAAGTTAACTAAACACTTTACGCAGCAGAAAGAGAAAAAGAAAAAGAAAGAGAAAGAGACATAAAATGGCGATCAAATTTATCTTACTGGTGAACAAACAAGGCCAAACGCGATTGGCGCAATACTTCACCGAATCGATTCCAACGTCAGAGAAGCGACAACTCGAAAGCGAAATCGTTCGCAAATCCCTCTCGCGAGGATCGGATTACGCGAAAGGGATGCACGCGTATTGCGCGTTCTTACGACACAATTCCTATAAAATATGCTACCGAAGATACGCTTCCTTATTTTTCATCGTCGGGGTGGACGACGACGAGAACGAGCTCAGCATGATGGATTTTATACACTGCTTCGTGGAGACGTTAGATTGGCACTTCGGGAACGTCTGCGAGTTGGACATCATGTTTCACTTAGATTCGGTGTACGTGATTTTAGACGAGATGGTGTGCAACGGACAAATCGTGGAGACGAACAAAAGAATCGTACTCGGAGAAGCGAGCAAGTTTGAAACGTAATTCATGGTGTGCGATGTAGATTTAGTAGCAGCAGCAGCACAATTGTATTTGTATAGCGTAATAGAGATACGTAGTAGCATATCGTCATCACCTACTAAGGCCAATCGTCGAACACGCGTTTCATGTGTTTTCGCTTGAAGCGTTCAAAGACGGGCGGGAGCTTGTCTTTGGAATGCAAATATAGGAAAATAGAAGATAAGGCAGCGACGACGACGAAAACTTTCGCGAGAATATTCAACGCCACGACGTGTCCTCCTCCTTCTCCTCTTCGATTTCGTTTGGTCGACAACCTCGTCGTCGTCGACGCGGACGATGTCTTCACTTTGACCAATTTAGCTCGCGTCGAACGCGGTCGCGGCTTGTTGTTTGCTAAAAAATAAACCTGCAAAAACTTCAGCACGTTATCATCGTTCCAAGAACCATCCGTGTGTCGACACTTTGCGCACGATTGTACATCTGGCCATTGCTGTTTGGGGTACTCGGGATCGCCCGCCGGATCCCCTTCCGTGGCCAATCGCTCGTTGACATCGTTGTGTCTTCTCCAAATCCAAAACGCAATCTCTTCGGGAGTCTCGATTTCGAATCCTTTCGTTTCTTCCGCCATTTTCAAAAAATGTTCGCGACATTCCAGACAGTTGAAAAAATTTCGAATGAACCCGTTTACGAACGCGTCGTACCAGACGTGACCACCCTGGTGCTTATCCAGCTCTTTCGATCGAAGCGCGGTGGCGTGAAGTAACATCCAGACGCCACAAGTGTATCCCCGTGAACTCGAATTCGGGGAGGACGGCTTGCAATCGTTCCATTCCGGCGCTTTGACGCGTCCACATGGAGTGAATGTCTTGGCGGCAAATTGGGAAAGGCCGTTCGTTTCCTCGTCCCAGAAGAGATGGTGGTGAATGGTGATTGTTTTCCTTCTTTTCCCTCCTCCTTTCTTCGACGAAAACGATGAAGCCATGGCGAGCAACGGATCGTCCGCACTTTCCAACGCTTCTTCATCGATACTTTCTGCATCGCTATTACTACGGTTACTGCTACTCTCGTCTTCTATTTCTTCCTCTTCACCTTCGGTCCCGTCGGCTCCTGGAAGCAATCCCCTAAAGGAAGCTCGACATTCCGCGATCGGATGCGTTTTCGAAAGCGCGTGAATGAGTGAACCGATTGCATTCTTAATCGTTTCTACATTACCTCTCGCTTTATCTGCCAGCGTCGAATGCGTCACGTCTCCTCCTTGCGCATTCGCTTCGATCGAAGAAGCGCTATTCGTACTACTTTTCAAACTACTCAACGCTAAGTCGTTCAATTCTCGACTCGCGATTTCTGCATCGTACACAATCTGATTCCACATCTCCACCGTCGCGCGTTCTAAATCGTCTTTACTCGCCATAGTTCTCACGGTTTTATAATCAAGCCCTTTCTTCTGGTCGTTTTGAAATGCCAACCGCGCTAAATTTTCATTCTCTTTCGTCGTCGTCGCCGCGCCGCCGCCGTCCTTCTTCGACGTCGCATCCAACTCCTCGTCACTAAAATCATACTCCGTGCTCGGTATCACTAACCCTCCGACAAACTCTACGATCTGTTTTGCTCCCGTCTTTGTCCGTTTCTCCTTTTCTTTCCATTTAATCTCTTTCACGTCGTTCGCGCGTTCCCCGGCGAATTCAATCGCCGTTCCGAAAAACACCGCCGGGTACCCATTAATCTTCCATCTCGCGCATAACTGTTGCTCTTCCGCGCAATCCACCGCAAACGCGGTAACTTTCGGTTCCGGTCGAGGTGCGACGTTGAAATATTTCGCCACGAGTTCGTACTGCGGCGCAAACGCTCGACAGGCTGGACACCAGTGCGCGTAAAATTCTAGAACGCAGAAACTCTGCGGCGAGAGATTCGAAAATTCTTCCTCGAAGGTTTCGTTTGTGAGGTGGATAGCGGTCGGTGCCAGTTGACGGTAATCTTTTGATATCACGCGGATCGCGAGAGACGACAACGCGTGGGAAGAGATGATGGCGATGAGGAAAAGGAATAGTAATCCGACATCGAGTTTTGAAGACATCAGATATCGAGGAGTGAAGAAGTGAAGAGTTTTTGGGCATTTCAGTTACTACGAGCGCAATATATACATCGAGCGCGATAGTATACAACACAACTAAACACAACTAAAAATCCTCATTCTTTGGTTTCGTCATCATCCTCTTTCGAGCGACGTTTTGTAACGCGTTCATCAGCGCGCCGTTCGTCGTCGCGGAAACTTTGTTCGCGTTGCGTCGTAAAATAGATTTCAACGTCGAGAGTCGAGCCGTGCGCTCAAACGCGTCGGATAACGCTTTGATTGGTTTGGCCGCGGCGGATTGAACCGCGTACGCGGCGATGCGTCGGGCGTCTTCGAGATCTGCAGCAGTCACTTCCTTCGTTTCTTTTTGTTCTCCTTCTACCGAGTCGTCGTCGTCGTCGTCATCATAGAACTGTTCACGAATCTCCTCCCGAAAAGATCCACCGTCCGCTAAATACTTTTCTAAATCCGCCGAGGATATCGCTAACTCTTCTTCTCCGCTACTACTACTACCGTCACTCCTACTATCACTACTCATATCCTCAACTAACGCATCATCATCTTCAATCACCACCCCGGGAGGCGTCCATCTTTCCCCTTCTCCGATCACCTCCGCGCCGAACCCGCTCCTCGAGCACAAGAACAAAACCACGTCCGCGCTCACGCCTTCGACGACCGGCATCAAATCCGTCTGCTCGCTTATTAACACGGACGCTCTCAAAGCGTCTCGCATGGATGCGAAGCATAGAAAATCGTTTCGAGGAACGTCGAACTCTCTCGAAGATGTCGTGTACAACGCCTCGTTCGCCTGTCCGGAGTTGAACACTATCAGAAACACCTTCTCGAGTTTTGCCAATTTTGCCATTCTTCTGTCGTTTTCGTCCTCGTCATCCTTATCGTTTTGCTTTGCTCTGACGACGACGTTTCGGACATTTTTGCTCCTCCTAAAAGCCCTCCTCGTCTTTCTTTTCTTCCCTCCTTTGTTGTTGTTTTTGTTTTTGTTGTTGTTGTTGTACTCGTTGTGACTCGCGCTTACACGCATCGCTTTTGGGGGTGTTGATGTTAGGGGTTGCGCACTCACTTTCATCATCATCTTTATGCTCGTACACTATATGCGCGCAACAACGAAAAGGAAGAACTTTTATTACGGAAGGTGATGCTGCACTTTGTACTCGTTATTACGGTGGTTCGAATACGATGATGCGTTTTTCTCTCTCTCACTCGTTCCTTCCCTCTTTTCGCGCGAGAAAAGTGAAGAAGTGAAGAAGGCACAAACGACG
>Ga0181597_10004899_pt1 | contig 13077 bp, 13 predicted proteins | sample 041ome_5_FD_148647 | JGI IMG/M metagenome (GOLD analysis project Ga0181597, IMG submission 148647) | Coastal salt marsh microbial communities from the Groves Creek Marsh, Skidaway Island, Georgia - 041403US metaG (spades assembly) | ecosystem: Environmental > Aquatic > Marine > Intertidal zone... | reverse complement strand
TCTGGAATCAATTTAGGAGTCGATTTTCTTTTACACGATTATAGTTTCATAACCGCTGATAAAGGCTCTATCCCACTTTATTATGGCCTTGGAGCACACATAAAAAGTTATGAAAACGAAAGTCAGGTTTATGCTCGCGTACCACTAGGGGTAGCCTACGAGTTTCATGATTATCCCGCGGATATCTTCTTCGAATTCTCTCCTGGTATTGCAGTCATACCGTCACCGGACCTTGTAATAAATGTTGGCATAGGCGCACGGTATTATTTTGATTTCAAACGTGCGGTTAAAAAACTAGACGACGCGATTTAACTGCACCATCAGCATAAAAAAGCCCGAGCTCACGCTCGGGCTTTTTATTTCAAAATCAGCTTTGAAAATTATTTTCCTGCAGCATATTTATCAGCAACTGCGTCCCAGTTTACAACATTCCAAAATGCTGCAATATAGTCTGGACGACGGTTCTGATAGTTCAAGTAGTATGCGTGCTCCCAAACGTCCAGTCCCATGATTGGGTGACCGCCGCAGCCAACGCCTGGCATCAATGTGTTGTCCTGGTTTGCAGAAGAACATACTTCCAACTTACCGTCTTTAACACACAACCAAGCCCAACCTGACCCAAAGCGCGTTGCAGCGGCAGCATTGAATTTTTCTTTCAAGCCGTCCAATGAACCGAACGCTTCTTCAATAGCAGCTGCTAAATCTCCTGATGGAGCGCCGCCGCCATTTGGAGAAAGCACTTCCCAGAACAAGCAGTGGTTGTAGTAACCGCCGCCGTTGTTGCGAATGGCTGCATTGTCTGAATAATTTGCGAGCAACTCTTCAATAGACTTGCCTTCCATATCTGTTCCTTCAACAGCCGCATTGAGCTTAGAAGTATATCCTGCGTGGTGTTTCCCGTGGTGGATTTCCATGGTACGAGCATCAAAATGCGGCTCTAGCGCATCGTGTGCGTACCCCAATTGTGGTAATTCAAATGCCATAATGAATAGGGTTTTTAATTTTTGGTAAATCTAAACTATTCAGCGCACTTAGGTAAATTTTATACATTGGACTAATTTGTCCAATTAAGAGTCTTTGGATAAACGCGCCAACATATATCGCTACTTTATGAAATGAATTTTGGTTCTTGCCGTTATAACATTTCAACCGCAAAATTTAATGAAATTCAAATTTCCATTTTTCTTTGTATTGTTTGTCTTCTGTCTTGTAAATACTTTCTCTTGTAAGAGAGATACTTCAAGCAATAGAACCGCCCTTGATCACGCCTATGCTTGTCAAGATGTCTTGGGGCCTCTGCCCAATTTTAGTTGTGCTGATGCCATTGAAGTGCCGACCACCAAAAACGGAACCCGGGTAACTTTTGGTCCAACCGCAGAGGGCGGCAATGGAAGCACCAATCTGGACTATAAGGAATTAATACATAAAGATGGCGATAAATATACCTTGTTCGCATTAGCAGAAAGGTCGGGTTTCAATTCTAAATCAAGCTTTCACAGCATATTTAAAGAATTGACAGGAATGACTCCAAATGAATATAAACGCTTAAATTAAGGCTATGTCTAAAAGCGTTCAGTCAGATTCACCTTTAACCGCTAAAGCTCCTTTTTTGGTGCTGGACGCATCTGCGGGGTCGGGAAAAACATACACCCTTGTGCAGCATATTCTCATGAGTGCTTTGAAGCACCCAAAAACAGAGTACGCCTACCAAAAAATACTAGCAATTACTTTTACCAATAACGCGGCGGACGAAATGAAAACTCGTTTGCTAGAACATTTACTGGTCTTTAGCAAAAGTGACGAGCCGCAGAAAGACCCGTTCTTTAGGCCTATTTGGGAAGCTTTAGAATTAGACGCAAATGAGTTACAAAGCCGAGCGGCTTCTACCGCCAAGCACATGCTTCATAATTATTCAACGCTCAACGTTGGCACAATTGACCAATTTACACACCGGCTTGTTCGCACCTTTACAAAAGACCTAAACTTAGAGGATAATTTTGAAGTGCGCCTAGATTTAGACGCCATGGTTGCCGAAGCTCTTGAGGGGCTATACAGTTCACTAGGTGATCGTTCCGACCTGAAAAAGGCCATGGTGGCGCTGGTACATGAAAGAATGGCTCGTGATGAAAATTATAATCCCGACTATCACCTTAAAAAGGAAGGAAAGGACAGCTTTGAAGAAGATAATTGGCAATATCTAGAAAAACTCCCTCCGCCGGAAAGGCTTATTAGCGTTGAGCTTGAGCTAAAGCGGCAAATTGAAGCCATCTCTAATGAAGGAAAGGCCCTGTCTAATGAAGCGCGCACATTAATTGAAGAACATGGACTAGAGGGCTCAATTGTGCAATATAAACATGTGAAAAATCACATCCTTGATAAATGGCAAAACCTTACAAAAAACCCGCTATCTGCTGTTGACAGTGTTTGGAAATCTTATGTCAAAAAAAACGGGCAGGTTTGGGAAGACTTTTTAAACAAGGCCAAGCGTTTTGAATCAAAAAATAAGCGCAAGCTGTTGGCCCTGAAGCTGGCCGCAGTGAAATTGCAACGGTTAGCGGCAATAAAGGCGCTGCTTCAAAAGTTTGACGACCTACAGAAAAGCCAAAACACCATGCCTTTGAGCTCCTTTAATAAGCTCATATACAAAGAACTTGACCATGAGCCTGCAGGTTTTATATATGCTCGATTAGGTGAAAAATATTGGCACTTTTATATTGACGAATTCCAAGATACCTCACAGATTCAATTCACAAACCTCCACCCATTGATTGAGCACACCTTAACAAAAGATGAGTTCAAAAATTCTGCACTTATTGTTGGAGACGCTAAGCAAAGTATTTACCGATGGCGCGGAGGGAAGGCCGAGCAGTTCATGGCGCTTGTTGATAATGAGCATCCCATCAATAAATCAGGTGGGTTTGAACAATACAAAAGAGAAACACTGCGCCTAGAAAAGAATTATAGAACCTACGGCGCCATTGTGGATTTCAACAACAAATTGTTTGCCGCAATGTCCAGTGAGCTTAAGCTAGAGGGGCACCAAAACGTTTATTTGAGTAACCGGGTGCACCAAAAAGCAACAAAAGAAGAAGAGCTTGGCGAAGTCATAATAGATGTAATTGAAGGGGAGGACGCCGGTGACTTTAAAGCTCTGGCCTGTGAGAAAACCCTTGAGCGGATCAAAGAACTTGGTAAGCGCGGGTTCGACTATTCAGACATAGCCATCCTAGTTAGAGGAAATGCCGACGGAAAACTCATTGCCAACTACCTCACAAATAACGGCTGTCCGGTTTTTACTTCCGACGGATTAATTCTTGGAAACAGTCACGAGGGAAAACTGCTTCACGCCGCTTTTAAAATGTACCTTAATCCAGAAGACAAGACGTCGCGGTTCGCATTAGCTCATTCTCTCGTTCGCCAAAACAAGGTGCCATCAGAAGAAGGGTTTATCTTGGAAAAGTCGACGGCTTCATTTGGCGTCTCAGCATTACTAAAACACTTTCCAAAGGCATCACAGTTACTGCGTCCAGCAGACAGTCTGTTTGATTTTGCCGTACGCGCCTTTGATATATTTGGTTATTTGGACACCCCTAATGCATCTGTTGATGCTGCTTTAGACGCTGTCTATGAATACCAAAATAGGGAAGGCACGTTTGCAAATTTACCCATCTGGTGGAAGGAAGAAGCAGTAAACAAACCCATACAGACACATGCAAACGCGTCAGCAATACGCGTTATGACTGTTCATAAATGCAAGGGGCTTGAGTTTGAACACGTAATAGTGCCCTTTGACATCAACTACAAAAAGGACAGCTCTGAACATTGGTTAGAATTTCCCTATCACGACGAGCTTGAACGCATGCCTGTTTCGTTTACCAAAGAGAATTTAGATTTATTTGAGAAGGACCACGCTCTAGAACTAGAAACTAAGAGTCGATTCGACTGGATGAATATGGTTTATGTCGCCTTGACAAGGCCCGTTTGTGGATTACATATTATGCTCAAAGAAGCCAAAAAGCCTACAAATTTATCCAAAGCAGTCTTTGATCACCTTGGGATTGAAGGAGCTGCAGGCCAATATATAATTGGGCAAGAGGTCATACCTAAGGATAAAAAAGAGGCTAAAGCGGAATCGGACAGGATTTTGCCAAAAACAACAATAGGAGCGGCAAAACTAAAAATGGCGCTTTCTGCCCCAAAGAACTGGCAAGAAGGCGGAATAGACCCAAGAAAATGGGGAACCGCAATACACCGAATTCTTCAGGGCCCTAAAGAAAAAAGGCGCCAAAGCTTAGAGCGCCTATACCGAAGCGGCGCCTTCTCAATTGCCCTTAGCGAACGCGCACATCATGTTCTTGACCAAATAGGCGCTCACAAAGCATTAAGCTTGTTGGACAAAAAAAACGCCTCAGTATATACGGAACGTAGCCTTGTAAATGGGGAGCATTTCTATAGACCCGATTTGATCATTGAATTGGAACAACAATTGATTGTTATAGACTATAAAACTGGGGTTCCAAAAGAAAAGGACCAGCAGCAGTTGAACGAATACATAAATCTGCTTTCTGCCCGTTTTGAAAATGTGGAAGGAGAGCTACTTTATATTTAAATTAAATAAAACACTATTAAATGCGCACTAATCACTGGCCCAAAACAGCTGCTGCAATACTAGGCATTCTGTTTCTAATGACCACCTCCCGTTGTACGTCTGACAACATTGAAGACCGATCGGGCTCTAGTAATTTTTGTGATACCTCTGCCGTTTCTTTTAGTCAAGACATAAAATCGATTATTGGACAGAATTGCGAAGGCTGTCATAACGGGGCCTCTGCAAGCGGGGGCTTAAACTTAGCCGGTCATCAAAACATTCAAGCTGCTGCCTTGAGCGGGTCAATAATGGATAGGGTTCAACGACCAGTAAGTGATCCGTTGTCCATGCCTCCAAATGGTCCATTAAGCAGTTGTGATCAAAAAAAATTAACCGCCTGGATTAATCAAGGCGCATTAGACAATTAACCTATGAAATTCAAACTAACCACACTGCTTTGCATTATTGCGTTTTCAGTAAGCGCTCAACAATACATGACCAGGCAAGGGTCGCTTGCTTTTGATGCTGGCTCGCCATTAGAAGATATCTACGCCGTGAGTAAGAGCGCTACAGCTGTTTATGATGCTGCAGACAATAAACTTGGTGTTCAGGTGCTTATGACGTCCTTTGAGTTTAAACGCGCTTTAATGCAAGAGCATTTCAACGAAAACTATGTTGAAAGCGAAGTTTATCCAAAGGCTGTATTTAAAGGAGTCTATAAAGACGGAAGGGCCATTGGTGCCTTAAGCATACATGGCGTTACAAAAGATGTTAATGTACCTGCCAAACTGGAGATGTCTGAAAAAAGCGTTTTGTTGAACGCGCAATTTTCAGTAAAAATTGAGGAGTTCGGAGTTGCAATACCTAAAGCTGTTGCCAATAAAATCGACTCCGAGGCCAAAATAACCGTCAACTGTGAAATGCTAGCAAGATGATAAAGAAACTGTTACTCCTCTCTCTGATCTGCTCAAGCACAATAGCTATGGCGCAAGAAACAGATTTATTTGATCTATTAGATGAGGATACAAGTGGCAGCACTGTGGATGCAAGCAAAGTTGTTTATGCCACATTTAAGGGTACACAATTAATTAATGCTGCAACGAACGAAACACCAGGTAAAGGCGTTCTTCAATATGTTATCGCTCACCGGTTTGGTAGTTTTGGTGACGAATACCTCTATAATTTCTTCGGTCTAGACAATGCGCAGATAAGAATGCAAACGGACTATGGGATAACAGACCGACTGAATATTGGCGCTGGCAGAAGCTCCTTTCTAAAAGTTGCAGACGGCTTTATTAAATATCAACTTCTTCAACAGCAAACAGGGGCCAGGAACATACCGTTTAGCACGACGTTACATAGTTCCCTGCACTATAGGAACGCAAAATATTCAGACGGGATTGAGCACTTTACATCAGATCGCTTGTCATATATGCACCAAGCAATAATTGCCAGAAAATGGAACCGTCAATTGAGCACGCTAATAAGTCCATCTATTGTGCATTTTAACCTTGTGCCCACATCAAACGACCCTAACACAACGGCGCATTTAACACTTGGAGGGCGGTATAAATTCACCAATCGTATTGCATTAACTGCTGAAACAACTCTAATGTCAAACAATTCCTACGGCGTGCCCAATGAAAGTCTAGAGGTTCGCCATACGGTTCCAATGGCTATCGGCGTAGATGTTGAAACCGGCGGACACGTGTTTCAATTTCATTTATCAAATACACAATCCATGAATGCGCCGTACTGGATGGCTCAGAATCTATATGATATTCGGAATGGAGGCCTTTTCTTAGGTTTTAATATTTCACGGGTTTTCACAATCAGAAAATAACGTTTGGACATAAAAAAACCCTGTCCGAAGACAGGGTTTAACCAAACCAATAAACCTAAGCTACTCTTAAGTTGCCTTAAAGTTAAGTTCATTTTTTGACAATGAACCAAAAAGATGTTAAAAATAAATGTCTAACAGACACTTTTAAGTAAAATGAGTACTTCTGCTCATTAAATCAGGCTCATTAAGTGTCTTCTTGCATCTTTTTGCGGTGATGAAAACACCTTGCCTCCTAAATTATTACCCTGTAATTAACTCCCGGCAAGAGGAGAGTCAAATAGTCCAACCGCCATTTCGGCCCAAAGAATTAAAAACACAAGCAATACAAAAAGCACCACGAACAATCTGTGTTGGCTTTTCAACTTATTCCAAAGAATGACTTCTATCGTTGCAAAAACAAAGATTAGTCCTCCGCCTATTAAAAAGTCGTAAATAGACCACATTACCTGGTCGCTCAACAGGCTTGCCAAGAAAACAACCAAAAGAACGGCCACCGTGATCCACATTGGCCACCAAAAAACACTATGCTTTTGCTTTTGCACCCTTTAACCTTTTTAGCCTTGAATCTTAAAAACAACCTACTCTAAATGATCTAACAAATAAAACAACGCGCTCATAGATGCCGCGCCCATTTCTAAACTTCTTGGATGAATTGCATTAATATTGTCTCTTGCACTATGGTGAAAGTCAAAATATCGTTGGCTTTCTGGACGATACCCAATAAAAAAATCGTCATAGCCGCGCAAAGGACCTAGGTCTGCTCCGCCTCCGCCTTTTGCAAAAACATGTAATCCATAAGGGCTCAAAAGCTCTTTATAGGTTCTTACCTGCTCAAGCCGAATGTCATCAGCGCTTATTCCAAAACCCCTCGGGACGTCACCTCCTGCATCGCTTTCCATGGCTACCCAGTGATGAACGCCTTCCGATTTGGCCCAACGTGCATATTCTTTTGCTCCATCTAAGCCAAACTCCTCATTAGCCCATAACACCACACGAATGGTGCGGTTATTTTTATAGCCTACCTTTTTCAGTAAGTTAGGAACTTGCATTGCATGGGCGCATCCAGCGCCATCGTCTTGTGCTCCTTGGCCCAAGTCCCAAGAGTCAATGTGTCCGCCTACAAGCATAATTTCTTCCGGCTTTTCGGCACCCTTGAAATCTGCTATCATATTATAGTTTATAGCCGTGCCTTGTACTCCACAATCCAAGAAAAGTTCAAGCTCTACCAAACCGTCACCCAGCATTTTCTCCAATTTATCTGCAGCTAGCCAAGAAATAGCCGCCGTTGGAATTTTCACCTCACTTTCTCCATAACTCATTGCCCCCGTATGAGGAAGGTCATCCCTTAATAACGTTACGGAGCGCATTACCGTAGCCACGGCGCCATACTTCCCCGCCTCCATGGCTCCGGCCCAGCGATACTTAACAGCACCACCATAGGCGTTAAACGTGCTAATTAGACTGTGGTCCATATACGTGTTATAGAAGACTATCTTTCCTTCTAGCCCCTCTTTGCCCAGCGCCTCTAGCTCTTCAAAAGAACCAACCTCAACCACCGCCGCTCTAATGCCCTCTTTTGGTGTGGGCACCGAGCCGCCCAACGCCGTGGTTGGCAAGGCCAGCGGTTCTCCACCAGCATATGCTTTTGACCATTCAGCTCCGCGGTGCCATTTAGGGACCTCTACAGGTTGCAGCCAGGCGGTGTCCGCTCCAGCGTCTAGCATCATTTGTTTGGTGTATTTAGCCGCTTGATTTGCAGCGTCCGAACCACTTGGTCTAGGACCAATCTCAGTACAAATATGGTGGAGCCATTTATACCCTTGTTGCTCACCCAAGGCTTCTGTATAGATAGATTTTATAACATCTTTAGCTTCTGTGGGAAGCTGCTGAGCACTGACTTGTATGCTCATTCCTGAAAGGATAAATAGGGCTACTTTCTTCATATTATCTTCTTTTTCTATTGCGCGTCTGTTGCGAAATGGCTGGTGAAAAAGGAACCAGTTCCAAAGTGGTGCTCGCGGTTATTTGTGCTGCTTTATCTATCAATACTGTTTTATCTGCCGAAACACCTATGTCTCGTTTATTTCTATGCTTAGCATCTACAATATACAGCGTCCAAACCTTTTGTTCCTTCGTGGCGAGCAACCCGCCATATGAACCAAATCGACTACTCATGTTAAGGCCAATCAACACCAACTGCTCGCCAGCAAATATGGACTCCCAATTTCCAAATTTGAAGCCAAAAACAGAAAAGTACCTTCGGTATCCTTTTGAAGTAAACTGGGTGGCTCGTTTTGCTGTAATGCCTAAAAACGGTACCTTCAAAAAAAATAGCGCTTCCCACTCCCGTGTGAATAGCGTTGCCACAAAAACCACTACTGCCAAAAGGTAAAACCGGAATGGCTCAGGGAAAACCCTGCCGTTTAAAATATTAATCTCCTTAATAGACACCTACCGCGGCTTGCATTAAAAGTCCACAGATATATGCTCCGTAGGTTCCGAGCGCATATCCCAGTACGGCCAACAAGACTCCTACCGGAGCCAAAGCAGGGTGGAACGCCGCTGCAACGACGGGCGCGCTTGCTGCGCCGCCAATGTTTGCCTTAGAGCCAACTGCCAGAAAGAAGTATGGTGCTTTAATAATTTTAGCCACTATGAACATTAACCCTACGTGTATGATCATCCATACCAACCCTACAGCAAACAGCCCCGGGTTCTCAAATACCTCCAAAACATTCATGCTCATCCCAATCGTTGCTACAAGAATGTAGATAAAAACAGAGCCTACTTTGGAGGCACCTGCGCCCTCAAGATTTCTTGCTTTTGTAAAACTCAAGGCGATTCCTATAGTGGTTGCCACAACAACCAGCCAAAAGAACCCAGAAGTAAGGCTAAACTTTGCTAAAACAGGATAGTTGTTACTGATAAATGGCGCTATTACGTCGCTTAGTCCGTGGGCCAAGCCGGTTGCTCCAAAAGCAATGGCCAAAATGTATATTAAATCATTGAAAGAAGGGATTTTGGAGATGCTTGCCGTATACGCTTCCATCTTTTCCTGAAGCGTCAATACAGAGGAGGCGTCTGCTTTAAACCACGCGTCTATATTTTTTGCTTTGGCAACGCCAATTAGCAGAAATGCCATCCAAAGTTCCGCTACCAAAACGTCTACGGTTACCATAGCTGAAAAGATGTCTTCACTCACTTCAAACACTTCCTTCATAGCCGCTTGATTCGCGCCTCCACCAATCCATGAACCAGCAACAGTCGTCATTCCCCGCCAAATTTCATCTGTGTTAGCGCCAACAATATCAGGAGCTATAAAACTGAACAACAAAATGGATAAGGGACCTCCAATTATTACACCAGCGGTTCCGGTAAAAAACATAATTAGCGCTTTTGGGCCTAATTTTTTTACCTCTCCAAAATCAATGCTAAGTGTCAGTAAAATGAGTGCTGCCGGCAGTAAGTAGCGGGACGCCATGAAATATAATCGACTTTGCTTGGGATCAATGATTTCAAAGGTGGTGAGCAAAGACGGTAAAAAATAACACAAAAGCAGCGCAGGAATGTATTTATAAAACCTCTTCCAAAAAGGGTTTTCACTTTTAGCAGTCAAAAAAATACCCCCTAACATTGCTGCCAGAATACCAAATAGTGTTGCGTCATTTGTAATCCAAGGATCTATTTCGTGAGTCATCGCTTAAGAGTTATGTTTTCTAATCGGTTAATTTCGTTCGCTAAGATATCGGAACGAAAGGTATGTCCGCCATCGTAAGTGTTCACTTCTGGATGAAGATCAAATTCATTTTTATATAAAGTTACGCGCTCCTCTCTCTTGGCCGTACCAATAAAGGGATCTGTTGTGCCAAACCATGAACTCATTGTGGTTTGAGCAAGCACGCTCCGGCTTTTTTCATCTAAATCAGGCGGCCAGCTTCCCGCCCACGCCAAAAGAGAATGAAAAGACACTTTGGAATAGCCCAAAAACCTCATCCCTGTTGCCACACCTTGGCTAAAACCAACCATGTGAAATCGGGCGTTTGGTGCCTCTGCTGCTGCCCAACTAATCGCTTCATTCAAAAAAAGACGTTGGTTATCAATGTCTGTTAATCTGTCTTCCTTCGTCATCCAAGATGCCCCCACCCGACCTTCAGTGCCACTGAGGTAAAATTTATGTGCGCCTTGAGGCAGAATAATTGCTCGTCCATTTTGAACTAACGGTACAAAGTGTCTTTTAAAGTACACTACCAATTGTCCATATCCATGAAGAGCAAACCAAATGTTTGTTGTGCTCTCATTTAATTCACCTAAACAATCTATGCGCTGTTTCTGTATGGTTTCAATGAAACGCGTAGACATCAGGCACCAGGAAAATCAGGTTTACGCTTTTCCATAAACGCTTGGGTTCCTTCTTTAAAATCCGCTGTCTCAAAGCAATCACCAAAAGCCTGAACCTCAACATCGTACCCTACAGAACCTTCTAGTAAACCGGCGTTAACACTCTCAATAGCATAGCCCATTGCTACTATACTATTCTTCATGAATGAGTGTGCCATTTTCTTGGCAGCTTCAAGGAGCTCTTCTTGAAGTACTACTTGGTTCACCAATCCGTAACTCAGGGCCGTTTCTGCATCAATCATTTTTGCACTAAAAATCATTTCTAAAGCCCTTCCCTTGCCAATTAATTGGGGAAGCCTCTGTGTTCCCCCATAACCAGGAATAAGACCCAAAGATGTCTCTGGGAGCCCCATGCGCGCATTGTCTGACGCTATTCTAATATGTGCCGACATAGCGAGTTCTAATCCGCCACCTAAAGCAAAACCATTAACCGCTGCAATAACAGGTTTTGGAAATTCTTCAATTACATTAAAAACAGTAAGGTGCCCTTCTTTAGACAATTCTGCCCCTTGCTCCCCATTAAACGATGAGAACTCTTTAATGTCCGCTCCTGCAACAAACGCTTTCTCCCCAGAGCCGGTAAGCAAAACCACCTTGGTCTCTGCGTCGTCTCTTAGCGCTTCAAACGCTATGTTTAAATCGCTTAAAAGAGCCTTGTTTAAGGCGTTTAATTGTTTGGGCCGATTCAAAGTTACAAGAGCTATGCCTTGGTTTTTTTCGACTAAAAGGTGTTCAAATTGATCCATGTTAATCTGTTATTATGGGTAGTTCTATGATAAATTCTGTGCCGTTTGGCGATGTATTGAAACGGATTGTGCCTCCTAAATTTTCAATGAGGTTTTTAACCATTGCCAACCCCAGCCCCATCCCTGAGTTCTTGGTGGTAAAGTTAGGCTCAAAAACACGCTCTTGCATGTATTCCGGAATGCCTTCTCCGTTGTCTTTTACGCATATTAGAACTTGATTAATGTGGCTATCCACACGCACATTAATCTCTGCTTTTCTGTTTTCTGGAACACTTTGAATCGCATTTTTTACAAGATTATGCATAATTCTAGACCACTGCTCCTTATCTATTTTCGCATATACAGGCCCTGAAGAATCAAAACTGACGCCTCGATCCGAATACAGCGCAACAGCACGATTTGTTTGATAAGAGATGTCAAATCGCTCAAGCTTTAGACTTGGCATCTGTGCAAATCGAGAAAATGCTTCAGCAATATGGGTGAGGTTTTCTACCTCTTCCAAAAGGTTTGAAGCCATCTCACGAACCTCTTCAACATCTTTCTCGCGCTCCATCATTTGTAAGGTTAAGCGCATAGGCGTTAGCGGGTTTTTGATCTCATGTGCGACTTGTTGGGCCATTTCCTTCCAGGCGCTCTCCCGTTCTGTTGTAGCTAATTCAACCGCTGTTTGCTCCAGCTTGTCAACCATCACGTTGTACTGCTGAATCAGTTCACCAATTTCATCATTAAAGCGCCAGTCAAGCTTTTCGTTGGATTTATTCAAACGAACTTTTTTCAGCTGTTCTATAACTCTTTTCATGTTCTGGCTTATATAATTGGACAAAATAAACGCCAATAATATCCCCAACAGAAGAAGGAATAGATATACATAAACAAGTTGTTTTAGGAAGTCAATCTCTCCCTCAGGTATAGTTGAATTGTCAACGCGATATAACGTCTTTACTATTAAGCCTTCTTGGTTTTCGGACAAAGCAATTGCTCTGGTGCTTACAAGAAGATTTCCGCCTAATTCCACAACCTCTCTTATGGTAGAAGATTCCGATTTGTCAAGTTGAGCAGGGGTTAGCCTATTTTGCAACACGCCTATATTTTCGCTCTGCAAAATTGATTTAGCTAGAAGCTCACCCTTTGGATTATAAATGCCTATGTCTAATTTGTGAATCGAACCGATTTCGTTTATCCTATCGCCCAGAACTTCTTTTAACGCCTCTATAGTTTGAACAAGGCTGTCTTTACCTGAAACGACATATTCAATATGGCTTATAATCGCGCGTTCCTTGCGTTCAAAACGTTCGTTATGGTATTCTTTCGTCTCCTTTTTAAAGTGGTAGAAACTAAAGGCCCCTGTTAGCAAAAAAGCCAATAACAGGTTCAGCAACATGAACAAAAAAGTTCGGACCCTAAGTGTTAGAAAGCGCATAGTTCGAATTTAACGCTTTCGGAAAGAGGGCTAATAAAAACAAGCGATTTTATAAAAATTTTTCTCTGAGCGGCTTAGTTGG
>Ga0181597_10004896_pt1 | contig 13080 bp, 11 predicted proteins | sample 041ome_5_FD_148647 | JGI IMG/M metagenome (GOLD analysis project Ga0181597, IMG submission 148647) | Coastal salt marsh microbial communities from the Groves Creek Marsh, Skidaway Island, Georgia - 041403US metaG (spades assembly) | ecosystem: Environmental > Aquatic > Marine > Intertidal zone... | reverse complement strand
GATATCACCAAGATTAGCGGTGTATCCCGCATCATTATTAAATTCACTAACATTTGTATTACTAAGAGTAAATTCATCTTGTAAATTTCCTGGTGATAAATCACCGAGTGATGTTGGGATTGTTGTAGAGTTAAATGCGTTTGAACCAAATATTTCAGAGGAAAGTTTTCTCTTTTGTACACCATTATCTAATACTACAAATTCATCGGTGGAGTTTACCCATGCAGTTGTCATATCAGTTAATTCTGATAAATCAACATTAAATGTAGTACCACTTAAATCTAAAAGTGAACCTGCTGAATAGGTTGTGTTAGTGTTAGTTGCTGAAATGGTTGTTCCACTAATTGTAATGTTTGAACCCGCATCCAACCATCCAAATGCTCCAGCTGAATCATCCCAAAATGCAATTCTATCATCATTAGGGTCTGTTAGGGATTCTAATCCTAAGTGAGAAAGGGAAATTGTCCCAGTCGATGTAATCGTACCACCAGTAAGACCTGTACCTGTTGCTACGGATGTTACAGTACCTGTATTTGTTGTGAAACCAGCACCATTTGTTAACTGATTTGTGTTCATTCCCGTCAAATTTGAACCATCACCGCTAAATGCGTTAGCAGTTATTGTTCCATCTGCGGTTATTGTGTTTAAAATTGCATTACTACCTGATACAATTACTTTTTTCCAATTTGGCATATCCTTTTTCCTTTATTGTGGTTGGTTACTAAAAAGCCCACTTCCCTTTCGGGCCAACAACAAGCTAATTTAATATAAATATAGGATAATATATTTTAAAATAAAAAACCCCAACATTTCTGTTGGGGTTTCTCTTACATTTCCATAATTTGCTTTTGGATTTTAACTGCCGTTTCATAAACCAGCTGAACATCTTTACCTTCAAATGTTGAGTTGGCTATTGTTGATAAGAGGAACTCTAACTCCTGCTTTGAAAAGTCAACTACATTCTTTGGTTTTTTAACTTCAGTTTTATCCTTTGTAATTAGTGCCATATATAACCTTTTTAACCATTTCATTATTTAATAATTACTATGCGTAAATAAGTATTTCACCACCAGTTATTGCGATAGAACCAACTTCAGCAATCTGAGTGTGAGATGAACCATCTACATCAAATACTCTAGGAATATATGCTGTATCAGCTGCTGAAGTAGCATCCCATGAAACTGCATTTCTACTCCAAGCAGGTCTATCCGCATCTGCATCATAGAAGAATGCTTCACCTACACCTTGTTCTCCAGTTGTACCACCAAATACAATACCTTGAGATGCTGCATCAGATGAACCTGAGTTCAATAAGATAAATTGGTCCTCAATGTTTAAGTTAGTAGTTTGTAATGAAGTTAAAGAACCTTGTACCATTAAATCACCAGTTGCAGTGACATTTCTAAATTGTACATCAGCTCCTGTACTAACATCCTGTCCGATTGAAAGAGTATCTCCACTAAGAGTTACACCAGTACCAGCTGCTAAGTTAGTATCATCTGAGATATCAATTTGATTTCTTGTAATAGTCTGTCCACTAATTGTAATATAGTTTCTACTACCAGCTAAAGTTACATCAGTTGAGTTATCAGTACCAGCCGCATCTACACCAATTGTACTTCTAATAGCGGATGCGTTAGAACCTGTAACAATAGCTTTACCGATAGCGGTTGCAGTTAAACCTGCTAATGTACTATTATCTGTTCCTGCTGCATCTACACCAAGAGTTCCTCTTGCTGTTGATGCGTTTGCATCATCAACTAAACTTGCACCGAAAGTTGAGATTGTAGTGTTATTAGGTACTGTTAAAGATTTTATACCATCTAAATCAGTTACCTCTGAATCCATTACTGCACCAGCTGCTTGTACATTTGTAGAATCAGTTACATCTGCACTTGCTTCAATACCACTTAATTTACTTCTTTCAGATGTAGTAATGATTGCGCCTGAACCAACTGAAGATACGTCAGATAAATCAGTTACACTTGCTGCTGCAATTCGTGCATCTGCCAAATCATTGATATCTGATTGGATTTGAGCTGAACCTGAAAGTACACCAGTACTATCTAAGATAGTTGCTGCTGTAATTGTACCACCTAATGAAGTATCATTACCTGCGATAGTAATACCATCGTTTGCTAATTTACTGTTAGCTATCTGTCCTGCACTTACATCAGCAATGATATTATCACCAGTAATTTGTCCACCTAATGAAACATCAGTACCAGCAATATCAATAGATGAGTTTGCTAATTTTGCATTTGCAATTGAACCCGCTAACATATCGTTAGTTACCGATGTATTAGCGATTGTTAATGCACCACCTGCTGCGATAGTTGCATCACCACTTACGTTACCAAAGATACTATCTTCTAAATTACTAAAAGTTACACTCTTTTCAGTACCATTATCTGAAAATAAGAACTTATCTCCTTGTGCTACGGATGCACCACCTAGTGCTGAAAAGTTATCGATATCGATACTTCCCGCAGCTACGCCCGTAAGGGCTGAACCATCACCACTAAATGCGTTAGCGGTTACCGTTCCGTCTACTGTGATTGCCGCGAATTCAGGTGATGAACCCGAGACAATTACTTTTTTCCATTCTGCCATTTTTGTTTCCTCTTTTTTTAAGCTTTATGTTTGTGTTAAATAAATATGTATGTTTTATACTTTCTTATAAATATATAAAAAATCCACTTCCACTAACCGCCATCGCACCTTTTTCTCCAGTTGGTAGTGTTAGGGATTCTTTTATTACGAACGTTCCTTCTGAATTTACTTTTACTTTATCATTTCCATTGATTTTTACCAAAAACATATCAGTTGATGGTGTATTGTTTTCAATCAAAGAAAGAGATGATGTTAATGCCCCAGTTAATTCAACAGAACCTGTGATTTGAGCATTGGTGGTAACGACTGATTCAATAGAATCAACTCCATTATCTTTTTTAAAGAATAACTTACCATCATAAGTATTTACAGCTAATTCACCTAATGTTAAATCACCAACATTGGGTACATTAGCCGATACTGAACTCCTTTTTAATTTTATTCTGTTTTCGGCCACGCCTATCCCCTATTTTAGAATGTGCCGCCATCAATTTCACTAAATGATATAGAACCTGATACAAATAAAGACCCTGTCATTTGGTGAGTATCATTTATATCATCACCAAATATAGTAGAACCACTACTAAATGATTGAGTCATATGTGTTACAGATGAACTTACAATATAAGTTTCAGCGGTTAAAGTTGCAACTGATACACTCTGTCCCTCTAACCCAGATATTACCTGAGCTGATGAACTGATTACATTTTCAGTATTTAATTTTGTTTTAACATCAGAATCACTATAATGTGATAAATCTGATATATCCGATTCTGTAATATTTAAAAAAGTTTTAACATTTGCAGCCGAACCTGATAATACATTTTCAGTATTTAATTTTGTTTTAACATCAGAATCATCATAATGGTCTAAATCACTAATTTGTGATTCAGTTATGGTAATTTGTGCTGATGAACTTACTAATCCACTTGGTACATTAGTTAATTCAGTAAAATCTGATGAACCACCACCACCAATTGAACCATCATCAATTTGAGAACGAAGTGTTCTACCAACATATTGGTAAGTTGTAATGTATACAAATTGATTCGATGATGGTTGTGAACCATCGTTCCAAGTCAAAACACCAGTCTTATAATCAAATGTATATGTTGATGTTAATGCCGGTGATGATGTAATACTTCCAGCAGAAGATGCGGTGTCTTTGTAAACAACTACCTTATAACCAGGAGTTGATGCCTCAGTAGTGTTAGGGCTATCAGATGCAATAATATATTTTGGTGATACAAAATTAGTTTGTTGGTCTGATTCGATAAGTTGGTCGGATGTTACTGTATCTGAAACAGATGCTGGGTCTGAAGTTGTGAAATAATAAACTTCTCTTTGACCATCTGCTGCTTGTTTTAGTTTTTTTCTATAATGGTACTTTAAAACAGAAACATCACTAGCAATTGATGGATTTACAACACTACCTGATACGATACCACCATCTTGTGATGAACCACTATATGGAAGTTGACTTGAACCAGTTGGAATTAAACCATCATCGGTAAAAATTTCACCTGCACCCAAATCGAATACATCAGTAAATGCTTCCTGTCCTAATGTAAGATTATCGGTAGTAAAACGTCTACCTTGTAATAATCTTTCCGACCTGTTATTTGAATTATATGCCATTTTTGTTCCTCTTTATATATTACGATACTGAAACCGTTATTCTTTCTAATGTATTTGATGGTGTACCTGTATATCTAATTAAAACCCATACTTTATCATGTGTTGCGTTAATAGTCTGTCCAGCCGCGTTAGCCAAACCTAATGTTAACGTTCCAGATGAGTTAGTTAATGAATCAAAATCACTCTTTACATCAATCGTATCACTAAATGGGTTAGTTGAACCATTTGCTGATTGAGAGTTTAATGAACCACCATATGATGTAGTACCTTTAACTGCATCAAACACAGTTGATGCAGATGAACCAAATATAACACCTACTGCAATTTTACCTGTGGTTGTATCATCAAATGTTGTTAAATCTGCTGATGTATTTGGATTTAAATCAATTGTTAGTGTACCTTTGTTGTTAGAAGCCGCAGTATCAAATTCTCTTAAATACCATTTGTAATGTGCTGCGTTATATCCACCCGTTGGATACCAATATCCATTTGCAGATTCTGGATTAACCAAATAACCTGGTTTAACCTGTAAATCACCACCATCACCTAATGTTACTCTAGCACTTTCATCCCACACAGTATCTAATGTAGTTGAATCACTAATTGTTCTTCTATAACTTTCTGAAGTAAAGTATTCTATTAAAGTAGTAGTTGTACTACCACCACCATGATACCCCATTGAACCACTCGCAGCAGGTTGTCCAAATGTACCAGCTGAATGTAGGTTTACTGTTTTAGTATCTAATGTTGATTGTGTTGCTGCTCTATCTCTAGCGGTTGTTGTTAATGTGTATGATGTATCACTAAACCCACTCTCATTAAATGTGTTACCAGTACCACTTATTGTATAAGTTGCATCAATTTCTACCAAATCAGTTCTATATGGTACACCACTATTTCTTGCAGTTGTTCCTGCAGCATCGGTTACCATACCAGTGGTTTGGATTGTACCACCATTTGTTGATAGAGTATCTTTACCTGATGTATTAGAAATTGTATATCCACTCGTACTTCCAATCGATACATCTACTAAAGTAGTTGATGATGCGTACATTGGTTCAAACACACCACTTGCGGTTGCTACTAAATTCCAAGTACCACCATTAATAAATGGTGCTCCAGACATAGAACCTGATGTAAGTGTTAATGCTGTTACAACTTCTCCACTACTTGCTAATGAGTTATCACCAATATTAGAATTAATAGTTGATACAGGTGCCCAAAATATAGTTTCACTCGCAGTTTTATCAGTATAATCTGATTGTGAACCTGTTGCTATACCAATTGTTGTTGAAATTGTATAATTTCCAGATGCCGATACTGAAGTAGAAGATGGTGTAACCCAATTTACTACATTTTTATTAAATACTGATGCAAATTTACCATCTTGGAAAGCTGCAGGGATAACTGCAGGATTTACAGTTTGTATCTTACCCAAAGTAATACCATTTGATGTAGTATCTAATGTAGAATTAGTTATGATTTGAGATGATGCTGATGTTTCAGTTGTAGTATCGGATGAATTATCTGAGAATGTAAATGAATGTGAACCACTTACTCTAAATTCAGTACCTGCTCCACTACTTAAACCACCCAATCCAAATAATTGTGAATCAACAGAAGATTGTTGTGATGTTGAACCACCAGCTACTGAAGTATAGGATATTGAATACCCCGTGTTTGTGTAAATTGTTTTTCCTGAAAATAATGTTCCACCAACACTAGCCCATCCCTTATCAATTAAGTATGTTAAATCATTTATATCATTATCGTTTGGTATATAACCTGAAGGTGCAGCCGAAGTTGAAGTGTTTGTTTTATTTTCACTTATTGAGTTATATGTTTTTGTATTTGGTGTTGGATTTGCTGCTGAAGATGATAGTAATCCTGCTACAAATCTTAAAATTTCCGATACATCTGTATCTTTTGTAAAGTTATTAAAGTAAGAACCATCTAAGTTGGATTGCCAATCGTTTGATGTAGGAACACCTGCATTAATATTGTATGCGTTTATAGATTCAGATACTTCTAATGCGTATTTACCACCAGAACCACTTATTTGTAAGTTTTTACCATCTGATTGGTATATTGTACCTGATACTAATTCGAAAATTCCACCACCACTACCAGCACCAAATCCACTTGCTGCAGCTGATGCTGATACATGAGAATCGAAACTATCAATGGATGATGTTGTTATATTAATTTGGGTGTGGCCAGATGTACCATCTGCGTTAGCACCTAATATATAAAGTGTTTTGTTTGTTGTATCATAATATGGTAGCCCATCTAAGGTTGTTCCATATTGTGCTGGTGTAATTGAAGGTACACCACTACCTACATACATTTTTCCAACAGGAACATAATCATTAGCGGCGGTTGTACCACCTGGTTTACCTATGTAAACTACTGGTCCTGTTACCTTTGAATCTACCGAACCACTACCAATTACGATTTCTGCTTCACCAAAAGATGTGATATTTCTAACCGAAGATATCGAACCTCTTCTATGTTTTATTGTTTGAGCCATACTTTTATCCTATTACTTAACTAAGATTACATTCATAAATATCAAAACAATTAGAAAAACCCACCACAATCTATTGAATCTCGTGTATTTCCTATTTGAATTGAAGCTGATGCGATATATCCTTCTATTTGTTGTTCTAAAATTTTTATCCTACCATTAACTACAACTGCTGATTCATTATCAGATGCAGATGTTTGTGTAAATATTGATTTTCCATTTACAGTCAAATCACCTAATACATCAAAACTACCCGTTAGTTGTAAGTTATTAGATGTCATTAAGTGAGTATACGCTTCTGGGTCTTGTGAACCAGTTGTCCATATTGATGAACCACCCCCACCACCTGCTGATGGTAGAATTACACTATTACCATCTGATATTGTTAAGGTTTGCCCTGAAATTGATAAAGTTTGATTATCATTATCAGTAGTTGAATATCCTAATGCTGTAATTTGTGCTGATGATGATATAATACCAGATGGAACGTTTATTAATTCATCATAATCTGATGTTCCACCACCCTGTCCAAACCCACTACGTGCTGCTGATTCAGAAATAAATGTATCTGAGATGAATGATGCGGTTGCAACACTCATAGATGATGTTACTGAATTTAAAACAACAGATGATGTAAAATTATTTAAAGAACTTACATCAGTATGTGTTAAATCTGAAATCTGAGATTCACTTATAGTAATTTGGTTGGATGAACTTACAGTACCTGAAGGTAAATGTTGAATTACCTGTGCAGAAGAACTTACTACTGAATCTGTATTCATTACACCTCTAACATCTGCAGATGTAAAATGTGCTAAATCGCTAATTTGTGATTCAGTTATGGTAATTTGTGCTGATGAACTTACTAACCCGTTTGGTACATTTGATATTGAATTAAAATCTACCTGAGATGAACCACTAATTAAGTTATCACCTTCTTCGTTTCCATATCTTAAATCAAATTCAGTTGTTAATTGCGCAGATGAACTAATTACACTTTCAGCATTTAACCTATCCTTTACGTTATCGGCAAAGTTATCTCTAAAAGCATTATTTGCTGATATAGAATTTCTTTGAAATGGTGTAATTGTAGTAGGTAGGTTACTCAGATTGTAGTAATCTATGTTAGTTAACCCACTACCATTACCTTCAAAAGACCCACTAAATGAACCTGTGTAATCTGCCACTATCTATCCTCTATATGTGTTTTGTTTTATATAAATATAACTAATCTTAGTAATCAGTTAGTAATGTTAGAATTTCATCTAAAGATTCATGTCTATGATTATCTTTTAATACAATATCATATACCCATTTTGAACCTTTTAGTTTTGGAACTTCGTGTACTGCTGAATCATTATTGAATTTTAAATCTATTTGTTGTTTATCACCACAAAGAATCATTGTAGAACCTTTTCCCACTCTACCTAACACCATTAATAGTTGTTGTTTGGTTAAGTTTTGGAACTCATCTACTATAATTATGGAGTTATCAAAAGTTCTTCCTCTAAAATGTGATAAACTTACTAATTCTATACTCTCATCCTTCTCCATTTTCTCTAAAATTGCAGGTTTATTATAAACTTTTCTCATATTTGAACGAATTGGTACTAACCACGGCTCCATCTTTTCTTCTAATGAGCCTGGTAAGAATCCATTATCCTCATTTGATACAGTTGGTCTTGTTATAACGATTTTGTTAACTTGTCTTTTAAAGAATGAATCTAATGCAATCTGAACTGCTAGTAGTGTTTTACCACTTCCGGCTTTTCCTACTATAAAATTAAATGGATGTCTTAAAATTTCAGATTTTGCTAACTTTTGTTCTTCAGATAATGATATTGAAAACCTTACATTACCTTTTGGTGGGGTTTTGGATATGTTTTCCGCCATATTTAAATTTCCTTAATTATTTTATAGAACCTTTGATATAAATATCCAATAATAGAAGATTACCTTAGATTATGACGTAAAAAAGGGGATACCTAAGTACCCCCTCTTTAATTTAGTTATTCAATAATCAATTACTGAATTTTGTGTAAACCATCAACGTATACTTTACCGTAGAATTCACCTCTTAGCATTTTCTTCGCGTAGCGAGTCATAACACCTTTTCTAGGAGTGAAGTTCTTAGGGTCATATACTAAAGGAGTCATAATCAATGGAATGTATGGAGAGTAAACTGCTCCAGTTTCAAGGAATTGAGTTCCTCTATATCCCATAAGGATTACGTTCTCTTTCATATAAGGGTTCTTATACACTTGGAATCTACTATTCAATGCACCAATCTTAGTTACACCAAATGCGAACTGAGCATCACCGTTATCGGCAGTTGAAGCATATCCAGGGATAGATTCGATGATAGTTGCAACATCAGGAGATACTACTAAGAAGTTAGCACCACCACGTAATGTTTTTTGGTGAATTTTGTTAGATACACCAGCAATCACAGTACCCAAAGTCTGGAACCATGCTTGTTGAGTAAATGCAGATGATTGAGCCGCAGTAGAAGAGTAAGCAGCGAATGCTGAACCATTCCACTCACGTCCAACTTGAGTTGACCAGTAACCAGTACTCTTAGCATCTTGAATCAACATATCTAAGATTTCGAAATCAATCTCTTGTGAGATGTACTCAGATAACATTGAAGTCAATTCAGCTTCAGCATCGATTGAATGGTATGCATTCAAATCTTGTGCGAATTCTGGAGTCCATTGTGCTTTCAACTTACGAGTCTTAGCAACAATTGGTAAACTCTTCATTTCTACGTTCAATTCAGGAATATCGATATCTACTTCTGGATTATCACTTAATGAAGTTCCAGTTGCTTCGAAATCACCTCTTGAAGTATCAGTTGGTTGTTTGTGATACTTAACTCTTAAATCGTTAGTAGCATCTAATGCACCTTGTAATACGAACTCAACATCACCACCTACTATTTTAGTAAATTGTGGGAATTGGTCAGTTACATCAGCAGATGTTACTCTGAATGCTCTAATACCTTTATCATCAAATCCAGAGATAGATGCGGTAGGTACTGCAGCAGTAAATACTTCACCACTAGCAATTTCAGTTGCGTAAGATGATGAGAAGTTAGTATCGTAGTTGTAATCTGCAGCAGATACAGAACCAGTTAAGAATTTGTTAGCAGCAGCAGCATCAGCTAATTCCTGTGCAGCAGATACTTGGTCGTTTACTGAGTATCCGAATCTACCAGCACCATACAAACCACCTGATGGGTCGTTTGAAGTTTCTGTGATACCGAATACAGAATCAGCTTGTGAATCTTTACCAGAACCAGTTGTGAAACCAGGTTGTCCTGTTCCATATTTGAAATCTAAGTAGAATACAAGACCTGAAGGAAGGTTCATTGGTTGAACACTTACAAAGTCTTTTGCTACGATTTCACTAAAAATACGTCTTACCAAAGGTAGAGCTACACCAGCCCACTCTTCAGAGTTAGCAGAAGTACCAGTAGCTGATGCCTCTTTTACTAACTGACGTGCTTGGTTTTCTAAAAGGGTTGCAACACCAGCTTTTTCAACTTCGTTGTCAATACCCTCAAGAAGACCAGTCTTTTCCCACTTTGATGCCAACACGCGAGTTGCTTCACTCAAACGTGCCTGGTGAGAAGCGCCTTCATTAAGAATGTTTCCTAAATTCATTTTATTTCTCCGTTTTCTTTTTTAAATTATTTTAAACCTGCAAGTTTCTTCCATCTTGCAGCCATTTCGTTACCCTCAGAAATGATTTGTTTCTTAGGGGCTGAACTTTTTGTTGCCTTAGAAGCATATCCTTCTTTAACAACTGCTTTTCTTTTCTTAGCTACATTTAAATTCTCAGCTAAAGTAGAGAATACTAATTTCACTTCACGAACTGAAGATGTTCTGTCAAAGTTTTCAAGAACTTTAACTTTCTGTCCTTCGTTAAGGTCGAATGTTCTGAATAGTTTGTTAGTGTAAAGAAGTTTAGCATTCAACAAATTAACTTCGTTGATTGTTTTTCTTAAAGATTCGATAGTAGCGTAAGCTTCTTCCAATTCTTCAGCATGATTATCTTCTTCAACTTCTTCATCATCCATCTCTTCTTCATCCATTTCATCACCTTCCATTTCTTTCAGGGTTCTGATAACTTCATCCAAATCGATTTCTTCTTCCTCGTCCATGTCCTCTTCCTCGTCCATGTCCTCTTCTTCGTCCATTTCTTCTTCCTCGTCCATGTCCTCTTCTTCTGCCATTTCAGCTTCCAATTCAGCGATTACAGATTCTAAATCTAAATCATCTTCTTCTTCATCTTCCATTTCTTCAGAATCTTCCATTTCTTCAGAATCTTCCATTTCTTCAGAATCTTCCATGTCCTCTTCTTCGTCCATGTCCTCTTCTTCGTCCATGTCTTCGCCTTCGTAGGTTTCTTCCATGTCCTCTTCTTCGTCCATTTCTTCTTCTTCGTTGTAGCCTTCTTCGGTTTCCTCTTCTTCTCCCATCAATTCATCATCGTTTTCGATATCTGATGAACTAGCAGCATCTGCATCAGGTTGAGCGTTATCGCCTGCACCTAAATCTGATGAATCTAATTCTTCTTCCATCTCTTCTTCATCAGCCTCTTCAGCTAACTTTGCAGAAATCATTGATTGAAGTTTTGGAGTGAACGCCTCTTCCAAAGCCAACTTAGCGTTTGCTAGAGCAGTTTCTTTAACAGCCTTAGCATCAGCAATTGCTTCTGATAACAAGTCTTTTCTTCTTGCCATAATTGTTCTCCTTAAATTTTTCTTGCGGAAATAAGATTATTGGGAATCTTAATAGAATTTTATACAAATAATCTTAACCATCTATTAGACGAGATGGTATTTTGATTTCTAATAAATAGTGTACTATAATTGAAAACACTAAAAAAGTGTTTAATAGTTTTCTCTTTGTCTACGAACCCACTCAGCTCGTACTGCCAATTGCTTTTGCCTTCTTCTCTTAGCAGCAGGTTTTGTGTATTGTTGTCTTTCTTTCAACTCATCCAAATGACCACTATCTTTTACTTTTCTTTTCCAAAGTCTTAATGCTGGTTCAATTTGATTGTTCACCACTTTCACTGCTAATGGTGCACCTGGCACTTCCATATCTTCTCTTCTCACTTTTTTGTAACGTTTTTTGTTTTGTTCTTGCATATATTGTTTTTATAAAAAAATACACCTACCAAACCGATGATAGGTGTATATAAATATTGTTTTAGATTTAATTAATAAGTTCCTTCAGATAAATTATCCAACCCTTCTTTAAAATCACCTAAGAGTCTACCAAATTCTTTTTGTTTATCTTTTGGTAACATCTTAATTTTTTTAAGGTTCTTTTTGATGAACTGAGAAAAATCAACATTTATCTCTTGCATTCTATCCATATCACTCATAATCGTATCCTTATTTTTTCATCGTTTTGGCTTTTGCTTCCAACTCTTTATACTCTTTAGATTTCTTATCAGCGTATCTATGTAATCCCCAATTGAATGCTGCTTTAAATAACATATGGAATGGTAAATCACCATACTTCTTACCATAAGGTGATAATCTCTGCCAATCTAAAAATGATTGTGCCATTTCTTTTGACATCTTAATACCTTCTACTCTACTGGTTTCACCTTTTACTACTGATTGTAAGAGTTTCTTAGCAGAGGCTCTTCCTTCATTCATAATCTCTGAGAAAGATACTTTCATCTTAATTAATTTAGATGATGGTAGTTCACCGATTCCGAATGATTCATTCAACAATGATTTTAATTTTGTTGATTTGTTTTCATTCATTGATTCAATCATTTTCTTAGCTTCATCTTCGATTTGTTTTTTAATCTTAGATGGAAGTTTCTTATCGTAGAATTTGATTTTACCTTTGTTATCAACGTGAGCGATGTTTTTGTAATCACCTTTTTCTTCTTCAGCTTTGTTGTAAATGGTTAATCCATTTCCTTTACGAGCCATTCCTAAATCGTAAGTTACTTCAGCAACCATACCTTCCATCAAACCAATTGCGGTAGTACCAACTACTCTTTCAGCACCATCTACATATTTGTTATTTAGAATAGCAATCTTAGCTGGCTTATCAATTGTGTACATTGGTATCATATCAGTACCAAATGAATACTTGATTCCATTCTTTTTCAATTCCTTACCAATGTCCATAAATGATTTAGCACCTTTTACGATGTCAGCAAGTTTATCTAAGATAGCATCGTGCTTACCTTCGTTTACTGATTCAATTATTGTATTATCTTTAGATTTTCTACCTTTGGTCAATATATCTTTTAGTTTTTTCATTATT
>Ga0181597_10004890_pt1 | contig 13087 bp, 8 predicted proteins | sample 041ome_5_FD_148647 | JGI IMG/M metagenome (GOLD analysis project Ga0181597, IMG submission 148647) | Coastal salt marsh microbial communities from the Groves Creek Marsh, Skidaway Island, Georgia - 041403US metaG (spades assembly) | ecosystem: Environmental > Aquatic > Marine > Intertidal zone >... | reverse complement strand
CTTTGTCTTTTTCTTGTAATCTCCGGTCTCGTTCCTCCTCCTCGAAGAGCGAAGCTCCCTCTGGAAGAAATCTCCTTCTCCGTCGAAGCGCGCGCGCGTCGACGATTCTCTCGTCTCTCGTCTTGTTCTCTGTCTCTCTTCGCCTTTTCCGACGAACGCGGAGCTTTTTTTTCTGCGCAAAGTGTTTAGGGTTTTCGTAGTTTTACGCGCCAACCGTGTGGCCGTTTGTGTTTACAATCGTCCTTTCGTTACTCCTAGCGGCAGTCAAAACGGTGCGAGATATAATAAAAGATGGCGGAAGAAGGCGAGATTGAAGAAGAAGGAGAAGAAGAAGCGGGAGGAGGAGGAAGAACAACGGCCGCGAGCAACGAGAAGAACACAACGAGCGAAAACTCCTCCCGGGAAATTGAAAAAGTGAAAGACGGAGAAGAGGAAGAAGAAGAGGAGGTGGAGGCGAAGGAAGGCGAGCGGTACTTTGGGTCGCTGGCGAAGGAAGGGAAAGCGCCGCCGGGGACGAACCCGTTCGCGTCGTCCTCTTCCGCGATCGATACGGCGGAGGATATCAAGAAAATGATCGAAGACGCGAAGAGGCAAACGGAGAGACAACGCGTGGAGCGAGAGAAGATTGAAAAAGAGGAACGAGAGAAGGAACGGTTGGCGGCCGAGAATCGGGGGCTGACGTATAAACCGAGAGCGAAAGCCGGGGAAGGGGAAGAGGAGAAAGGGGAAGTGGTGCGAAGGAAAGTGGTTCGAGCGAAGCGACCGGTGTCAACGAATAGCAGCGGCAACAACAACAACGAGGAGACGGACGGCGCTGCGAAGCCGAACGCGTTTGCGAGCTTAGTCGCCGGAGGCGCGAAGAAAGCTGCGGACGACGAGAGCAATAAGAAGAAGAAAGAAGACACGCCGCAAAAAGGAAGCGTATTTAGCCGGTTGAGTAAGAAAGAAGGAGGAGGAGGCGAGGACGAGACGCCGACAACGACGACGAAGACAAAGAAAGCTTCGCCCGAGGCGAAAAGCGCGAAACAAAAACAAAAGAGCAACGAAAAAAAAGACGATCAGCAACAACAACAACAAACGCAGCCTGGCTTCGCCTTATTCCCAGGCCTCGCCAAGTTCAAAGACGACGAGAACAAAAAGCCGCCCCCGAAAGGCGGCGCGGGAGTCTTTAGCGGCTTCGCCGGCTTCGCGCCTCGACCGAAACCGACGGCGGAGGCGATTGAAAATAAAGACGACGAAGAACAAAAAACGTCGTTCAAACCGTCCGCGTTCGCCAAAGAGCTCGGTCTCGAGAGCGTTCCGAAAGAACTCGACGCCGTGAAATGCGCCAACGCCTCCGAGTTTGCTAAGGAGATATTAGGATCGTGAAAAACGAACGACCGAGAGCATAATAAAAGAAATACAAACAAACAACTTTGTTTTTGGAAGCAAAGTTGAAACCCTAAACAATCGAAAGTCTTTCCCGCGCCACTTTGCCCAAAACCATCGCACATAAATTTAGAGAGACGCGCGCTGTATCATCGCGAGAGACAGAGAGACGCGAACGCTCGCGGCCTACCTCGTCGTTTGCCACATCTCTCGCATCATCCTCTCTCTCTCTTTCTCTCTTTGAAACGAGGAAAGAAAGAGAGAGAGAAAGATGCCGGCGAGCAGCGAGAACGAACGAGCGCCACTGTTACGGGAGCCCGCGGGGAACGTCGATACCACCGAAGACGGCATCTCTCCCTCCTCCTCCTCGCCGTCGCTTCTCGCGATCTCCAAACCGTCGCAGTCGATCAAAAAAGTCCTCACGTTGACTCTGGGCATCTGCTTGCTCGGTTTTCTCGCGTGCGTCTCCTTGGCGTCGCTTTCCGACGATAAAAAAGGTTGGCATCAGAAGAGCGGTGGCAAAAATGGTCTCGGGAAACGCATCAACGAGAAGAATTTGAGTTGGCGAGCGGACGAGAAGATGGAGTCGATCGAACGCGTGACGAACCCAGGTGGGAGACGGTCGAAGAGGAAGAAGAACAACAAATCGTCGTATCTGTCGTCTTTATCGTCGTCGTCGTCGTCGTCGAGCGTTGGTGGGAAAGTTACGTGGGAACTCTCCGAGTACGCCTCGAAGGATGGGAAGCAAGAGAGCGAGAGGAAGAAGAACGCGGCGAACTTGGTGGAAGCGCTGAAGGAAAATCATGTGGCGAAGGAAGACGAAGAGTATGAAAAACCAAAGAGACGAGAACAGAGAGCACCGATCGTTGTTGTTGGTAATATGGATAAGAGAAATAGCAACACGAATATTGATTATTTAGGCTCGTCGTACGGCGAGTACGCGTGGGAACCGCCCTCGGATTTGCCGGAGAGTTTCGACGTGAGAGATAAGTGGCAGGAGTGTTCGGACTTTATCGGCGAGGCGTGGGATCAAGGCGAATGCGGTTCTTGTTGGGCGATCGCACCGACGAAGGTGATGAGCGATAGGTTATGCATCGCGAGTGGAGGTAAAATACAAGAGAGATTGTCGGCGGCGGAGATTTTGTCGTGCGGACAGTTGGTGTCGGAGTTTTCGTTTGGTTCGTGCGAAGGAGGGATGCCGGACGACGCGTACGAATTCGCGAAGGAATTTGGTGTTGCTAGTGGTGGAAAGTACGGAGACGAGAAAGGATGCGCGTCGTACCCGTTTCCGCCGTGTCATCATCCGTGTCACGTGCAACCGACGCCTACGTGTCCGTTGAAATCGGAGTCGGCGCAGTGTCAAGGCGATGAGGACGAACACACTAGAAACGAAGTCGCGCAGCACATCGATAAGTTGGTGCACTGTCCCGATGGGGATTATGATTGCATGGCGAGAGAAATTTATAACAGTGGACCAGTTTCTTCGTACGCCGGAACAATTTACGACGAGTTTTATGCCTATAAAGATGGAGCGTACAGAACGAGCACGGATTCGGAAACGAGAGGAAGATCTCATGGCGGGCACGTGATTGAAGTCATCGGATGGCAGAAAGAATCGGACGGGACGTATTCGTGGAAAATAATCAACTCGTGGTTAAATTGGGGAGATAAAGGTCACGGGCGCATCGCAGTTGGCGAGTTATCCATCGGTGACTCGGTCGAGTCGGCGACAATGTTAGCGGATACGAACGTTGCCCGGTAACTCTTTCTCGTTCGGGAAGAAAACGACGACGACGACGACGACGACGAGAGTTTTCTGCTTCATTATTATTTTAAGTTCTAGTAGGATTGTTTTGAGTGTATGCATATAATTTATTATTGATTACTATAAATGCGTTTTTTTTAACTATTACACGTGACTGACCTATTCGCGCGCGCGCCATGCTCTTTTTTCTCTTCATTCACCTCTTCATGCGTAAAGTGTTATATTTTCAATTCTTTTCCTTTCAAAGCGGAGACGGAGAAGGAAAAATTCGGAGCATCTCTCAATCGCTCGATCAAAGTTTCTCCCAACGCAACGCTCGGTGTTAAACATCCACCAGTTTTCAACCCTGGCGCTTTGTCGGATAAACTCAAACACAACGCAGCTTCAACCGCGAGCGCTGCCGTACCTTTATATCCGGGGTCGGCGTCTTTGAATTCAAAGTGCGCAACTCTCGGCTCGATTTTTTTGCTCGCATCTTTCTTATCGCGACCGTGTCCAACGACGTAGACATTGGAGTACCCCTTCTCTAAAATATCGGGTGAAGGACCTTGTCCTGGCGCTGGCAACACCGTTTTTCTCAACAACCACCTGGTTGGCGGAATAGCAAAGAGTACCCCGAACGCTTTAAATCCTCTCGCTCCCCATTTCGCTTTGGATTCGTCTTTACAAAAATCGCTCTCGCCGTAACTAAAATCCTCCGCAAAGCACGCGTTTTCTTTATCTGCATCGCGTAAGAGCGAGTACGAGCGAGCGACGACTTTAGAGTTAATGCCAGCCATAACAGATGGCATCGTATACTTACCCGTCGCTTCGTCTAATCTCGATTCGCTTTGTAATCTCCATTTTTCTTTGATCTCTCTTTTCAACGGTCTGCTCCCGTCTCGACACAACTCAGGAACGCAATAAAACGGATCTCCCATTGCCTTCAATTCAGACATCGAGTTATCCGTAATCACCCCAGCCGCAGACGCGATCGTCCCACCGCTCACTCCGCCTTTACTGCGCCCGGCGTGCGCTTCCGCGCGTTCGCACTCGAAACCGTCCGTCTTGAACGACTGCGCGACCGCCCACGACCCGAGATCCCACGGAATCGAATCGTACCCGACGCAGTTCACCACGCACGTCTTCTTCGCCTTCGCCTTCTCGTGTAACTCTTGCACGCACCTGCGTATAAACGGTGGTTCCCCCGTGATGTCCGCGTAGTGCGTCCCCGTATCCACGCACGCCTCGACCAAAGAGAAGCCAAACTTGGCGAACGGTCCCGCGAACGACAAGACGACTTTCGCTCTCTCCGTGACCGCTCTCAGCTGTTCCGGCGTCGTCGCGACGAACACGTCCGGAGGAGGCGAAACGCCTTCGTCTTCGGCCATCTTCTCCTCCGCCACTTTCCGTAACTTGTCGCCATCGCGTCCACCGAGCGCGTATTTCAATCCTTTTTTCCCGTATCGAGTCTTCAGGTATTTCGCGGCTAAACTTCCGGTAAAACCAGTCGCGCCAAAGACGATCAAGTCGTACTCGCGTTGCGGTGCAGAATTAGCGGCGTTACCACCGCTCGCTGGAGGTGCTGGAGGTGGTGGTGGCATCGTTTGCATCGCTTTTTTGATGATGATGTCGGCGGTGATGTCGCGTCGTTTCCGCGCGCGCGTCTGTTAAAGTGACGACGACGACTCGCGTCTCTTCATTTCATTTTTTCCAATTGGAGAGAGAGAGAAGAAGAAGAAGAAGAAGAAGAAGAGAAGATGTCGAGAAGAGCGAACGATTCTTCTTCCAACAACAGTAATAATAATTCGTCGAAGCCGTCGTTCGTGCGACGCGGACGGCGGTTTCGGGAGAGAGACGGTGGTGGAAGTGGTGCTCCTTCTTCTTCTTCTTCTTCTTCGGTCGTTGTCGCCGGAGATGGCATCGTCGTCAACACCGACGACGACGACGGGAACGACGAGGGGAACGACGCCGCGAGGAAACGAGCGACGACGACGACGACATCGTCATCATCATCGGACAACGACCTCGTGAAAAAAGGCACGCGCCCGGGACCGCACGGAAACCAGCGCTTAATCTCCACCGGATGCGAAGACGTGGACGACGTCGTTCTCGGCGGCGGTTTACCGCTCAACGGCGCGTTCGGCGTTTTCGTCGGCGGCAGCGACGATGATAACGGTGGGTTCGCGTCCTCGGCCGGAGCGCTGGCGAACGTGTTCGCGAGACTGTTTTTGAGCGAAGGCGCGTTGGCGTGCGAACAGGACGGGTTGTGGCTGACCACGGACGACGACGACAAAGACGACAACGAGAAGAGGAGGAGGAGAGACGCGAGAGAGACGCTGCCGCGGTTGAGGAAAGAAGAAGAAGAGGAAGAAAATGGAACGTCGACAAAAACCGCCGGCGATGCGGAAGAGGAGAAGACGTCGAGCGACGGGTTGAAAATCGCGTGGCAATATCGACGGTATTTAGAGAAGAGTAAAGAGGAAAAGGAGGCGAAGAGGACGTCGAGTGGAGGCGGCGGCGGGAGCGACGGTAAAAGTAGTAGAAAGAAGAAGGCGCGCGCGTTTTGCCACGATTTTGACGTGACTCGAGCGCATTCGAGCGAGGAAGCGAAGCGTATTCCTGTCGATGTAGTGCGGTGCGATGTGAGTCAGGAAAATGTTCGGAAGACGTTCGAGGCGGTCGAACGGTTCGGGAAGAAACTCGCGGAGAATGATTCCGTCGGACGAATAGTCGTCGAACCGCCTCGAGCGTTGCTCGATGATCCGTCTGACGCAATGGTGTTCAAAAACTATCTCGGACTTCTTCACGCGGTGAAAGGTTTAATGCATCGAGAGGAAATGGAGCACAGAGTTGCTTTATTCATCGTGTTTCCACCGAAAAAGTTTTTGTCGAAGACTCAGTTGACTGATTTACGGCAAACGTGCGAATGTTACGTCGAACTGTCATCCCTGTTAAATCCGGATTATGGTTTCGATGAACGAGCGATGGCGATTGAATCAGTGTTGCCTGAACCGACGGTTAATTGCATCGCGTTGTTATCGCTCGGTAAAAAACACTTTTCGGGTGCGTTAGCTGGAGGATTCGGAACAGTAGACTCAACGTTTGCGGTACAAAGAAGAGGGAAGAAATACGGCATCAAACCATTAGCGCAACGCCCGGAAGACCACGATTCCAACGCCGAAAAGAAGACGAATAACGGAAGCGGTGGATTGTGTAGCGGTGGTCCGAGTGGAAGCGAGGGGCCTTTAGACTTCTAACTGTACGAACAAAGAGCGCAGACGTAACATAGCGCGTAGATGTATAATCGCAAAAAAATAGCAGCTTTCGCGGAAATGTAATATTACAACATTTGTATTCTTTGACATGTTCTAAGCACCTAAACTATCCATCAAATACGCGACCGAGGCCATGTGCCCACCTAAAACGCACGCCGCTGTCCCCAAAACTATTCCAACCGCCGTCGTGTACCTCATCCTCCCCGCGCCGAGAAGCGACTCATTCTCAAACGTCACCCGTCTCCTCTTCCCGCCGCTACTCGTCGACGGCGGCATCGTATCCGCGCCGAACGAAATCTTCCTCTTCCGACTCCCACTCATCGCGCCACCATTCGTGGTAACTTTACTCGTCGGCGTTTTCTGCTCCTCCTCCGCGTTTTTTCTCTTCTTCGCGGAACTGAGCACCGCCGTTAACCGATCGAAGAAACTCATCGCGTTCTCCTTCTCTTCCTCTTCTTCTTCATCCTTCTCGTTGTTGTTGTTGTTGTTGTTATCGACGGAAGTGTCCTTCGTCGCCGTCGCCGTCGCCGTCGCCATCGCCGCCGCGCTCTTCACCTGCGTCGTCGTTTTCAGTATCGTCTTTTTCTTCGTCGTCGTTGGTACCGGTAGCGTCGTCCTTCTCGTCCCCGTCGTCGTCGTCCTCGTCGACGACGACGACGAAAGTAATCTTTCAATCAAAACCGGTTTCGTTCCAGTCGCGTCCAGTTGTTTTTCCCGAAGCATCTCTCTCAGCTTTGCCACGGTGAGCTTCGCGAGACGACGACGCTTTTCGCCCTCATCGACGTCGTCGTTTTCTTCTTCTTCGTGCGCTTTCGTTGTTATTTCTTTCTTTTTCGGCGGCATGTGTGGTCGAATATCTCTTTATTTCCCCGCGCGCGCGCGCTTTCGAAATGAAGAGAGAGAGAGAGAAAGAGAGAGTTCGTTACAACATCTCCGCGCGCGAAGATAAATAAGACGCACATCGTCGTCATGGCGAACAACGACGAGGAAAAAGAAACCAACGACGAGGATCCTCGCGACGCGTACGAGCTCCGCGAACTCATCGGGATCGGTTCTTTTGGCGCGGTGTACAAAGCTTTTTTTCTCAAAGGCGACGACGACGAGAACGACGACGACTTGTACGGCGACGAGATGATGATGTTTGGAAACGAAAACGAGCGGCAAAGAGTGAGACGCGACCCGCGCGCGATAAAAATCCTTCCGTTCGTCGAGAACAACGGCGGGAACAACCTCGCGTCTTCGTCCGAGAATAACAGCAATAACAATAACAACAACAACAACGCGGAGTTTATCCTCAGCAACCAAAAGCGAAGGGAGGAGATCGAGAAAGAAATCCGAGTGCTGGAATTGTGCGACCATCCGAACGTGACGAAGTATCACCAATCGTTCGTGACGCCGAACTTAGCGCAGGTTTGGATAGTCATGGAGTATTGCGGAGGTGGGTGCGTCCGGGACGCGTTGAACGCGCGGACGGAAGGGTTTAGGGAAGACATCATCGCGTACGTGTGCGACTGCGCGCTGAGCGGACTGCAGTATTTACACGAACACGGGAGGATACACAGGGACATAAAGTGCGGGAATATCTTGCTGACGAGAGATGGCGAGGTGAAACTCGGAGATTTTGGGGTTGCGACGCAGTTGCAGGAAGGCGCGAACGAACGCGCGAAGACGTTCGTCGGGACGCCGCATTGGATGGCGCCGGAGGTTATTTCGAGCGAAGGCGGAGGTAGCGGCGGTGACAGTAGCGGCGGACAGAAAGAACGCGAAGGCGGTAAAAAGAATAAAAAGAACGACGGAGCGTCGAAGTCTGCGTCGGCATCTGCGGGTCAAGGATACGACGGCAAGGCAGATGTGTGGGCTTTAGGTATCTCTGCTATAGAAATGGCCGAGATGCATCCGCCTCGACACGACGTGCACCCGATGCGAGTGATTTTTCAAATAGCCGTGGACGCCAGTCCAGAGTTGAAGCACAGAGACGAGTGGTCCTTAGCTTTTCACGATTTCATCGCGCAAGCGTTGAAACGAGATCCGCGAGGCCGAGCGAGCGCGCAGGCGTTGAGGCGACACGAGTTTTTTAAGAACGCAAAGATGAGAAGAGGAGAAGGCGATTGGCGTGCGGCGAGACGAATTTTAGCGAAAGAGTTGATTCCTTTAGGCATATTACACAAGAAGGAAAAGTTAGAGGAAAAATACGGCGGGTTGGATCCAAAAGATGACGCATATTTGGCGCTTTTCATGAAGGGCGCTTTGAGTGGAGGAGGACATCGACATTCACACTACAGCAACAGAGGCTCGTCAGATCACTCTTCTTCGGGTACGTTACGGAAAAGCAACAGTGGTTCTGATATCAGAGATTACGGCACGATGATTTACAGGAGTAACCGATCGGTTGGAAGTCTTGGCAGGGGCGTGAAAGAAGATAAGTTGTCCAAGAAGAACGCATCGGCGTCACTTCCTCCCGAACATCTCCACGGCGTGAACAAAACGTCGGCGGAAATTTTATCCGCGGCGCTCAACGATCCGTCCATTCTTGATGTAGTGAACAAGGATTCTTCTTCTAAAGAAGGAACGTCTTCTGCATCCACAGAGGAGCAAAATCAACTCAAGTCTGGTTTGCCGATCGAAGACCTTCAGCGAATGGTTCTAGGACGCGACGAGAACGAAGACTGCGACCGCGAAAAACTTCGAGCGAAAGCCGTAAAGAACTTTCAAAAGGACGCTTTACTTCGCGAGTGCTTAGAGTTTGCCAGAACAAAGAAAACCATGAGTTCGGGCGTTCACGACATGAAATCGTTCGCCTCGATCGCTTCCGCCGCTCGCCAGTTCTTCAATAGGTTCGGTTTAGACGACGACGATTCAGACGAAGATGCTGAAAACGACGACGTCGACGAAGAAACGAAGAGACAAAACCGCCAACGCAAAGACGAAACCGCGGCAAAGCGTCTGTTAGACCGAGCGCTGGAAATCGAAGCGGAGCTCGCGGACCGCTCTCCTTTCGACTTTTAGAAATAAGAACGATAGCGCAAAGTTAATTTTAGAAGTAGCATCTCGAACACGACGAGATTTGATGCGTAGAATAGCGCGGTTGATAGCAGTTGTAGTCGAGTAAAGCAGAATATTTTCAAGATCGATATTTTAGGGTTTCAATGACACGGTGCTTCCAAAAGTCTCGATCTTGTAATCACTTCTCGTCTTCAGTTTTTAAAGCGCTCTCTCTCTCTGTGATACACAGCAACGTTTGAACCGTTTTGAAACGCACCCACCTTCGTCATGATCACGCGCAGCGCTTTCTCCTCTTTCACCTTATTTCTCTTCGCCGCTTTCTTTTTCTTCTTCTCCTCGTTCGGGAAGAATGAAATCGTCAGCGCGAGTGCTAGTGCCTCTGCGGTGAAAATTGAATCGTCCTTTTTAGAGGACGACGCTGCGTCGTCGAGAGGCGAGTCGTTTTCCTCGTCGTCGAGAGGTGGAAGAGCGCTGTTGGGACAAAAAGATCACTCGTACAAAATTCACGAGAAGGTGCCGCTGTACGCGAACAAGATTGGTCCTTTTCACAATCCGTCCGAGACGTATCAGCACTACGATTTGCCGTTTTGCTTGCCGGCGGATAACCAAATCGGGTACAAATCGGAAGATCTCGGCGAAGTCCTCGAAGGCGATCGAATGGTTGGCACTCCGTACGATATTTCGTTCCGAGTGGATCGAGATAACGAATCGTTGTGTAAGAAGACGCTGAACTCGAAAGATTTGAAGAAGTTCCGCAAGGCTGTGAAGGATGATTATTACTTTCAGATGTACTACGACGACTTGCCGATATGGGGGTTCATCGGGAAGATTGAGAAGATCTTGAGACACACGCACGGGAATGGACCTGAATTGAGGTATTATTTGTTCACGCACGTACATTTCGATATTTCGTACAACGGGGATAAGATTATCGAGATCAACGTGAGCACGGACCCGTTGAGAACGGTGGATATCACCGACGGCGACGAAGTCGCGGTTGAGTTTTCGTATTCCGTGAAATGGAAAGAGACGAGGATTCCGTTCGAACGCAGAATGGAAAAGTATTCCAGATATTCCTTCTTGCCGCAACATTTGGAGATTCACTGGTTCAGTATCATCAACTCGTGCGTGACGGTGTTGTTATTGACCGGCTTTTTGGCTACCATCTTGATGCGCGTGTTGAAAAACGATTTCATCAAGTACGCCAGAGACGACGAAACTGGAGAGGAACAAGAGGAAACCGGATGGAAGTACATCCACGGCGACGTGTTTAGGTTTCCGAGACACGCGAACTTGTTTTGTGCGGTCATCGGTACCGGCACGCAGTTACTTTTCATGGTATTGTTTGTTTTCGCGTTGGCGTTGGTTGGCGTGTTTTACCCGTACAATCGAGGCGCATTATTAACCGCCACTATTGTATTGTACGCCTTGACCAGTGGAATCTCTGGTTACGTCGCGTCGAACATGTACCGACAAATGGGCGGCGAGAAGTGGGTGAGAAACGTTTCTTTGACCGCATTTATGTTTTGCGGACCGATGTTTTTGATGTTTTCGTTCTTGAACACCGTGGCTATCGCGTACCGAAGCACGGCGGCGTTGCCGTTTGGTACCATTTGTATCATCGTCGTCATCTGGGCGTTGGTTACGTTCCCATTGACCGTACTTGGTGGCATTGCTGGTAAGAACTCGAAGAGTGAGTTCGATGCGCCGTGTCGAACGACGAAATACCCGCGCGAGATTCCCAAGTTGCCGTGGTTTCGCGAGGCTATTCCTCAAATGATGATGGCTGGTTTCTTACCGTTCTCGGCGATTTACATCGAACTCTATTACATTTTTGCCTCAGTTTGGGGCCACAAGGTGTACACGATCTATTCGATCTTGTTTATCGTGTTTATTATCTTGATTATCGTCACGGCATTCATTTGCGTCGCTTTGACGTACTTTCAGTTGGCGGCGGAGGACCACGCGTGGTGGTGGAGATCGGTGTTTTGCGGAGGAAGTACGGGGATTTTCATTCTCGGATATTGCTTTTATTATTACGAAGCTAGATCGGACATGAGCGGATTCATGCAAACGAGCTTCTTCTTTGGGTACATGAGCATTATTTGCTATGGATTCTTCTTGATGTTAGGAAACGTTGGTTTTAGGGCGAGTAGTTTGTTCGTCAAGCACATCTACAAAGCCATCAAGAGCGATTAAACGGGAGAAAGAGAGAGAGCAGATACCATAACTAATAAACTACACACATAGCCGCTAAATTTTTTAATTACTATGAGAAAAGAACTTCTTGGAGTTATAACACGCACATACACAAATCACGCATTCGTAATCATCTGCGCTATCGAAAGGCTCGCTATAGCTGCAGTTTCGGTTCTCAAACGCAAGTCGCCCAACGAAATCGTTTCGCACGTGTCCATCAACGCTTTCATCTCTTCGTCGTCAAAATCGCCCTCCGGTCCGATTATTATCAGACCGTAGTGTTCCTCTTTATTTTTATTACTGCTATGATCAACATTGCTCGAAATACTTTCTCTGACTCCCCTCAACTTTTCGGCAAAATCCGCGCCTCCCGCCGCCGCCACGAAACGACACGTCGCCTCGCTAAAGTACTTCGAGCTCACGAGATCGCTAAAACTCACCGGCTTCTCGATTTCAAACACGTGTGCCCTTAGAGACTGTTTTGATGCGGCTAACGCGACGCGTTGCCAGCGCAATTCTTTCCCGGTCTCTTCCTCTTCTTCCTCGTCCTTCCGTCGTTTACTATTACTACTCTTACCGCCGCTCGACGCCGACGCCGATCCAATCTTCCCACTCCGGCTCGTCAGTAAAGGCACCAACGTCCTTCCATTTAACTCCGTCAGTTTCTCGACCAACCAATCCGACCTCCCACCTTTTATTCCAGCGCACGCGACGACCACGTCCCACTTCATTCTACCCGGAAACGGTTGAAAAAACACCTCCCCATCTTCACTCTCCATCTCAAACGTCGCCTCTGTTTTCCTCGCGTCCACCTCGCGCAAACGCGCGACTCTTATCCGCCCCTGTCCATCGCAACACTCGATTCGATCGTCAATTTTCAACCTCAACGATTTCAGCGCGTGCCTGGAATCTTCTTTCGAGAGCGAAAACGTCGAACTGTTGAACGCGGTGCGGTCGACGTAAAACCGTTGGAGTCTCAGATTTTGTTCGTTTCTCTTCTCTCTGACGGCGTCTCGCGTCGTCGTCGATGAAGAGGAAGAAGACGCGGCGGCGACGATAAAAAATCTGTTCGCGCGTTGCCGATGATTCGCTCGCGAACGAGCGAGGAGGAGACCCGACGCGCTCGCGATCGAAGAACAGCGACAGCGCATCAGTTGTGTTATTGTTTTGTGAAGCGCGCGATTTTTTAGGTAAAATGCACAAGTGTCTGCAGCAGAGAATTTAATTGTGTACCAAAATTACAACACGTATTCACAACCCCTCGATGACGACTTGCACCCCGCTCGCGTAGCACACCTTCTCCTCCTTCATCGCGACGCCCTCGTCTTCTTTTTCTCTCTCACCACTTTGAGTGGTGGTCGTTTCTTCTTCTTCTTCTTTATTCAATCCGAGCGCTTCGCGAAACGCTTCCCGTTTTCGCATCTTTGACTCTCTCCGTTCCTCTTTCATCTTCTTCTCGAATTCGCTGGCGGCTTTCTTCCTCCGTTCGTTTTTC
>Ga0181597_10004881_pt1 | contig 13108 bp, 10 predicted proteins | sample 041ome_5_FD_148647 | JGI IMG/M metagenome (GOLD analysis project Ga0181597, IMG submission 148647) | Coastal salt marsh microbial communities from the Groves Creek Marsh, Skidaway Island, Georgia - 041403US metaG (spades assembly) | ecosystem: Environmental > Aquatic > Marine > Intertidal zone... | reverse complement strand
CCGGCTGTAGCGTCATTTTTGTGGCTGTGCCGAGCTCCTCGTTTCGCAGCGTGGTGCAACAAGTCGTCGAACATGCCCCGACAGATGCGATCCTGGTTAGCACGACCAAAGGCATTGAGTCAGGCAGTTTCATGCTCATGAGCCAGATCTTGAGCGAGGAGGCGCCCGCAGCCAAAGTTGGGGTCCTGAGCGGGCCGAATCTGGCTAAAGAAATTGCCAGCAACCAGCTTACCGGCACGGTGATCGCAAGTGGTCTTGAGGAAGTCAGGGAAACTATCAAAGACATGCTAAAGTCGGATTCGTTTCGAGTGTATACGAACGATGACATGTACGGCGTAGAACTTGGCGGTTCACTAAAAAACATCTACGCCATAATCGCGGGAATGGCCGCGGCGCTCGGTATGGGACACAACACCAATAGCATGCTGGTGACGCGAAGCCTTACTGAAATGGCTCGCTTTGGCCGGGAGATGGGCGCTGATCCAATGACGTTTCTTGGGCTTGCGGGAGTAGGTGATCTGGTGGTGACCTGCTCAACGCCACTTAGCCGCAACTACCGTATCGGAGCAGCGCTAGGTAAGGGCAAGAGCGTGCAAGAGGCTATAGAAGAAGTCGGTCAAGTCGCCGAAGGTGTCAATACAGTTAAGCTCGTCGCGGAAAAAGCGGCAGAAATAGGGGTTTATATGCCGCTGGCAACGGGTCTGTACAAAATAATTTATGAACAGGAATCAATCAGCAGTATCATTTCTTCATTGATGCTTGGTGAACAGGCGCTCGATGTCGAGTTTGCAGCAGGCGCCGAAAAAGTTTTATTAGAGGAGTAACCTATGTCTGAAGACCTGGATGATATCGTCGAAAACCTGCGTGAGCCGTCGGCATGGGCAAGGGTGGTATTCATGCTTGGATTCTCCATCGTGCTTTACATGGTGATAATTCCTTTAACCCTGCTGCTAACGCTGGCTCAGGCGTTGTTTTCGGTTTTCACCGGTGAAGATAATGACAATCTCAGGCATTTCGGGGCTTCCTTACTGGCATACATCAGTCAAGTCGTAAGATTTCTCACTTTCAATTCTGACGAGAGACCGTTTCCATTTTCAGACTTCCCGGAGGACCAAGGGGAAGGGCGAGTAGAGGGAGAGGGAGAGGGAGAGGGAGCAATAGCGCAAGCGAAGCAGCAAGCACAAACGAAACCGACGGAAGCAGATTCGCCAGCGGGGAGTGAGCCGGCCGCGAAAAAGTCGGTCAAGCGCAAATCCCCAAGCAAGAAAACCACCAAAAAGACGACCAAGAAAGCCAAGAAAAAGGCTTCGAAGAAAACAGTAAAGCCAGTCAAGGATCAAACACCCAAGTCCGGTAATGCGGATGAGAAGACGGAGAGTGACGAAACCAAGGAGTAACTCGCCTGATGCGACTGTACTTGATGCGGCATGGTGAAGCCGAACCAGGGCTGGATTATGATGCGAACCGCGCCCTGACTGCCAGGGGGCATGCAAATAACCTTGCTGTTGCCAGGCAATGGCGAACCCGGATCACCCATATGCCGATTGCTTTCTGCAGTCCTTATCTGCGCGCGCAGCAAACAGCGGCGGATTTGCGTTCTATAATTCCCGAGCTGGAGTTCAACAGCAGTGACTGGCTGGTTCCTTCTGCTGCGATTGCCACGGTATTTAGTCAGCTCAGCGCAGCATCCGAAAAGCAAGTTGTCGCAATGGCAGGTGCATCAAACACTTCTGATGTAAATGCAATTGCAGCGCAAGATATATTGCTCGTTGGCCATAACCCGTTGCTAAGTCAGGTTTGGAACGACTTGCTGGATGGCGATGGGCAGCACCGGTTTGGATTGAGCACCAGCCACCTGGTCAGTATCGATGCAGCAGTGCCGGCGTCAGCATGTGGATCATTCGTATATACTATTTCACCATGATTAGACATACATTATCTCTCTATTCCAAACTGCTATCCGCAAGCTTGCTGATAATTGTTGCCCCTGTAGTTGGGGCGCAGCAAACAGATCATCCGCTTATTTCCGGCTTTCCCGATTCTGAAATCATCAGTGCCGAATTTGAGTCTGACAGTAATTACAGTTTGGTATTGGGGCGGCTGCAGCGCAGTCGCGGTGTGGTGATACCTGAAAACTCTGAGCGACTGCGTGGTGATGTGACCAGGCTAATTTATGAGGTGTCGCAGGAATTCAATGGCGAAGATGTCCAGCAGTTTTTTCAGGAACAGTTTGCAGAGCGCGGCTATGAGCAATTGTTCAGCTGTGCCGGGCGAGAATGCGGTAGCAGTAACTATTGGGCAAACGACATATTTCGTAATCGCGTCTTATATGGCCCTGAGCGGAATCAGTATTTTACCGCAGTCCGAATTGATACAGCGCTCTCTGAGCCATCACACCTGGTGCTTTATATTATCACCCGCGGTAATCGCCGCATTTATGCCTACCTGGAGATAGTTCAACCTACAGGTACAGCAGCGCCAGTTGAACTTGTCAGCTCCGAATTGCTGGTTGATATTGAGCAGTCACTGAGTGTGGCCGTGCCCGGTCTCACATTCATTAATGATCGTCAGCTCGATAACGCAGTAGACCTAAGTGGGCTGGCGTCGGAACTACAGAACATGCCCGAGCGCAGCTTTTATGTGGTTTCCCATCTCACAGGGCCGCAGGAGTTGGAACAACTTTTGAATCGTTCCGCTATAAGGGCGCAAACAGTAAGGCAGCAGCTAATAAATCTTGGCGTTGGTTCCTCGCAACTTATAGCCAGGGGGCTTGGCCCGCTGGCGCCATCCTGCAGTGCAGGAGAATGCCTGGAGCGAGTGGAATTAGTTTTGATCCAGGCTATCGACTAACCGATTAGGGAAAGAAACTCATTTCGGGTCGATGGACTATTCCTGAAAGCACCTAACATGCAGGATGTCGTCATAGTGGAGTTTTGTTTTTCAACTCCTCTCATCATCATGCACATGTGTTTGGCTTCGATTATCACAGCCGCGCCCGCCGCGTTGGTCTTATCGAGGATGCAATGGGCGATTTGGCTAGTCAGGTTTTCCTGGATTTGCAGTCGCCGGGCAAACACATCTACGATGCGAGCGATTTTAGATAGACCAATTACCTGGCCTTTGGGTAGGTAAGCAACGTGGCACTTGCCTATGAACGGCAGCAGGTGATGCTCGCACATGGAGTAGAGTTCGATATCTTTTACAATGATGATCTCGTCGGTTTCCGACGGAAACATGGCGTCATTGATGACTTCATCGATATCCATGTCGTATCCCTGGGTCAGAAACTGCATGGCTTTTGCGGCTCGCCTCGGCGTATCCACCAGACCCTCCCGATCAGGGTCTTCACCGGTCGCTTTAATAATGTCGAGAAAGGCTTGTTCCATAGCGGGATCCAGCTGTTTTGAAGTCTGCAGTTATTCGGAAATTCAGATCTGGCGCGCACTCACCGAAAAACTCTGTGGGGGCGAGCAATAATTATACTGCCTGTAGATTTAGATAACAGACCTACAGGAAAGGCTATTTACCCATGCTACTGAAAGAGTACGTCGAATTTACCGTATCCAGATTTTCTGAGGCGGACTTGCATTATGGACATGGCACGGGCACAGCACTGGATGACGCGGTCTATCTTATCTATGTCACTCTGGGGCTGGAATTTGACCAGGATTTTCGAGAATCCAATCGAACACTTAGCGAATCAGAGATATCCCTTCTGAATCAGCGCGTTGAGCAACGCGTCTCGGAACGACGACCCGTGGCCTATATTGTTGGAGAGGCATGGTTTTGTGGTCAGCCCTATACAATAGACGAGCGGGCGCTGATCCCTCGCTCGCCTATCGCTGAGCTGATTCAGCAGCGCTGTGCGCCCTTGTTGCAATCAACGCCCGGGCGAATACTCGATCTTTGCTGTGGCTCCGGCTGCATCGGCATCGCCTGTGCCCTGGAATTCGAGGCGGCCAAAGTAGATCTTGTCGACCTCTCCAGCGAGTGCCTGGAATTGGCGAAGATAAATATGCGTCGACATGGCACCTTCGAGCGAGTCCGCGCAGTCCAGTCAGATTTGTTTTCGAACTTGTCTGGGCAGCGCTATGACCTGGTTGTAAGCAACCCGCCTTATGTGTCTGAACAGGAGGTGGATTCACTTCCTGCGGAATTCAGGCATGAACCGCGCATGGGACTTGTGAGTGGTGAGGAGGGGCTCGCGATACCGCTCAAGATCCTCAGGGAATGCCAGGCGCACCTGCATCCTGACGGTGTCCTGATCCTTGAAGTAGGGTATAGCGCAGGGGCATTGGCAGAGCGACTGCCTGAAGTCCCATTCCTGTGGCTCGAGTTTGCCGAAGGCGGTGAGGGTGTGCTCGCAATCACAGCGAAGGATTTGGAGCGCTACAGGGACTACCTGATTTAGTGTACAATGCGGGCCTTTTTTCTGGCTCTCCACTGAGATCGACAGGCGCGCAACCTTATGTCTGGCAACAGTTTTGGACAACTTTTTACCGTAACCAGCTTTGGTGAGAGCCACGGGCCTGCATTAGGCTGCGTCGTGGATGGCTGCCCTCCAGGGCTCGCATTGTGTGAAGAGGATATGCAGCGCGATCTGGATCGCCGCAAGCCAGGTCAGTCCAGATTTACCACGCAGAGGCGCGAGGCCGACTCAGTCAAGATCCTGTCTGGTGTGTTCGAAGGCAAGACTACTGGCACCCCGATCGGGCTGGTCATAGAAAACACCGATCAACGATCACGGGACTATAGCAAGATCCAGGATCAGTTCCGGCCTGCCCATGCTGATTTCACTTATTTTAAGAAGTACGGTATCCGAGATTATCGTGGCGGGGGACGCTCGTCGGCTCGAGAAACCGCCATGAGAGTTGCGGCAGGCGCAATAGCCAAAAAGTACCTGGCTCAGCAATGCGGCCTGGAAATAATCGGCTATCTGTCGCAGCTCGGTCCAATTGCCATAGAGCAGGTGATCGAGGGCGAAATAGAGAATAACCCATTTTTCTGCCCAGATCCCACCAAAGTGGCGGAAATGGAAGCGTATATGAGTGCCCTCAACAAGGAAGGGAACTCAATCGGTGCCAGAATCACAGTCATTGCACGCAATATGCCAATCGGCCTTGGTGAGCCTGTATTTGACCGACTGGATGCCGATATAGCGAAGGCGCTAATGAGTATCAATGCAGTCAAGGGTGTGGAAATCGGCGCAGGCTTCGACTCCGTGACCCAGAAGGGCTCGGAGCATCGGGACGAGATAGGAACAGCCGGCTTTGCCAGCAATAATGCGGGTGGGGTACTGGGTGGAATTTCCTCAGGCCAGGATATCGTCGCCAGCATCGCCCTGAAGCCTACTTCCAGTATTCGTTTACCAGGAAAGTCCATTACGACTAGCGGCGAGGAGACTGAAGTGATCACCACGGGCCGCCACGATCCCTGCGTCGGCATTCGAGCCACACCGATCGCTGAAGCAATGCTGGCCCTGGTGTTAATGGATCACTTCCTTCGAGATCGCGCTCAAAACGGCGTTAGAATTACAGATTAATCAATTAATATCATATAGATATAGCGGCTAATTAATTTAAGGTTGTAGGTTAGTATCATGAGCGGAAAGACCCTTTACGATAAGATTTGGGACGCCCATCTGGTTAAAGAAAGAGAGGATGGGACCAACCTGATTTACATCGACCGCCACTTGATTCACGAGGTGACGTCACCGCAGGCGTTCGAGGGTCTGCGTCTGGCCGGCCGTCTGCCGTGGCGGGCAGCCGCCAACTTTGCGACACCGGATCACAATATTCCGACAACTCGTGACGAGCGCAGTCAGGGGTTGGCTGGTATCAAAGACCCTGTGTCAAAGATTCAAGTATCAACGCTTGATGATAATTGCAGTGAATTCAATATCTTCGAGCTCAAAATGAATGATTTGCGTCAAGGTATAGTTCACGTCGTTGGGCCAGAACAGGGCGCCACGCTGCCAGGAATGACTATTGTCTGCGGCGACTCCCATACCTCGACCCACGGCGCACTCGGCGCACTCGCCCATGGCATAGGCACATCAGAAGTGGAGCATGTGCTGGCTACCCAGTGTCTGATGCAGAAGAAAATGAAGAACATGCTGGTGCGGGTCGATGGGCAGCTGCCCACCGGCGTGACTGCCAAAGACGTCGTGCTGGCCATTATAGGCAAGATCGGAACCGCTGGCGGAACCGGTTACACCATTGAATTTGGTGGTGAAGCGATTCGCAGCCTGAGCGTAGAAGGGCGTATGACGGTGTGTAACATGGCAATCGAGGCCGGCGCGCGGGCTGGGCTGGTCGCTGTCGACCAGACTACTCTGGATTATATAAAAGGTAGGCCGTTTGCCCCTGCTGGCGAAGTCTGGGAGCGTGCACAGGAGGCATGGCGGAATCTGGTGAGTGATGAGGATGCCGTATTTGATGCCGTTGTAGAGCTCAATGCAGCGGATATTGAGCCTCAGGTCACTTGGGGTACGTCGCCGGAAATGGTGGCGCCAATCAACGGCAATATCCCCGACCCAGCCGCGGAGACTGATACTACCAAGCGCGGCAACATGGAGCAGGCCTTGACCTACATGGGGCTGCGTGGCGGCACCGCGATCCAGGACATCAAGCTGGACTGCGTGTTTATTGGTTCCTGCACCAATTCTCGCATCGAAGACCTGCGCGAAGCAGCCAAGGTTGTGGCCGGCAATAAAGTTGCCGAGAGTGTTGAGATGGCGCTGGTGGTGCCCGGTTCCGGGCTGGTCAAGCAACAGGCCGAGGCTGAAGGGCTGGACAAGATCTTTGAAGCCGCCGGTCTGGAGTGGCGTGAGCCCGGTTGCTCGATGTGCCTGGCCATGAATGCCGATCAACTGGGGGAGGGCAAGCACTGCGCGTCCACCTCTAACCGTAATTTTGAAGGACGCCAGGGTTTTGGCGGCAGAACTCACCTGGTGAGCCCGGCTATGGCGGCGGCTGCAGCCATTCATGGTCATTTCGTTGATGTCAGAGAGTTGGGGTAAGGTTCGATGAGGAAATTCAAAACTGAGTCAGGCGTGGTCATGCCTCTGGATCGCGCGAATGTCGATACAGACTTCATAATCCCCAAGCAGTTTCTAAAATCTATCAAGCGCTCTGGCTTTGGCGTCAATCTTTTCGATGAGCACCGCTATCTGGATAAGGGCGAGCCGGATATGGATAACAGCAATCGACAGCTGAATCCCGAATTCGTGCTCAATCAACCACGGTATCAGGGGGCCTCGGTGCTGTTGGCGCGTGATAATTTCGGCTGCGGTTCGTCTCGAGAGCATGCCCCATGGGCACTTGATGACTACGGTTTTCGTATCATACTGGCACCAAGCTATGCTGATATCTTCTTTAACAACTGCTTCAAGAATGGGCTGCTACCCATTGTTCTGGAGCGAGAGATTATTGACGCGCTATTTCAGGAAGTTGAAGCCAATGTGGGCTACCAGCTAGAGGTTGACCTGTCGGCGCAGCTAATCCGCAAGCCCGATGGCACGGAGCTTGGGTTTGAGGTCGACGCTTTCCGCAAGCGCTGCCTGATCGAAGGCCTGGATGACATTGGCATCACCTTGCAAGATGCGGAATTAATACGAAACTTTGAAGAGCGGTGGCGTACGACGGCGCCCTGGTACTTCACTACGCCGGAAGGTGTCTAATATTTCCTTGTAGAATTTCCGTATAGTCAATAATTACATGCAGTTAAGAGATATATCTAATGAATAAAATTAATGTAGCCGTCGTCGGTGCTACTGGCGCTGTTGGGGAAGCCCTCATCAGTATTCTTGAAGAACGTGACTTTCCGGTGGATCAACTGTTTCCCTTGGCCAGTGAAAAATCGGCCGGGTCTACCGTGATGTTCAGAAACAAGCCAGTCATGGTTCAGAACCTGGCTGATTTCGATTTCTCCCAGACCCCAATTGGATTATTTTCCGCGGGAGGTAGTGTATCTGCGGAATATGCCCCGAAAGCCGGCGCCGCTGGCTGTGTTGTCATCGACAATACCTCGCATTTTCGCTACGACGACGATATTCCCCTCGTGGTGCCGGAAGTCAACCCGGAGAAGATTGCCGAATACACTAATCGAAATATTATCGCCAACCCAAATTGTTCCACAATTCAAATGCTTGTAGCGCTTAAGCCGATTCAAGATGCGGTTGGAATCAAGCGGATCAATGTGGCGACTTACCAGGCCGTATCGGGCACAGGCAAGGCAGCGGTCGAGGAGCTGGCCAAGCAGACAGCTGCCCTGTTAAACGGCCGTGATGCGGAGCATTCGGTGTATCCAAGGCAGATCGCATTCAACGCCCTGCCACAGATCGATGTATTCATGGAAAACGGCTATACCAAAGAAGAAATGAAGATGAACTGGGAAACCCGCAAGATATTTGGCGATGACAGCATCGAAGTCAGCGCGACCTGTGTGCGGATCCCGGTATTCTACGGGCATTCAGAGGCTGTGCAGATTGAAACCCACGCGCCTATTGAGGTTGCTGCTGTTCGAGAATTGCTGGAACAGGCGGCCGGCGTGGAGGTAATCGATACCCATGAGGATGGGGGATACCCCACGGCAGTGCACGATTCTGCGGGCCAGGACTCAGTTTTCGTAGGTAGGATTAGGCAGGATATCTCATTGCCCAATGGCTTAAATCTTTGGGTAGTAGCCGATAACGTACGTAAAGGCGCCGCGTTGAACTCTATTCAGATCGCCGAAGAGTTGATAAAAAGCTACTTATAATGAATACTTGCAAGCCGTAGTGAAGAACGTTTCTAAACAAGAATTCGGGTTAATTGCCCGTAAATCGGATAATCAGATAGTGACACTTCACTACCGCGGAGTGGGTGATAGCCTAAATTAAATAACTGTATATGTATCAATCAGTTATGGGAATGGCCACACTTCCTGACTAGTGAAATTCAGTTGAGAGCTGCAAGAGATAAAGGGACTATGCTAAGGAAATCCGCTGTCTTGCTTGCCGCGTTGCTATGCAGCGTGGCCTCTCAGGTATATGCCCTGGGTCTCGGCAACGTCACCGTTGAATCCTATCTAAATCAGCCGCTTAGAGTCCGCATCGAAGTCCTGCAGTTGGGAGATACCCGATTGGAGGATGTCTCTGTACAAATGGCGTCCGTTGACAACTTTGCGCGCTTCAATATTGAGCGTGTAGGCTTTTTGTCTGAAGTTCGGTTTCGGGTCGAGACCACTGCAGGCGGCAATTACGTTGTACTTACCAGCAACCAGGTCGTACGCGAGCCGTATCTCAGCTTTATTCTTGAAACCCGCTGGCCGAACGGTCGTCTGTTAAGTGAACACACCATCCTGCTGGATTTGCCGGTATTTGAAGACCAGGCACCCACTGCAGCAGAGGTGCGCCAGCCCATAAGTCCCGTGCTGCGGGAACCGGACAACGCTGATCAAACAGCCGCGCCTTCGACTGGTGCGGCGCCAACCCCTTCATTACCCGCCGCGCCAGTCCCTTCAGTTGCGCCAGTGCTCGAGCCGGAAATCATCGCGCCGACTGAGCCTGAGCAGGAAAGCACTACCGAATCAGTTGCTGTGGAGGAGCAGGAGCAGGAGCCCGAAACCGAGCCAACGGCCACGCAACCCAGCCCGGAACCGGTGCCAGAAGCAATAGTTGCAGATGTTGACGCGGACGCTGTGGAAACAGTTGAAGAAATAGTCGAGCAAAATACGCCAGAGGAAGAATCTGTCACCGATACGGAGCAGGCCGAGCCAACTGAGGAAGTTGCTGTTGTCGATGATGAGGCCCAAGAAGACTCGGCTGATCAGGACGCAGTGGCAGCTGAAGCAGATGCTGCACCGGATGCGGATGACTCCGCTGCAGATCTGGTGGCTGAAGAAGTTGAAGTGGCTGCTGAGCCCCCAGTTCCAGAGCCGCGAACGATTGAAACCAGCGACGCCGACACCTTGCTTGATATCGCGCAGCAAGTGCGTCCTGATGCCTCAGTAACCCTTCAGCAAACCATGCTGGCAATTCAGGCCCTTAATCCTGACGCCTTCATCGATGACAACATCAACCGCATGCGCAGCGGTCAGGTGCTGCGTGTCCCCAACAGAGAAGAGATTGAGGCTACCGATGCGTCGACGGCTGCTTCTGAGGTGGTGAGGCAAAATCAGGCGTTTGCAGATCTCCAGCCATTGGCCGCACCTGCACAGGACGAGCCGGATACGCAGGCTGCGCCGCAAGGTCAATTAAGTGTCATTACCGCTGAGGATGCAGCAATCGATGCGACTTCTGGCGCTGGCGAGCTTGACGATGAGCAGAATGCTGAACTGGATCGCCGCATTGCCGAATTGGAGAACCAATTGGCACTGCGACAAGAAGAGGCTGATCGCGCTCGCATAGAACGCGAAGAGCTGGATTCGCGTCTGGCTGATTTGGAAGCACAGATTGAAGCTTCGCAGGAAATCATTCGGCTGCAGGACATGCAGCTCGCTCAGCTACAGGAATCACTTGCGGAAGCCGCCGCAGAGGCAGAGGTCATTGCCGCCGAGGAGGCGGCCCTGGCAGCAGCACAGGCAGAGATTGACGCAGCGCAGGCGCAACCCGCGACGGGTGCCAGCCTTGTAAATGACATCATGCGCATTCTGACTGGCAATACCATGATCATGCTGTTCGGCGTAGCGCTGGTGATCTTGCTGCTCGTTGGTTTGCTGTTGCGGCGCAACAGAGCCGCGGCAAATGATGAAGAAGATGAGCTTGAGGGTCTGGATCAGCAGGATTTCGCTGCTGATCGAGAGCAAGGCGCCGCAGCAGACGCAGGTCTCGAACAGGCTATAGAGAATAAGGCTGAAGCTGACGAAAATGATCTTGATCAGGAGTTGGACGATATCCTGGGGTCTGGAAGCAGCGAAACCGAGATGCTCACAGAGACTGGCGATGCCGCCGGGACTGAAAAGGGCATAGTAGCCGATGCAAATGCGCTGATTCAGCAACAAAAATATGGGCAGGCCGCTAGCTTGTTGCGACAGGCACTGGAGGCGGACCCGGCTGATCATGATGCTCGATTGAAACTGGCGGAAGCCCTGGCCTTACAAGATGATCTCGCTGCATTCGAAGAGCAGGCAGATATCATAGCGGAGGAGCGCAGCCCCATCCTGGATCGGGAAGTGAGTAACCTGAGGGAGAAGCTGAGCGCCAGCAGCGCAGCAACCGCATCAGAAGCGCCTGGAGCAGAAGAGTCTGAGGATGACGCGGGAATCGATTTTGAAGGCTTTGGCGATGCAGAAGACGCTGCTGAGAAATTAGTAGAGGAACCGGCAGACTCGCCTGAAGAGAGCAAACAGGATGACGATACTGCCTCATTCCTTGATGATCTGGGGATAGACCTGGATGCTTTTGATGCCGATGATTTCGAGTTTTCTGATGAAATCGCTGAGGCGGGTGATGACAGTGACCAGCCTGCAGCAGATGAAATAGATGACGATCAAGCCAGTCTCGACGCCGAACTGGATATGACCTTCGATCTCGGTGCCATCGCAGAGCTTGAGGATTCGGAAGAACAACAAGACGAACAACAAGAAGAACAACAAGAAGAGCCGCAAGAAGAGCAGCAAATCGATGAGCTCTCAGATGAAGAGCCAGACTCAACTGGGCCAGCAGACCTAAAGACTGATGATGAGATTTCTCCACTCGATGAGCCTGATGAAGGAATTGACGGGGCTGCATCAGACAAGGCTGATGACGAAACCATCATCGAATTTGATGAGGAATCATCTGAAGAACAGGAAACTCTGGAATCGGACTCGCAGGATGACAAATCCGAGAGTCTGGAAAAGGATGGTGACACTGTTCTCGACCTGGATGCAGAAAGCGAAAATGCAGAGCTCACCAGTGGTTCGGCCAAGGAAGTTGATGATCTTGATATAGATGCATTTGAATTCGATGCTGATGATTTCAAGACTGTGGATAATTCCGGAGAAGATTCACAAGCCGAAACGAAAGAAGATGAGCTTGATCTGGAGACCTTCTCATTCGACACAGAAGACATTCCCAAGCCAGCTCCGACTGCTGAGACGGCGCCATTAGCTGCTGACGATGAAAACGCATTGGATTTTGATTTCGACAAGGCCGAGATCAAACGAGACAGTGAAGCGGATTCTTCAGACGAGCCTGAAGAAATCGAGACCTTTGAGTTTGATGGAGAGCCCGCGGAATCCGAGTCCAATGTTGATGACGGTTCAGCAACAGCTGATGAGTCTGATGCAACAGAGATCGACATTGATGAAGTCAGCTTTGATATAGGTGAAGAGATCGAAGCTGAGGAAGGCAGGGAAGCGGGGTCCGCAGCAGACAGCGACGATGACGAATTCGACTTTGACCTTGATGCAGAACTGGAAGCAAGCACGGGCAGTGGAGATCCAGTTGAGGAAAAGGGTTCAGAAGTAGAGCTACTATTTGATGACGAATCAAACTCAGGCGAGAATACTGAGTCCGGAACTGAAACCTCCGTAAGCGCTGACCAAGATATTGAGATCGATTTGGATTTCGATGAGTCGCCTGAAGTTGAGGGGGTTGCTGAAAAAACCGAAAACGCGGAAGAAGATGACCTGGACGATCTGGGATTCTTGTCAGATGATGATGAGGTTGAAATCGAATCTGTGGATGGCGTTGAAGAAGTAAGCCTCATGTCCGACGATGATGAAACTGCCACCAAACTTGAACTCGCCTATGCCTATCAAAAGATGGGCGATGCCGATGGTGCCCGTGAAATCCTGCAGGAAGTCATCGCCGAAGGTAACGAAGCCCAGGTGAAAGAAGCAGGCGAGCTGTTGGCAAGTCTTGATGACGCCGACTAAGCGCTACCGCTAATCCGGCATATCCAGAGACTGTAGAAACGGTTAGCTGACCCGCTAAAATCCTGCCAACTCATTCCTCCAGCCAGTAATCGAATAATGGTGAACGAGCCCCCCGCGACCAGCGAACCCCTGGAACGGATCGCACTAGGCATCGAATACGATGGTTCAGTCTTCTCTGGATGGCAGAAACAAGCTTCTCCCGTGCAGAACACCGTTCAAGAAAATCTCGAAAACGCACTCTCGCAGGTAGCCGATCAGCGTATCA
>Ga0181597_10004878_pt1 | contig 13114 bp, 13 predicted proteins | sample 041ome_5_FD_148647 | JGI IMG/M metagenome (GOLD analysis project Ga0181597, IMG submission 148647) | Coastal salt marsh microbial communities from the Groves Creek Marsh, Skidaway Island, Georgia - 041403US metaG (spades assembly) | ecosystem: Environmental > Aquatic > Marine > Intertidal zone... | reverse complement strand
CGTTGACCCGCTGCGCCCATAACCGATGATCCAAGCCAATCGATGCTCGGCGTCTCGCGGATCTTGTTGCTGTTCTTCGAGGTCGCGTAATGTCTGGATCAGTTGCTCGGACCGATGGTGGTAGAGATGCGAGGTTTGGGTGATTTCTTGAGCTCGACGAACTTTTTGCTGACGCTCTGCGGGGTTGGCAAGTGCCGTTTGAATGGCATTCGTTGCGGAACTCACATCCGAAAAATGATAAACCTCTTCCCCGAACAAATGCTTGACCTCACTTCGTTCGGGGCCCGTCAACAAACCGCACTGGCCATAGGCGGTCACCTCGAACACTCTCGGAGAAGGCGAATCAGCCGGAGTTTCGGACTCGCGAAAAAGATTGAGAGTCAATTTTGACTGGGCGTAGATGTCCCACTTTTCGGCTGTCGTTATGGTTTTGGAACGGAGTTCGACGGTGGAATATTTCTGAAACTCTTCCGCTCCACTTATAAACTTTCCCGCAACAAGCATTCGCAGGTTCTGCTGATCGCAAAACGCAGCCAACTCCAACAAGAACGGCAAACGATCTTCAAAAACAGTGCCGATGAAACTCAGGTCATAGACCGGGTTATCCAACGGCGGAAGTTCTGGAGGTGGCAGTGTGGCTGTGGGGAGATAGAAACATTCATCGCCGGCTGAATTGATTTCGTTACTGAATCGATACTGATACAGCGATTCTGTGGCGGGCAGATATTCATACGGATCATCGGTCGCAATCAAAACCGTGGGGATTCCCGCACGACGAATCGAAAGCGGGACGCGACCTCGCTCTCCCCGAAAATAGAGACCGTCGACAAAAATGACGCAGTCGATCTTGTTACTGGTATCGAGAGCCGTCCCGATGATCTCCGCGCAGACGGTCGGTACGCTGAGAACTTTCAACATCGAGAATGTCGGATACGGCAGCACATCGAGGCCAGCGATCTGCAAGCCGATACGATAGCCGTCCCAGACATCTCGTGTCGAGAAATTGGCGGAGCCGGAAACCAGCAGAACTTTACCTATCGCCACGCATATGCCTCACGTTTCAACATCGGTGTGGGAGTCAAACTGTTTTGCCGAGGCAAGATATCAATTATCGCCCCACACGGAAACAGCAGATCACGTGTATCCGTAGATACCGTGACTGCCGTCGTTTAACGGTGCCATATTTTGTGGTGCATTCTGCATGGCGTCAGTTTTCAAAATAACACCCGCCGCGACTGCCGAAGCGGCGGATGAATAGATGATAAACTGACGCCTGGTCAGATGACTCTCTTGTTTATCTTTGTTATCGGTCATTGATCTCTCAAACTGTCTAATTTTTATTCGGAGTCAATGAAATCGTAAATGCCTTGGATCGCTTTATCCGTCGTGGCCGATTTCACCCAAACTGCATATTGATTGCTGGTCTTGATATAGACATCAATCGATTGATCGGGATTCAAATCTTGCGCCAGTTTTTTCGAGTCATCAGTGGGAGCCGTATCCGCTTTATTAGTCAGATGAATCTCGATAGGAGTTTCCCCTGAATTATAGAAGCGATAATAGACATCTCGACCAACACGTCGGAAGTCGGCCACCAAAAGTGCTCCATCAACGGCAGGATCGGCTGGGACATATCCACGGTCGTTCAAAGTATCAAATCGACCACTCCGAATATCGTGAAGAGGACTGACAAAGTCGTAGACACCTTCAGCGAGATCAGTTGCACCGGCTGCCTGCTCGGGAGACATATAATGAGCCGTCCCCACGATGGACCCTTTCGACGATTCGCTCTCTTCGGAAACACGCTTGGCGAGTCCAAAGTCGGCGACGTAGGGGACACCGTCTTGATCGATCATGATGTTGGCGGGTTTGACGTCGCGGTGGATAATTCCGTATTGATGCGCGTGATGCAGAGCATCGCTGATCGTTACCATCAGTTCGAGAGCCGTCTCCAATGTCGGTCGTCCGGCAGAGAGGACATCTTTGAGGTTTAAGCCTTCAATATATTCACTGGCAATAAATGCCTGTCCCTGTTCGGTCTGTCCCGTTTCAAAAACCGAAACGATATTGGGGTGTCTCAGCTTGGCTGCACTTTGGGCTTCATGCAGTAAATCCGCCACCGAACTTTTGTTGGTGAAAGGCATCTTCAGGGCAACAAGTCGATCGAGATTGACATCTTTGGCCAACCAAACGACGCCAAATCCACCCTGCCCCAATGGTTTCAAGAGGCGGAAATGAGAGATCAATTCCTCGGGAGGGACGATAGATTTGTTACTTCTTACTGGAGATTGAAACTCGAAGGGGATCAAACCACAGTCAGGACAAAACACGCCTTGGGCAATTTGAGTCTTCTCAACACCCGATTCCTCAGCTTCGCGAAAGCTGATCGTCTCCATCAACTCGATCGGTTTCTGACATTTTGGACAATTGATTTGCACAGCGTTTCCTCGGCCCGATCGGGGAGATGGCTCAGGAATGGGCAATCTTCAAACAGAGACCGGGTGTACTTTTTGTAACCGTGCAGGTAGTCGCAAATCAACAGATTTGTGGAATGACCGTGAATACGATCATTTCAGAGCGAGAGTTGGAAATTGAGGTCTGTCAATTTTCCTTCTGCCGGAACCGTTGCCCGGAGTCCGGACGTTGCGATGTTGCCGTACTTGGCAGGAATTAAGTGCTCAGGCCCCGGGGTCTTGATGCTCACCACTGGAGGCCCCTTGTAATCGGCACTCTCTTCACTGGGAGCTGTGTTTTGTTCGGCCTTCACTTTGAGAACCATCACCTGATATTCACCGGGGATCGCTCCGTCGCCTGACTCATAGGTCGTCAAAGAATATTTGCCGGATTCATCGGTGACTCCCGAAGCGGCTTTCCCACCGGAACCGACCGGTGACAGGATGACAGAGGCACCCGCAACAGGATTCCCCTGGAACATCACTTGCCCAGAGACAGCGGTGCGTTGTGGTCGATCTGCAGTCTTGTCATCACTCGAGGAGCAACCTGCCACACAGACGGACAGGATTCCACACAGGACGGGCCAAGTCCTTTTGGTTGTTTTTGGGCCAGAAGCCATTGAGATCGCTTTCATTTTATCCTCGTAGGTGAATGGGTGGCCGACCGAGATTGTGGTCGGGACAAGTCTTAAACCCCGTGGGTTATTGGATGGACGTCACATTTCCAGAAATTTATCGAACTTCGAGTCGGCGATGTTCGGCAACGCCCTGACCGAACTGTGTCTCGAATTTCCCGCCGATAAAAATCTTTAGAAATCTTTTCCGAATTTTCGATCCGAGGATAAGACCATCGGTGTTTGATCTTGATCGGGCACAATTCACAGGTTGCCCACACACAATTATTGTCAGAAATGGAGATGCAAATGACGCGAATCCGCCGGGGGTTCACATTGATTGAGTTGCTGGTTGTTATTGCAATTATTGCGGTTCTGGTCGCCTTATTGTTACCAGCAGTTCAACAAGCACGAGAGGCAGCTCGACGTTCAAGCTGCAAAAACAACTTGAAGCAGTTGGGTTTGGCGCTTCACAACTATCACGACGTCTACAACAAGTTCCCGGCACGTAAAGGTGGGACCGATGGAACTGTCTCGACCACCAGCAACCGGGGTCGATTGAGTGGTTTCATGGGATTGATGCCGTTCCTGGATCAAGCTCCTTTGTACAATCAAGTCCAAGGGGGAACTCCTGCCGGAGGACCATCCGCTTGGTCGGGTTGGGCTCCCTGGGACGTCACGATCCCCGCATTGCTCTGCCCTTCGGACGGCCTTTCACCTGTTGGAATTCGCCAGACCAATTACGCATTCTCTATTGGTGACTCGGCTGAAAATCCACGGGACAGCAACACTGTTCGTGGCTTATTCGGTAATCGCAACTGCACCAGTTTCAGTGATATTCTGGATGGTACCAGTAACACAATTGCGATGAGTGAGCATGTTCGTGCGAATATTGGTGTGACTAATGTCGATACCACGAACTATCGGATCATTGAAACTGTGGCTCAGAATCAGTTGCCACGCACCAGCCCAATCGCATGCTTAGCGCTGGTGGATGGAGCAAAATGGAAGGTTGGAATGAGTACACAGGTCAAAGGCCGATTTGGAACCTCGATTTGGGACGGTCAAGTTGAACGTGTCGGATTCACAACGATTTTGCCTCCCAACGGACCTTCCTGTGCGGAAGGTGCTGATGTGAACGCGGATAGCACCCATATCGCCTTGGCACCATCCAGCGCCCACACGGGTGGCGTTCACTGTCTGATGGCTGACGGTGCCGTTCGATTTGTGAGTGAGAACATTGATACCGGAAACCTGGCATTACCAACACCGGCACAAGCCTCTGGTGGCGCAAGCCCTTACGGAGTTTGGGGAGCTTTGGGAACCAAGTCAGGTGGAGAAGTGATTGGAGAGTTCTAATCACTCTTTGACTGAAGTCTGAGTCTTCGATCCGCAGGTGGTGCAAACTGCCTGCGGTTTTTTTATTCCAACACCGAAAATACGATCCCGGAAAACACGCTATGTCGACTCTCTCTGAGAGCGAGTCGGTTTGATGGCAAAGAGCCGATTGTCGGCAACCCAGTCTTCTCGCGTGTAGATAATCACCGACGAATCGGTCTCTCGTACTTCTAACCGATTGAGCGTGAAGCCCATTTCGGTGATCTCGGAGAAGAGCTTGTGAGCCAGGTTTTCAACCGTTGTGGGGCCATCAAAAAGCTTAAGCTTTAACTCTTCACCAGTACGATCCATGTGACTCAATAGAGTCTCGTAAAGAGTGTCTCCTTTGTGAATCATCATCCCGTGATCGTATTCCTCTTTGAGCCAAGGCTCGATCTTATCATCGAACTCGCCAAAGAGAGTCGTTAAGGCGCCGGTCCGTTCAACTTCAAAGAAACAAATAATGCCGTACCGATGACCGTGAAGATTCCGACATTTGTCTTGCAGTTCTTCATTCCGGTGTGCCGCGTAAAACTTGTACTCTTTTTGAATGATCATCGGTTTTGGACCTCGCTCAAGATATGATAGGCAGTCTATTTATAGGAAGGGCTCGAGCAATTCCTAGTCCTTTTTTCGACCTGAGATCCTGTTTTTCTGTGGTAAATTCGGCATGAATTTCGTCATTTGGACCGCAAGAATTGCTGTCATGTTATATCTGGTCGGTCTGGGATTACGAATTTCGCGGCGTTTACTGAAACTGTCGCAAGTTGTGTGGACCGTTGGATTTCTGGTCTTTCTGGTCCATGTCTGGGCGGCGTTTGAATTCGTTCACGACTGGAGTCATGCGGCTGCCTGGAAACATACGGCAGAACAAACGGATCGGCTGACGGGTTGGTACTGGGGTGGCGGCATCTGGTTCAACTACCTGTTTACTCTCATCTGGGGAATAGACATCGTTATGTCGTGGACGACAATGAAGCAAACAAAGTGGATAATGCTGTTGCATGTTTATCTCGGCTTCATCGTCGTGAATGCAACGGTAGTTTTCAGACCACCGTGGTGGATTCCTGTCTTGTTGATTTCAGGAGCAATCTTCGCTCGACAGGCTTGGACAATTTATCAGGACCGCTCCTTCAGGATTCGATCACATGACTAAATTCGTTTTGATTCTCGTCAGCTTTGCTGGATTAGGTTCCACAACCTTCATCACTAACGCACCAAAATTCCAAACCTCTTTGATCTCTCAAGCGGGAAAATATCTGCCACTCTCTCAAGCCGCCCATCAACCCCAAGCCGGTACAAAGATGGTGTTCGACATTACGGGAGCTGGTAAATCGAATGAAATCCTGAAGGGGCTCGATCGTGTCGCCATGTTTCTCAATCTGGCAGCCGAGAATGGGGCCGTCAACAAAGATCAATTCGAGATCGCCGTAGTTTTCCACGGTAATGCAACGGCAGCGTCCCTCGATGATGAGAGCTATTCGAAATTGACCGACGCGACGAGCAATCCGAATCTCTCACTGATGAAAGAATTGAAATCTTATGGGGTTCGTTTTTATGTATGCGGACAAGCCCTCGCCCGCAAAGATTATCCGCTAGACCATGTTTCAGACGACGTCAAACTAGCGGTCTCCGCTCTCACCGTGATCATTAATGAACAAAATCAGGGAGCGGCATATGTTCCGTTTCATTGAACTCAATCATTGAGGCAACTCTTCAGAAAAGAATTGCATGCGCTGTGTCCGCGGATCAGAATAAAGCTAATGGTTCTTGGCCCGGGAGAGACGAAATGAGAAACACACTCAAACTACGGCAACTTCTGCTGACATTCGCCGCATCCTGGATGGCTTCTTCGTTACTCTCTGCAGAAGAGCCGCAATTACCAATCATCGATGAAGTCGCCCATCAGCCGTTTGTCGCGTCGGCGAAACGCTTGGAATCGGCTCTGCGGTATGTTGGCTCTCCCTTGAGCGAAGCCGAATCCGAAGCCTTAAAAACGGCGATGGAAAACGAAGACTTCTCAAAATCGATTGCCGAGATCCAGAATGTTCTCGATAAATACTGCCTCGCTCTGGTCAACATCAACCCGGAAAGTCGCGTGAAGGTAACCGAAGGCCCGGCGAAAAAAGAACTCATGCAGCACGGTTGGCGCACATTTTTGGTCAAAGTCCACAACGAAGCGGGGGTGACGGCGCAACTTGTCGGCCAAAGTCCTAACGCAGCCCCCTTGTATCAACGCGGTCGAGGAGCGCGACAAAAACCACTCACCGACGATCCCGAACTCGTACGCCCCAACCAAACCAACAATCGTTTTCTCGAATTGATCATGTTCGATAAACAACCACTCAAGCCGACTCTCTCCGGTTTGCAGGTAGAATACCGCCTCATTCAAATTTACAGCAGCGATAGTGGAAAACGAGAAGCGGAACTCTCGTTCAATGTGGGACAAGGAACTCAGGACATCGGGTTTCGTAATGAACTCCCGATCCTGTTTGATTGTGCTCCCGCCGTCGATGTCAAACTTGGTATCAAAGATTTTGATGGACAACCTGCGATGGCGTCACTGGTCATCAGAGATGATCGAGGGCGCGTTTATCCTGCGCCTTCTCGACGTTTAGCTCCTGACTTTTTCTTTCACGAGCAAGTTTATCGTGAAGATGGCGAATCCATCGTGCTTCCTCCGGGTGAGTACAATATTGCCGTAACGCGAGGCCCCGAGTATCTCACCAAAACCACAAAGGTCACAATTCCTTCTGGCACGCCGACGTTCAATGTTGATTTTCAACTTGAACGATGGGTCCATCCGGCAAAACGGAACTGGTACTCCGGCGATCATCATGTTCACGCCGCGGGGTGCGCTCATTACGATGCCCCAACTGAAGGTGTCACCCCTGCCGACATGATGCGGCATATTCTGGGTGAGGATTTGAACGTCGGCTGCGTGCTAAGTTGGGGGCCGTGCTGGTACTCGCAAAAGAAATATTTTGAAGGGGATCTCTCGAACCTTTCGACTCCCGTCAATCTGATGCGTTACGATGTGGAAGTGAGTGGATTTCCGTCATCTCACGCCGGGCATCTCTGTTTGTTACGCCTTCAAGAAGACGATTATCCGGGCACCACTCTGATCGAAGAATGGCCAACTTGGACGTTACCGATTCTTCAATGGGGACAAAAACAGGGAGGCGTCGTCGGATACTCTCACAGCGGCTGGGGACTCGCTTTGCCCGATTACGGAGAAAATGGACAACGGATCGAAATCTTTCGGCGTCAGCCGGGACCGCGCGGCAAGGCAGCAGACAAACTTCCGGATTACGAAGTCCCGCGTTTCGACGGCATCGGAGCGAACGAATATATTGTCACTGTGGCTCATGATGCCTGCGACTTTATCTCGGCCGTGGATACTCCCGCGATCTGGGAACTCAACATCTGGTATCACACACTCAACTGCGGCATGAAGGCTCGAATTAGTGGTGAGACCGACTTCCCCTGTATCTTTGGAGACAAAGTGGGACTTGGTCGTATTTATGTCAAACTAGATGAGTCGGAAGAGTTCACTTTCGATAACTGGGTCGCTGGCGTCAAAAATGGCCGCAGTTATTGTGGTGACGGGTTGAGCCATCTTCTGGATTTCAAAGTGAATGATGTTGCACTGGGAGAACCAGGATCGAAGGATCAAGTGAGTCAACTGGATCTCGAAAAACCGGGCAAAGTGAAAGTCACTTTCGATGCGGCCGCGTTTCTTGAACCGAAGCCGACACCTTACACAGAATCGATTCGCAATCGACGACTCGATGAGAAACCATACTGGAATGTCGAGCGCTGTCGAATTGGCGACTCTCGAAAGGTCCCCGTCGAGGTGATCGTGAATGGGGAAGTGGTGGCCACGCGAGAACTGGTTTGTGACGGATCGACTGTCCCGATGGAATTTGATGTCGAGATTCCTCATTCGAGTTGGGTGGCTGTCCGCATTCTTCCCTCGTGTCACACCAACCCGATCTTTGTGGAAGTGGCCGGTCAACCGATTCGCGCAAGCCGACGGTCAGCGGAATGGTGTGTCAAAGCCGTCGAGAATTGCTGGGAAAGCAAACAAAGGTTAATCTCCAACGCCGACAAAAAGCAGGCAGCACCCGCGTATGAAAAGGCGAAGGCAATTTATCGCTCCATCGCTGAAGAAAGCGTCGCAGACTGAGTCGTCCCCCATTAGATTTTTTCCGAGAAAGCGGCATTGATGATTTGTATTTCGATTACTCCCGAGTCTCGCAGCTTAGCCAGAGTGGATATGTTCAATGCGTCGCAATTTGCCGACATGATTGAATTGTGTCTCGACCGATTGATCAAAGCCCCCGATGTGGGTGAACTGACGCAAGACACCAAGCAGCCGGTCATTGTCTCGTGCCGACGACAAGTTGATGGCGGTAAGTTTTCGGGGTCGGAAGACGAACGGATAGCCATGTTACGGCAGGCGATCATCAGTGGTCCCGATTATGTGGAACTTGACTTGGAGACGGCAAAGCAAATTCCTCGTTTCGGTGAGACCAAACGTGTGATCAGCGTGACGAGTCTGGATCGACCAGCCGAGAATGTTGACCAGATGTTTGAAGAAGCCTGGAAGGCGAAAGCGGATGTCGTCAAAATCACAGCGGCCACCCGCTACTTTGAAGATGCGTGGCCGTTATTGAAAGCCGTCGTGGAAAAGCGGGAACTTCCCGTTGTCGGGATGGGCATTGGACCATCGGGAATCACCTTTTCGTTACTGGGGCGCAAATACGGTTCTCCCTGGTTGTACGCGGCTCTTGAAAAAGGGATGGAAGCCTTCGACGGACAGACATCGGCATTCGATCTGAATGAAATCTACGACCTCGAACAGATTAATTCCAAGACACGTTTCCTGGGATTGGCTGGCTACGGCGAAACACAACCGCTGGTGGCAAAAATCTTAAACCGGGGGTTCCGCAAAATTGATTCGTCTTATCGATGTCTCCCTTTTCAGGTTGGCAATCTGGACAAAATCCGCAAACGACTGGAGACACTCAAGATTCCCGGAATCTTCGTCAATCCGGCATTGGATGTTGATCTGCACAAATTCCCCGACAAAGACGAAGAGTCGGTCCAACAATCAAAAGCCTGCGACTTACTCTTCCTGAAGAAAGATCAATGGCAAGGGTTCAATTTGATTTGGCGAGTCATGTTGAAAGCCGTCGAACGTTCGCTCGCTCTTCACGAGAAAGAACTGAGCCAGCAAAACGTCCTCGTCTTTGGCACGAATCCATTGGCGCGTAGTTTGATTTATGGCTTGTCCCGCAAAGGGTGTGTGGTCAGTGTCACTTCACCCGACGACATTGCTTCAAAAAAAGTGGCTCAACTGATGCAAGTACGTCAAATTCCGTTCATGAATCTGTACGACACCTATACCGATCTCGCCGTCATTGCCGATGACGGATTGAAGCCCGGCATCGGGAAGACCGAAATCAATCCGGCATTCTTTCGTCCCGAGATGACAGTGGCCGACTTCAGCCGAATTCCGTTGGAAACAGAATTTTCAAGGGAAGCAAGCGAACGTGGTAGCCGAGTGATTCCGCCGCAAGAGTTGGGATTTGATTATCTCTGTGCCATGTTCAAAGCGGTGACCGGCAAAGAACTGGACCGAGAAATCTTTGATGAAACCGTCCAGACGATGGTTGTCTGAAAATCACTCCGTTCCCGGCGATGCAGACTGATCCGCGGTCGTTTGTTCGATGACTTGTTGTTGGATCTTTTGGAGATCCCCTTTGAATCGCAGTGCGATAATCACGGTTAGCACTCCACTGAACAGCGCGATGCTACCAATGAGCCAAGCTAACGCAACTGCTCCCGCCCCCGGTCTGGTAATCAAAATAATTCCGAGACAAAGCGAGAGTGCTCCTTGAGCGAGCAGAAACCATTCACCTTCAACCTGTTTGCGAATGCGAACGGCCAACATGATTTCCGTGACGCCGACCACCAAAAATCGCGTAGCAATGAGAATCAAAACAATCACTCCCGTCACACCGGGCCAGAAGAAGGTGAGCAAGCCCAGGATCATCACTCCAAACCCCGTCACCAACGGCAGCCACCAATCGGGATGCTCTTTCTGAAAAGCCAACGCTCCACCGATGAGAGCAAATCCTTCCATAATGGCAAAGAAACCAAAGATCATGATGATCACTTTGAGTGTGATGCCTGGAAGAAACAAAGCGGCCAGCCCAAAGCAGATCGCCATCACACCTCTGAGAAGAGTCGAGAACCATAGTTTTTCGAGCATGATATTTTCCCTCTACAAAGTTTCAGAAGCGATGATATTGCTCGACCCTAGGTCAGAAAGAGATGCGGTGTCGTCACTTCCTACGAATTTGGAGGAGAAAATTCCGGATTTCAGGGATTCCACGGACAGTTCAAAGCGTCGCCCTCGCAGCTTCAGGCGGGAGCATTCAGCAGGTCATTCACTTGCTGAAAAACAGCATCGAACATTGGCTCGGTCAGTTTGCCTGTAAATGTGTTTTGTTGTGACGGATGAAAACTACCCACCAACCACAATCCATTTTCAAATTGCAATGTGGCTCCATGCCCAAACTTGGGAAGTTTGTCGTTCCACCAGCCGACCGCTTTGGCATAATCGATGACGGCTCGCCAGCCGATTGAGCCCAACGCGAGGAATACTTTCACTGGTAGAGTCTCTACAGTGCGAGTCATGAAGTGCCGACAGTTCTCGATTTCTCCGCGAGTCGGTTTGTTTTGAGGCGGCGCACAGTGACATGTTGCCGTGATGGCACAATCGCGCAGTGTCAGTCCATCTTTGAGAGAATCTGCATTTGGCTGAGAGGCGAAGCTCGCTTTGTGGAGCGCACGATAAAGCCAATCTCCGCTGCGATCCCCGGTAAACATTCTCCCGGTTCGATTCGCTCCGTGTGCTGCTGGAGCCAATCCGACAATCAATAACCGTGCGTTCGGATCACCGAAATTGGGAACCGGTCGCCCCCAATAATCATCGGTGGCAAACATACGACGTTTTTCACGAGCAATGGTTTCGCAATGTTCAATCAATCGGGGACAGGACCGACAATCGGAAATTTGACGATTCAGACTCTCCCACGCGACCACCGGGAGTTGCTTATTTCGTCCCATTCCCATTGATATTCTCCCATTGTCGGCATTTCCTGACCGCTATAATCGGCTTCATTGGAACTGTCGCACGCTCCACGACAACTTTCAAGAGAATGACGACTTGCGTCCTGAATCCCATACGACATAACATAGAAGACAACCCCCCGAACCTCTTTTTGTGGTTCTCAACCTCAGGAGTCCTGGCCGTGAGTAAAGTTGGATTTGCCTTATCTTCTCTCGTTGCCGTCATCCCGGCCGTATTCATGCTCTATCTTCTGATCATGGGCATGATGGGTGGACTCTCGGGGATGTTGATGATCATGACGGGCGTGGGAATTCTCGCCGGTGTGGGTGTGGTGGCTTTGCCGATCCTCGGCTTCATCATGGGCCCCAAAAGTCCTTCCGCTCCCAAGAAAGACAAGAAGAAAAAATCTGACGAAGAAGAAATTGAAGACTTTGCAGATGATGAAATGATGGAAGATGCTGATGACTTCGCAGATGTCGGCGAGGAAGTGGATGACTTTGGTGGAGACGACTTCGCCGAAGAAACGATGATCACCGAGTCGGATACCGAATGGGACGACAGCGAATTCGAAGACATGGAATTCGACGAAGACGATTTCAAAGACGCCTAACTACTGGCGCTGCGATAGCTCATTAACGACCACCGAAATATTCTCCGCGAAACAATCAATCCGACGAGAGTCAGACCGCCACCGACAAAGACCAGCCACGTTGGGTCGAGTGCTTTGTCCATCAACACACGCGCGGGCACCGTCACGACCAGCAAGATCGGAATCACGTAGGTAAAGGCGGTCGAGAGAAGATTGCCGGAGAGGGTATCTTGTGCGGAATAGATGCTGCGAGGGTAGCGGGCAAAAACGGTGATATAGAACCAGAAGTCATACAATCCCTGATTACGACCGAACCAGATACTGGTCGAAGCCAGCGTGATCATCAGACTGTAGAAAAACGCCACTCCAATTAGCACCAAGGCGATGTAAGCAACAATCATCGTCGCATCGGGCACCACGCCGCTCGTGATCACCGCGTAGATCAATAATGCCAGAGAAAGTGCTGTTTGACTGAGATTGGCGATCTCCAGTTTTTCACAAGAGACCAGAAACTGTGTATCGATCGGTTTCAGCAATACGAAGTCCAGATTCCCGGTCCGTATCAACTCGCTGAAGTTGGCGCAGTTCGGCATGAAGAACGTCTCAACAATCGAATTGATCAACATGCCGGTCGCCATGAATCCAAAGTACTCGGCACGACTCCAGTCGGCGATGCTGTTCACTTCTCGGAAGATGATCTCAAACAGGACAATCTGCGCGGTAAACCAAAACGCACGGGTGAATATGGTGATCAGAAAATTGCCGCGGAACGTCATCTCGCGAATGAGCGCGTTTCGCACAAACGTCATCAACACGCGAAAATAATCGGGAGAATAGCTCATACCGTGGCGATTTCAAATATTCAACTGAGAGTCACACCGCGTTCGCCGGCTTGAATTTCTCCCAGACGGAATGAACTGCCGCCCGCCTCGGTGAA